>Ga0335082_10000449_pt1 | contig 42503 bp, 43 predicted proteins | sample Lox_Sample_41_FD_206718 | JGI IMG/M metagenome (GOLD analysis project Ga0335082, IMG submission 206718) | Soil microbial communities from Loxahatchee National Wildlife Refuge, Florida, United States - Lox_Sample_4.1 | ecosystem: Environmental > Terrestrial > Soil > Wetlands | place: USA...
CAGCGCGCGCTGCGGCGGGAAGAGGTCGAGGATGCCGCCGCGCACCGCGAGCTCGCCGCGCTCCTCGACGAGCGGCATGCGCGCGTAGCCCGCCGCTACGAGCGTCGCGACGAGCGCGTCGCGGTCGACGATGCGGCCGACCTCGAGGTGCACCGATTTGCTGCGCACGAACTCGCGCGTCGGGACACGCGGCGCGAGCGCAGTCCACGGCGCGACCACGATCGGCGCCGGCTCTCCGCGCGCGCCCGAGCCGTTGCCCGCGGCCGGCGCCGGCGCGGGGCTCGCGAGCCAGCGGTAGAGCACGTCCATGCGCTGCGCGACGAGGAAGGGCTGCGGCGAGAAGCGCTCGTAGGGCTGCGTGTCGTAGCGCGGAAAGGCGCGCAGCCGGCCCTCCCCCGCGCGCTCGCCGAGCGCGGCGCGGAGGTCTTCGAGGAAGGCGTCGCCGTCCTTCGCGGTCGGCACGACGACGAGCAGCGGTCGCGCGCCGTGCGCGCGCGCGAGCTCCGCGACGAGCGCCGCGCGCGCCGCGCCGCGCAGTCCCGTCACGCGCGTCGCCTTCGTGCGCAGAGCGAGCTGCTCCGCGAGCTCCGTGAAGCCCTCGGCTGCTTCGATCCTGCGCGCGGGTGCTCGAGTCATTGCGGACACACGAAGGCCCCGCACCCCGCCGCGCGGCGGGGGGTGCGAGGACGAGGGGTCAGAGTAACGGCTAGCGGCGCGTGCGCCGATGATGGAGCCAGACGAGCGCGAGCGGGACGAACCGAACGGTGAGTCGCGCGAACTGCAGGACGCGGCCGCCGGGAGGATCGAAGTGGTGCACCTGGATCGGGGTGACCAGCTGGATCACGCCGCGGTCGAGCGCGGTGGTGCCGGTGCTCGAGAGCGGGCCGTGCGCGAAGCCCTGCGCGCTGAACGTGGCAACGCTGGATGGTCGCGACGGCGTGTAGCCGGTCGCGGTGGCCCTCCCCCACCGTCCACGGTCCAGACCCGTGAGCGGAATCCGAGCGGGGTCTCCGCTTCTTTCGAAGACGCCGGTGCCGAGACCGAGCGCAGGCTGCACGAGGCGATTCAGCCTACCCGGGGGGCTCGACTCGATCTTCGCGACCCCGACGCTCTTCAGTGTGACGGGCTCGGACGGGAGGAACCGGGATGCCAGAGACCCGTGGTGGTGCGGCGCCGACCCACGACGCCGAGCCCGCCGAGCCCGAGCGCGCAGAGCGCAAGCGTGCCGGGCTCGGGAATCGGCTCCGAGTAGAGGAAGTCGTCCATCGCGACCGCGTCGAATTCCCCGTCGTTCACGCCGGCGCCGAGGGCCGTGCTGCCCGTGGTGATGCGGACGCGTCCGATCTGCTCGCCCGCGTTGAAGAAGATGCCGAGGAACGAGAAGGTCGCCGAGGCGCCCGCGATGCTCGGGGCGGAGAAGGTGCCGAGCGGGCTGTTGGCCAGGTCGAAGAGCGAGATCGACGTCGCGTTCGTGTCGACGTCCGAGAAGACGGCGCCGAAGGCCGACACGGAGGCGGGCTGCGTTCCGTTGCTGCCCGGGACGGAGAAGGTGATGTCGGTGACGTTGCTGCCGACCGGCGTGAAGATCCGCGGCGAGCTGAAGGCTGCGAAGGTGGTGGCATAGGTCGCGTTGCCGAGCTGCGTGGCGAGGTCGGTCGGCGAGGCCTGCACGAATCCCGTGCCCGGCGTCGTCATCGTGGCGCCGCGCGTGTTGGTGAACGTCGTCAAGGTCCCCACCGTGTTCGTGATCCCCGCCGCGCCGTCCCAGTTGATCTCGCGGCGGCCGCTCGCGAGCGGGCCCGGGTTGTTGCCGTTGTTCGGGTTGCCGAGCGCGGTGCGGAAGGCGTCGACTGTCGACTGGATGCTGGACGCCGTGCTGCCGGACGCCGAGAACGTGACCGGCGCGGCCGGGGCTCCGCGCGCGGCGAGCAGGCCGCACAGCAGACCGACGATCGTGGCGAGCGGGTGGAACAGGCGCGGACCCATCGCGAAACCTCCGGGCTGCCTGGCAGGCGCATCGATGAGGTTCCGGGAGCCACCGGTCGCCACCGCGTGTACAGGTCCGGGCTGCTCGGCTCCCGTCGGACCGTAGTGGTTCGCTGACGCAGCGTTGTGGCGAACCGCTGTGACGTCGGCGGGACCGTCGTGATCCAGCCTCGCAGAACCGCGGCTAGGGACGCACCACGATCTTCCCGAAGACGCGGCGCTCCTCGAGCAGCCGACACGCCTCGATTCCGCGCTCGAGCGGCAGCACGCGGTCGATCACGGGGCGCAGCGCACCGGTCCGCACGAGCTCGACCAGCGCGAGCAGATCGTCGCAGCGCCAGCCGTTCGAGCCGCGCACATCGAGCTCCCCGGTCCAGACGTAGCGGAGGTCGGTCGTCGCCTCGAAGCCCGCGGTCGCGCCGCAGGTGAGGAGCCGCCCGCCCATCTTCAGGCAGCGCAGCGACGGCGCGAAGGTGTCGCCGCCCGTGAAGTTCACGACGGCGTCGTAGCCGCCGCCACGCAGCATCCCGCCCGTCCGCTCGCGCACGGTCGCTGCGATGTCGCTCGTCGAGTAGTCGATCGCCTCGTCGGCGCCGAGCTCGCGCAACCTCGCGCACTTCTCGGCGCTGCCGGCCGCGGCGATCACGAAGGCGCCGCGCAGCTTCGCGAGCAGCAGCGAGCTCGTGCCGACACCGCCGCTCGCGCCGAGGATCAGGATCTTCTCTCCCGCGCGCAGCTCGCCGCGCGTGAAGAGCATGCGGTGAGACGTGCCGTAGGCGACGGGCAGGCAGGCGGCGTCCTCGTCGCGGACGCCGTCGGGGAGCGCGATCAGCTGCGAGTGGTGGACGACGCAGAGCTCCGCGAAGGCGCCGCGGCAGTTCTCGCCGAGCATGCGGATGCGGCCGGCCGCGCGGTCGACGAAGGCGGGATCGACGAGCACGCGTCGTCCCCGCGACCAGCCGCTGACACCGGGTCCGATCGCGTCGACCTCGCCCGCGCAGTCGCCGCCCGTGATGCTCGGCCGCTCGATGCGGATGCCCGGCATGCCGCGGCGGCTGAAGATGTCGAGGTAGTTGAGCGAGCAGGCGCGCACGCGCACGCGCACCTCGCCCGGCCCGGGCGTCGGGTCCGGGAAGTCGCCATAGCGGAGCACCTCCGGACCGCCGTGCCGATCGAAGAAGACGGCCTTCACGAGCGGCGAGCTTCTCCAGCGCGTGCTCGTGCGTCAATGGAGCCGCGGATCGGGCTGGCGGAATCGGAGCCACGAGGTTATTCGGTGTCGCCGCGGTCCCCCCGACCGAGGGGGGTGTCATGCTGCTCGCGGCGACTTTGGATTGCGTCCTCGACGCGGGTGCCGCGCGCGCGACGGCGCGCGCGCGGGTGCCCGCGATCATCGCGTGTGCAGTGCTCGCCGCCGCGACCCGCGGCGTCCGGGCCGAGGCCCTGCCGCAAGGTCTCGAGCTGCTCGCGCAGCCGACCACGTCCAATACCACCACGCGCCTTCCGGCGGACGTCACCGCCGATGCTTCGCGGCTCCTGATCGACCTGAACCTCGGAAGCTTCGTCCGCGCGGCGATCATGGACGCGGCCGGCGTCGAGGTGCTGGCGCTGCCAGCCGAGGCCTACTCGACGGCGAGCGGACTCGCGATCTCGCCGGACGGAACGTTCGTCGTCGGGACGTCGGATCGTCGGAACCCGACGCACTCGGGCGATACCTACGCCATATTGTGGCGGAGCGGATCACCGAGCGTGCTACCCGATCTCGTGCCGGGCGGCACGAGCGGTGCGATCGACGTATCGGCGGACGGCCGCGTCGTGGTCGGCGGCAGCAGCCAGTCACTGGCGCAGTGGTACAAGCCCACGGCGGTCCGCTGGGTCGACGGCGCAGTCGAGGCGCTGCCCGTCCCGCCCGGAACGGACCAGTCGACGGCGCTCGCCGTCTCGGACGACGGCTCGGTCATCGTGGGAACCTTCGCCGCGGGAAATCCGTTGGTTCGTCGCGGCGCCCGCTGGCGAAACGGCCAGTTCGAGGAGCTGCCGCCGCCCCCGCAAGCGGTTCCATTCTTTGCCCCGACGCGGCTCAACTCGGATGGCTCCGTCGTGCTCGGCTGGCAGCTCTCTCTCGAGAGCGCGGTCGCGCGTCTCGACGAGAGCGGCTGGGCCGTGATCGAGGACCTGCCGACGGGACCCCACCGCGCGCGGCTCGGATCGGGATCCGACGACGGTCGCGTCGTCACCGGCGCTGCGACCACAGGCGCCGATCCGGCGGAGTGTCCCGGCGGCCTGAACTGCCTCGAGCTCGGTGAGGCATTCGTCTGGACCGATTCCACCGGGACGCGTCGTCTGAAGGACCTGCTGGTCGAAGGCTGTGGCTATCCGATCGAGCCCTGGACGCTCACGAACGCGTGGATCAGCCGCGACGCGCGCCACGTGATCTTCTCGGCGAGCGGACCGGATCTTCCCGAGGCCTACGTTCGCGCCTCCCTCGAGAACTGCCGCTTCGACTACCCGGAGCCCGATCGCAGACCGAAGCCCGGCTCGTCGTTCGCGTCTCTCTACTCGGATCGCGCGATCTTCCATGTCGACCCGAAGGGCGGCATCCGGCTCCTGGCGTCGAACGCGCCCATCCTCAACGTGCTCGACGTCGAGCTCGGTCCGGACCGCTCTCTCTACGTCTTCGGCTGTTGCAACCAGCTCGCGCGGGTGGGGATCGACGACGGTGTGAAGACCCTCGTCGCGTCCGGTGGGCTGATGGGATCCGACTTCGGCTCCCTGGCCGTCGCCCGCGACGGCACGCCGTACGTCCTGGCGAACGTGATGCTCCCGACGTTCGCGTACGAGACGCGGCTCGTGCGGATCGATCCCGCGACCGGCGCTCAGACCCTGGCGGCGAAGTTCGCGCGCCCGGGCAGCGAGCTCGAGCGCGAGCCGGGCGGCACGCTGGCCGTGCTGTTGCAGGACGCCTCCACGTTCGAGCTCTACCGCTTCGATCCGTCCAACGGCTCTGCGACGCTGCGAGCCACCGGAACGACGGGTGGGCGATCCGGGATCGCGGCCGGGCTCGCGGTCCGGCGCGATGGCGAGACCTTCCTCGGCTTCGACGACGTGTCGATCCAGCGGATCGACCCCACCGGGATCGTGCGGCGGATCACGACCGGCCCGATGCGACACGACTCGCGAGTCCGCGACATCGATCCGTCCGGCGCGCCGTTGCTCTGGGATCTCCCGGGCTGGTACCTGGTCCGCACCGATCCCGACACGGGAACGACGTCGGCGGGTTTCGGCTCGATCTGGTTCCCTTCGTCCGGCTCGCAGACGTCGGCGGTCGCGGTGCTGCGACCCGAGTGCAGCGACGGCTTCGACAACGACCACGACGGGCGCTTCGACTACCCCGAGGACCGCGGCTGCGCCAGCCCGGACGACGATGAGGAGGGCGTTCGGGACGACCTCGCGATCGACGTCGAGCCTTTCCTCCCACGCAACGTGGTGCTCCTCGCCGGGCAGCGTCCGATCCGCGTGGCGCTCCTCGGCAGCGAGTCCGTGGACGCGAGCAAGGTCGATCTGGCAGGCCTGCGCTTCGGCCCCGCGGGCGCACACCCGCGCGAGCGTCGCGCGCCGCTCCTCGACGTGAACCGCGACGGCTTCCGGGACGCGCTCCTGACCTTCGACCTGTCGGCGACGGGCATCGCGCTCGGCGACACGGAAGCCTGTCTCACCGGACAGCTCGAAGGCGACGCATTCCGTGCCTGCGACGAGATCGAGGTGGTCCTGACCGAGGGCTGCGGCCGGGGTCACGCCCTCGCCTTCGTCGTGCCGGCCGTCGCGTGGCTCGCGAGACGCCGGCGCTACTCGACCGGCACGCGGTCCTTCCCATCGAAGGGCGGCGCGTACACCACGTAGGCGATCGCCGGCTCGGGTCCGGCGTTGGTGAAGGCGTGCGGCACGCCGCGCGGGACGAAGATCACGGAGCCCTCGCCGACCGGCCGCGTCTCGTCGCCGACTCGCTGCGTGCCGTGTCCACGCACGAGCACCACGAGGAGGTCGTGCGAGTCGTGGCGGTGGAGCGGCTCCGCGGTGCGGATCGAGGCGACGTGATGGCTGGTCGACTCGCTCCGGCCGAGCTCCTCCACGCGGAAGTCCTGGCCGTCGGCGAGCGGGACGCGGGCGGAGAGCTCGGTGAGCGGGATCGACACGCGCGAGCCGCCGAGGAGCGCGTCGATCGCCGGCGCGGGACCCTCGCACGCGCGTCCACAGGCTGTCCCCACGAGCAGGGCCGCGACCCAGAGCCCGGCGAGTGCCGCGCGTCGCGAAATGGTATGCATCGCTCGAGTTCCTCCCTGGGGAGTCCGATGAGAGGCGCAGTCTACCGGCGCGACCGGGCCGGACTGCGAAAGGAGCTCGAGTGATGCTCGACCCTCGCATCGCCGCCGCGATCTTCGCCGTGGTCGGCGTCTTCTTCCTCGTCGTCGGCGTGCGCGCGGCGCGCGGGCGGCCGTTCCTCGCGGCGACGGGCGGATTGCTGGCGCTGGCGCTCCTCGCCGTCGCAGGTCTGTGTGGCGCGCTCGCGTTGTCGATTCAGGGCTACCGCGCGCTGACCCGCGAGGAGGTGGCCGCGGTGGTCGAGATCCGGCCCGTCGCGCACCAGCGATTCGTCGCGCGCGTGACCCTGCCCGACGGGCAGATGCGAAGCTTCGAGATCGCGGGCGACGAGCTCTACGTCGATGCGCGCGTCCTCAAGTGGCACCCGTGGGTCAACCTGCTGGGTCTCCACACCCACTATGCGCTGGACCGGATCGGCGGCCGCTACGCCGACATCGAGGACGAGCGAAACGCGCCGCGCAGCGTCTACTCGCTCGCCGACGCCGCCCCGCTCGACGCCTTCGTCTTGCGGCGCGAGCACGAGTTCCTCGCCCCACTCGTCGACGCGAGCTACGGCTCGGGCACGTTCATCGAGGCCGACCGCCCGGCGACGCTCGAGATCCGGGTCTCGACGACCGGCCTGCTGCTGCGCGAGCGGCGCGGGGAGACCGCGCGGCGCTAGGGGCGAGGCCGCGGTCCCACGGTCGCTCGACAGCCCCGGGCGCCCCTCCTACAATGCGCGCCCTTCTTGCGGCCCCCATCCGGGCCGGCCCCACCTCCGGGAGTGCAGCAGCCGTGTCGATCGATTTCCTGTGCCGCAAGGTCGGCATGACCCAGCTCTACGGCGAAGGCGGCGAATGCGTCGAGGTGACGGTGCTCGAGGCGGCGCCGAATCGGGTGGTCCAGAAGAAGACGAGCGCGCGCGAGGGCTACGACGCCCTCCAACTCGGCTATGGCGAGAAGCGCCGCAAGGTCGCGTCGAAGGCCGAGATGGGCCACGCGGCCAAGGCGAACGTCGCGACGCCCCGCTACCTGCGCGAGACGCGCGTCACCCCGCAGGAGCTCGGGAGCTACGAGGTCGGGCAGGAGATCCGCTGCGACATCTTCAAGCCGGGCCAGCGCGTCGACGTGATCGGCACGTCGAAGGGACGCGGCACGGCGGGTGTGGTCAAGCGCCATCACTTCCCGAGCAAGGGCGAGGCGCACGGCGCGCACGAGAACTACCGCCACGGCGGCTCGATCGGCCCCGGCTCCTTCCCGGGTCACGTGATCAAAGGCCTGCGCATGGCGGGACGCATGGGCAACGAGCGGACCACCGCGCTCAACGTCGAGGTCGTGCGGGTCGACGCCGAGAAGGGCCTGCTGTTCGTGCGAGGCGGCGTGCCGGGTCATCCGGACGCGCTCCTCCAGGTGCGGCCGTCCGTGAAGGTCCGGGCCTAGGCCCGGCGCGGCCCGCTTGTCGGGCTACCACCGCAAGGACGCCTTCCACCAGCGCGCGAAGCGCGAGGGCTATCGGTCGCGCGCGGCCTACAAGCTGGCGGAGATCGCCGACCGCCATGCGCTGCTTGCGCCGGGCGCGCGCATCGTCGACCTCGGCGCCTGGCCGGGCGGCTGGCTCCAGGTCGCGGCCGAGCGCGTCGGCCCGAGCGGCCGCGTGGTCGGCGTGGATCTCGCTGCGATCGATCCGCTAGGAATCAAGAACGTGTTCGCAATCCAGGGCGACTTCGATGAACCTCGCGTGCTGCAAGCGATTCTCGACGCGCTCGGTGGTCCCGCCGACGTCCTGCTCTGCGACGCCGCCCCGAAGCTGACCGGGCTCCGCGACGTCGACCGCGCGCGTGAGGAGTCGCTGCTCGAGGCGGTGGCTGCCGCTCTTCCGGCTCTCCTTCGCCCGGGCGGAGATCTCCTGTGCAAGCTGCTCGACAGTCCCGAGGCCAACGCGATCGGACGTCGTCTCGGACACTCCTTCCGAGAGGCGCGGACCTTGCGCCCCGAGGCGACGCGCAAAGCCAGCGCGGAGCGCTACCTCCTGGCGCGCGACTATCAAAAGAAAGGAAGCTGAGTCCCCATGCCCTCCGACCGTCCGTTTTCGATCCTCGGCCTGCAGCAGATCGCCGTCGGCGCGCCCGACAAGTCGGCGCTGCGGCGCCTGTGGGTCGATCTGCTCGGCCTGCGGGTCGAGGGCAACTTTCGCAGCGAGTCCGAGAACGTGGACGAGGATATCGCGGCGGCCGGCGCGGGGCCCTTCCGGGTGGAGGTCGACCTGATGCAGCCGATCGACCCGGGGAAGCGGCCGCGTGTCCACGATCCGGCGCTGAACCACGTGGGGCTGTGGGTCGACGACCTCGCGGCCGCCGTGTCCTGGCTCTCTTCGCACGGCGTTCGCTTCACGCCGGGCGGGATCCGAAAGGGCGCGGCCGGCCACGACGTCTGCTTCATCCATCCGAAGGGAGACGCGGCGAGCCCCGTCGGGGGCGAAGGGGTGCTGATCGAGCTGGTGCAGGCGCCGCCCGACGTGATCGACGCACACCGCGAGGCCACGCGGCGAAACCGCTGACACCGGCTCGTCCGTACTACCTGCTCAGGAATCGAGAGACGAAATCCCGGCGGGGCGCGGCCGGCCTCGTTGATTCCCCCATCCTCGACGGAGTAGGCTGGTCGAGTCGCCGAAGGGGTCTCTCTCGATTCCCCCTTTTCTCGCGGTCGGACGACTCGCTGCGGGGCCGCGTCAACAGGAGAGAGCGCGATGCGCACTTCCTTCCGATGGCTGGCGGCCGCTCTCTTCGGACTCGGCATCGCGACGCCGGCACTCGCCGCAGAGGACGCCGGCGCCGCCGCGCCGCAGTTCAAGCCGGGCGACGTCATCACCCTCGATCAGGTCGACAAGCTGAAGCCGTTCCTGCCCGACGAGTTCTGGCAGAACCGCGACTTCTTCTTCTACGAGGGCATGCAGCTCGAGATCGGTCCCACCAACTTCGACTACGGCCCGCCGCCCGAATACAACGCGGCGACCGAGAAGTTCAAGGGCCAGGCGCGCATCGGACCCGACGGCAGCCTCGAGAACTACACGGCCGGCCAGCCCTTCCCGATCGACTCGATCGACTGCAAGGGCGACCCGCAGGCCGGCGTCAAGATCATGTGGGACTTCGACTACCAGTGGAACGGCGCGGGCGGCGGCTCCAACTGGTTCTACTCGTACTGGGACCGCGGCGAGCAGCTCCCGCTCTACTACGAGGGGACCGGCAAGGTCGTGATCCTCTCGCACCGCGTCGAGAAGGAGTATCTCGACAGCGGCGGCGACGTCTTCCGCGGCGAGAAGCGCAAGAACGCCTTCGGCATCGAGGTGAACGCGCCCTTCGACGCGCGCGGCATCATGCTGCTCTCCTACCGCTACAAGTCGTCCGACGCGCCGCGCGCCGAGGCCAAGAACGACGACACCTGGGTCTACGTCCCGACCTTGCGCCGCGTGCGCCGGATCTCGACGGCGCAACGAACCGACGCGGTGTCGGGCACCGACTTCACGCTCGACGACCTCTTCAGCTTCGCCGGCATCGTCCCGCAGTACGAGTGGACCTGTCTCGGCGAGCGGCAGATCCTCGCGCCGATGAACTCGAAGGTGAAGGCGTACCCGTACGAGAAGGACCACAACTTCGGCCCGTACGGCCTCTCGTACGCGAACGACCGCTGGGAGCTGCGCGACACCTTGGTCGTGCGCATGAAGCCGAAGAACGCCGACCATCCCTATCACCACAAGGATCTCTATATCGACAAGCAGACCCTCAACGCGCACTACTCCTTCGCCTACGACCAGAAGGGCGAGCTGTGGAAGATCCTCTCCCACAACAAGCGCTGGAGCGAGGACACGAGCCTGGTCGGCGTCTGGTACAAGGGCTGGGAAGGCATCGCGAAGCCGATGGACTCGACCATCGTCAGCGACATGATCGCGAACGTGCAGACCGGTACGGGCAACCGCATCGAGTTCTGGAACCGCACGGGTGAGGCGCTCGACAGCAAGGGCAAGATCCGCCGCTTCATCGACGTCGGGCGGCTGACGAAGGGGCGTTAGCTCGACGAACTACAGCTTCGGAGACTCGCGGCGGGCGGCGGAGAGACTCGCGCGGGTGGCCCGGAACTTCGAGCCGCTCTCGCGCGCCTTCCTCGCGCGGGCCGCGCCGCGCGGGTGCGCTCGCGCCCTCGACCTCGGCTGCGGACCGGGTCACACCACCCGGCTGCTGCGCGAGCTGTGCGTGCCGCGTGAGCTCGTCGGGCTCGACGCCTCCGAGGCGTACGTGCGCATGGCGGCCGAGGCGTCCGGGCCGCGCGCCGCGTTCGCGGTCCACGACGTGACGCGCGTGCCCTTTCCCGGCGGTCCGGCCGACCTGATCCACGCGCGGCTGCTCCTCTCCCACCTGCCCGAGCCCGAGCGCGCGCTCGCGTGCTGGCGCGGTGAGCTGCGCCCGGGCGGGCGCCTGCTGCTCGACGAGGTCGAGCGGATCGACAGCCAGGATCCCGTCTTCGTGCGCTATCTGGAGCTCGTGCGAAACATGCTCCGCGCTCGCGGCCAGGAGCTCGAGATCGGTCCGCGCCTCGACGCGGCCACGCGTTCGGCGCCGCGCGCGCACGACGAGCTGCGTGAGCTGACGCTTCCCGCCGCGCGCGCGGCGGAGATGTTCGCGCCGAATCTGGCCGAGTTCCGCGGTCGGCCGGAGATCCGCGAGCAGGCGAGCGAGTCCGAGCTCGATGCGCTCGCGGCCGGGCTGGCCGCGCGCGAACGCGGCGAGGTCGGCCTGACGGTCACCTGGTGCATGCGGCAGCTGGCGATCGAGGCGTGAGGCGGTGCGTCGAAGCATGCGGCTCGCGGCCGCGCTGCTCGGGCTCGGGTGTCGGGTGAGCGCGTCGGACCTCCAGGACAGCGGCGCCGCCGATCCGACCGCCGAGGCGCGGCTCCGCATGGTGCGCGAGCAGGTCGAGGCGCGCGGTGTGCGCGACCCGCGCGTGCTCGCGGCGATGCGGAAGGTGCCCCGACACGAGCTCGTGCCGGATTCCGAGCGCGACCAGGCCTACGAGGACCACCCGCTCCCGATCGGCGAAGGCCAGACGATCTCGCAGCCCTACGTCGTCGCGGCGATGACCGAGGCGCTCCGATTGAAGGGCGACGAGCGCGTGCTCGAGGTCGGCACCGGATCGGGCTACCAGGCGGCGGTGCTCGCCGAGCTCTGCCGGCAGGTCTACAGCATCGAGATCGTGCCGGCGCTCGCCGAGCGCGCGCGCAAGGACCTCGCTCGCCTCGGCTACTCGAACGTCGAGGTGCGCCAGGGCGACGGCTGGCGCGGCTGGCCCGAGCACGCGCCCTACGATGCGATCATCGTGACGGCCGCACCGCCCGAGGTCCCGCCCGAGCTGATCGAGCAGCTCGCCGTCGGCGGTCGGCTCGTGATCCCGGTCGGGCGCTTCGACCAGCAGCTCGAGCTGCTGCGAAAGACGCCGGAAGGGATCTCGCGCGAGGTCCTCTTCGGTGTCCGCTTCGTGCCGATGCGAGGCCAGGCGGAGAAATAACGATGTGCCCGCGTACCGCGGATACCTCGCCCGCCGGGTCCATCCTCTGACCTTCGCTCGCCAGTCTTTGCGATCTCCGCTCGGCTGCGCCTCGCTGCGCGCCGGACGGCTTGCCGCTCGCTGCGCGCGGCTTCGCCGCTTGCGAGTACCATGGCGGGCGAGCGCGCGAGGAGGACGACCATGGGTGATTGGCTGCGTCTCGTCTTCGGGGGCCGACCCGCGTGGATGAACGCGCTGATGGTCTTCTGCTTCTTCATGGCCGCGATCTACGTGCCGTGGGACTTCTTCGTGAAGCCGGTCGCGCAGGACGACGAGGTCTGGCTCGGCATCCTGTTCCACGGCTATCTCGCGAAGCTCACGGAGCCGCTGCACTGGGCGATCTACGCGGCCGGCGCCTACGGCTTCCTGCGCATGCGGCCGTGGATGCACCCCTGGGCAGCCGTCTACGCCGCGCAGGTCGCGATCGGCATGGCGGTCTGGCCGCTGCTGTATCGCGGCGGCTGGTCGTCGCTCCTCGTCGCCGCCGTCGCCTTCGTCGCGTTCGGCCTGCTGGCGCGCGCGCTCTGGCGCGCCGAGCCCCTCTTCAGCGCGCAGCCGGTGTCGCTGCGCGAACGCTACGGCGAGTGGGCGCTCGTGACCGGCGCGTCGGCCGGCATCGGCGACGCCTTCGCGCGCGCGCTCGCGAGCCGCGGTCTCTCGTGCGTGCTGACCGCGCGCCGCGGCGAGCGCCTCGAGGCGCTCGCCGGCGATCTCGAGGCCTGCTACGGCGTGAAGACACGCGTCGTCGCGGAGGATCTCTCGCGCCCCGACGGCGCGCGCCGGCTCGCCGCCGCGGTTTCGGATCTTCCGATCGGCGTGCTCGTCAACAACGCGGGGCTCGGGGGCGCAGGCCGCTTCGACAAGCTGCCGCTCGAGCGCGTCGAGCAGCAGGTGCTGCTCAACTGCCTCGCGCCGGCCGTGCTGACGCATCGGCTGCTGCCGGGCATGCTCGAGCGCGGCCACGGCGCGGTGATCGTCACGGGCTCGGTGGCGGGCATGCAGCCGCTGCCGCTCCACGGCCTCTACGCCGCCACGAAGGCCTTCGACCGCTTCTTCGGCGAGGCCCTCTTCGTCGAGCTGCGCGCGCAGGGCATCGACGTGATCGTGGTCGAGCCGGGGCCGGTCGAGACCGAGTTCCAGGAGGTCGCGGGCGAGCTGGTGCATCCCGGCGAGAAGCCCGAGAACGTGGTCGAGGTCGCGCTGCGCTCGCTCGGTCGTCAACCGTCCGTGGTGTCGGGCTGGTGGAACTGGCTGCGCGGCAACGCCGCGATGCGGCTCGCGCCGCGCGCGCTCGTCGGCTTCGCCGCGCGCGAGGTGATGGCCACGCAGACGCCGCGGGAGATGCACTGAGTGGCTCGAGGACACTGGCTCGTGAAGTCCGAGCCCGGCACCTACTCCTGGGACGACCTCGTGCGCGACGGGCGCACCGTCTGGGACGGCGTCCGCAACCCCGAGGCGCGCAACCATCTGGCCGGCATGGCGCGCGGCGACCTCGCGCTCTTCTACCACTCGGGTGACGGCAAGGCCGTGGTCGGCGTCGCGAAGGTCGTGCGCGAGTCCTTTCCCGATCCGAAGGCCGACGACCCGAAGTGGCTGGCGGTCGAGCTGGCGCCGGTGAAGCCGCTCGCGCGCCCCGTGTCGCTCGCGGAGATCAAGCGGCAGCGCGGGCTCGCCGGGATCCCGCTGGTGAAGCGCGCGCGCCTCTCCGTCATGCCGCTCGATGCGAAGGCCTTCGCCGCCATCCTCGCGCTGGGAGAGACGCGGCTGCCCGCGTGACGCGGCCGGCTCGGACCATGGACGCAACGCGGACGCAGGTGGCTCCCGCTCGCGTGGGGGCGCTCGCGCTGGGGCTCGCGGCCGCGATCGTGCTCGCGTATTGGCCGGTCCACACCTTCGGGTTCCTGCACTACGACGATCCGCTGCACGTGACCGAGAATCCGTTCGTCCAGCAAGGACTCACACCGCAGAGCGTCGCTTTCGCCTTCACGTCGCTGCGCGGGGGCAACTGGTACCCGCTCACCTGGCTCTCGCACATGCTCGACGTGAGCGTCGCCGGCCTCGACCCGGGCTGGCACCACGTCTCGAACCTCGCGCTCCACGTCGCGAGCGCGCTCGTGCTGCTGGCCGCGCTCGCGCGCATGACGGGCGCGCCGGGGCGCTCCGCGCTGGTGGCCGCGCTCTTCGCGTTGCATCCGCTCCACGTCGAGTCGGTGGCCTGGATCTCCGAGCGAAAGGACGTCCTTTCCGGCCTCTTCTGGATGCTCGGCCTCTACGCCTACGCGCTCTACGCCGAGCGACCGAGCGGCGTGCGCTTCGCGGCGGTGGCGCTGGCGTTCGCCTGCGGACTCGCGTCGAAGGCGATGGTCGTGAGCTTCCCGATCGTGCTGGTGCTGATCGACTGGTGGCCGCTCGGCCGCTTCTCCCGCGAGCGCGCTGCGACCCTCGTGCGCGAGAAGCTGCCGCTCTTCGCCGGCTCGCTGCTCTTTGCCGGACTTACCTTCCTGGCGCAGCTCCGAGCCGGCGCGGTGGCGAGCGCGGGCACGCTGCCGCTCCAGGTGCGCGTCGCGCAGGCGCTGCTCGCGAGTGTCGCCTACCTGGGGAAGGCGATCTGGCCCGCAGGGCTCGCCATCTTCTATCCCTACCCGAGCGTCATCTCGCTGTGGGAGGTCGCGAGCGCGGCGGCGCTGCTGCTGGCGCTGACGACGCTCGCGCTGCGCGCGCGCGAGACGCGTCCCTATCTCGCGGTCGGCTGGCTCTGGTACCTCGTGACGCTCGTGCCGGTGATCGGTCTGGTGCAGGTGGGCCTCCAGGCCATGGCCGACCGTTACACCTATCTCCCGCTCGTCGGGATCTTCCTCGCGGCGGTCTTCGGCGCGCACGATGGGCTCGGCGCCTCCGCGCTCGGACGCCGCGCGCGCGCGCCGCTCGCCCTTGCGATGGTCGTCGCGTGCGCCGTGCTGACGCGCATGCAGGTCGGCGTCTGGCGCGACGACGTCACGCTCTACGAGCACGCGCTCGCGGTGACGCACGACAACTTCCTGGCTCACAACAACCTCGCGATGGAGCTCGTCCCGCAGCGGCGCTACGCCGAAGCGCGCGAGCACCTGCACGAGGCGCTGCGCATCCAGCCCGCCTATCCCGACGCGCGCAACAACCTGGCTGGCGTGCTCCTCCAGGAGGGGCGCACGCAGGAGGCGATCGACGAGCTGCGCGCGGCGGTCGCGAGCACGCCCGGCTACGCGCCGGCGCACCGCAATCTCGCCGCGGTGCTCCAGCAGACCGGACACGGGGACGAGGCCGCGGCGCAGCTGCGCGAGGCGGAGCGGCTCGAGGCCGCCAGCCCACCTTAGCCGGGCCTTCGCGCTCGCTCTTCGCTCGCGCTCGGGCTACCGGCCTTCGCTCGGCTGCGCCTCGCTGCGCGTCGGCCGACTTGCGTCGGCCTGCTTGCGTCAGCGCAGCATGTAGCGGCTTGCGAGCGCGTCCGCGTACTCGTTCCAGCGCGAGCCGTCGTGCGCGCGGATCCAGCGGAGCCGAACCTTCGGGTGCTCGCGCGCCAGCGCGTAGAGGCGCTGCACCAGCAGCAGGTTCGCAATCGCGCCCGTCTTGCGCTTCCAGCCGCGCTGCTCCCACTGCGGCGCCCACTCGTTCACCGTCTGCACGCACAGGTTGCTGTCGGAGTAGATCGTGGTCTCGGCGTCGGTGGGCAACATCTCGTAGCCCGCGATCAGCGCCGTCAGCTCCATGCGGTTGTTGGTCGTCGCAGGGTCGTGGCCGTGGCGCTCGGCGACGACGCGGTCGTCGTCGACCCACACGGCGCCCCAGCCGCCGGGGCCGGGATTGCCCTCGCAGGAGCCGTCGGTGAAGACGCCGCTCCTCGGACCGTCGTGGAAGCGCTCGAGCACTTCTTCGGGCGTGTAGAGCGTCGCGCTGCGCGGCACGCGGCGCAGGCTAGCGGCAAGCGAAGCGCGCAGCGAGGCACAGCCGAGCGGAGATCGCACGAGGCCGGCGAGCTAAGTTGGCCGCGTGTCCGAAGCTCCGTTCACCTTCGCGCTCGAAGGCCGCGACGGCGCCGCGCGCGCGGGACGCTTGACGACGCCGCACGGCGCCTTCCGCACGCCGGCCTTCATGCCGGTCGGGACGCACGGCGCGATCAAGGCGATGACGCCCGAGCAGGTGGCGGCGACCGGCGCGGAGATCGTGCTCGCAAACACCTATCACCTCGCGCTGCGCCCGGGCGAAGCGCTCGTCGCGAAGCTCGGCGGGCTCCACGCCTTCATGCGCTGGGACGGCCCGATCCTGACCGACAGCGGCGGGTTCCAGGTGTTCTCGCTGCCGCACAAGGAGATCAGCGACCGCGGCGTGCGCTTCAAGAACGAGATCGACGGCACGGAGGTCGATCTCACGCCCGAGCGCTCGATCGCGATCCAGAACGCGCTCGGCGCCGACATCATCATGGCGTTCGACGAGTGCACGCCGTGGCCCGCCGACGAGCGGCTCGCCGCGACCGGCGTGCGCCGCACGCTCGCATGGACCTCACGTTGCATCGGCGCGCACGCGCGCACGCGCGATCAGGCGCTCTTCGGCATCGTGCAGGGCAGCACGTATCTACATCTGCGCGAGCGCTGTGCCGCGGCGCTCGTCGGCATGGATCTCCCGGGCTACGCCGTCGGCGGCGTGTCGGTCGGCGAGGGACACGCCGAGCTCTGTCGCATCACCGCGCACACCGCGCCGCTGCTGCCCGAGCACAAGCCCCGCTATCTGATGGGCGTCGGGCTGCCGGAGGACCTGCTCGCCGCGATCGGCTTCGGAATGGACATGTTCGACTGCGTGATCCCGACCCGCTACGCGCGTAGCGCGAGCGTCTTCACGCGCCGCGGCCGCATTCGCCTGAGCAATCGGCGCTACCGCCGCGACGCCTACCCGATCGATCCGTCCTGCGACTGCGCCGCCTGCGCCGGCGGCTTCGCGCGCGCCTATCTCCACCATCTCTTCCAGGCGAACGAGATCCTGTCCGCGATCCTGGCCTCGGTGCACAACGTCCGCTTCTACGAGCGCCTGGTCGGCGACGCGCGCAGCGCCATCCTCGAGCGCCGATTCGAGAGCTGGCGCGCGGAGTTCCTCGCGGAATACGCGAGCGCGGGCGCACGCAGCGAGCCGGAAGGAGACGAGACCCTGCTGTGACCGGACGTCACAACGGCCCGGCCCCCGGCTGCCGATGAGAACCTCGGAAGGGCTCTCCCAGGAGCCGCATGCGAATCGCCCTCGCAGCCGTCGCTCTCTTCGGCGCCCTGCTCGCCGCGGGCGGGGTCGCGGCCGACACCGGCGAGCTCACGCTGATCACCGAGCGGCACATGAGCGAGTTCACGCCCGACGCGCTGCCGACTCCCTTCTCGCCCTTCCACTCCATGCGCGCTCGCGCGCTGCCGACGCGTGCGCTCGAGATCTTCGGCGAGGGCCTCGGCTTCTCGCTCGCCGACGACGTCTCGCTGATGGAGATCGAGGGCGGCGCCGCCTGGCACCTGCTCCACTCGCTGAGCCTCACCGCGAGCTACCGCGTGATCGACGTCCATCTCGGCGCCGACGCGCAGCTCGGCGCGCGAGTCGGCGGCCGCGCCGACTTCGGCGCGCCCTTCCTCGGCATCTCGCTGGATTTCTAGCGATCCGCTAGAGGCCTCGGCTGGTGACTGATTCCAGCCGCTCGGCGTCGTAGAATGGGCGCCTCTCCGGAGGTCCCCATGATCCGCCTCTACGGCATCTCGCAGTCGCGCGCGCTTCGCTGCCTGTGGGCGCTCGAAGAGATCGGTGTGCCCTACGAGCACGTGAAGACGAACTTCACCACCGACGCGAAGCAGCCCGAGTACCTGAAAATCAACCCGAACGGCCGCATCCCCGCGCTCGTCGACGGCGAGCTCACCCTCTTCGAGTCGATGGCGATCAACCTCTACCTCTCGCGCAGGTACGGCGCCGGCACGCTCCAGCCGAAGTCGCAGGACGACGACGCGCGCGCGGTGCAGTGGAGCTTCTGGGTGATGACCGAGATCGAGCCGCCGCTGATGCAGATCTTCGTCCACACCGTGATGGCGCCGCCGGATCAGCGGAAGCCGGAGATCGCGAAGGCGGGCCACGAGGCGATCGTGAAGCCGCTGAAGGTGCTCGACGGCGCGCTCGCGGGACGCGAATTCCTGCTGCGCGCTGGCTTCAGCATCGCCGACCTGAACGTTGCGTCGGTGCTCGGGCTGCTCGCCGTCGCGCGCTTCGACTTCTCGCCCTACCCGAATGTGATGCGCTGGTTCGACGCGAGCCTGGCGCGGCCCGCGTTCGCGCGAGCTCGCTCGAAGTGACGCCAGCGAGCGCCGCGGTCGAGCTCACCGGGTCTCGTCTTCTGAGACGCCGCTCGCCAGCGGCTCGCTGTGTGCCGCGCTTCGCACGGCTTACCGATACGTCTCTCGGTGTCCGGAGCTGACGCGGCGGCGCGCGCGCTTGAACTTCGCCTTCAGCTTGGCGCGGTAGCGCGCGCTCTTGCTGCGATTTCGGTGGGGCAGCGCCTTGGCTCTCTTCACGTCGGCCTCCGGAAGGCGCGGAAATCTAGGGAAGGCCCGCGCGCGCGTCGAGCGGCTATGCTGCCGCGCGGCCCGGAGGCCCCGTGCACAGCCCGCTCGAGCGCATCGCGGACTTCGACCTCACCGAGGAGCAACGCCTGGTCCGGCGCGCGGTGCGCGAGTTCGCGGAGAAGGAGCTCGCGCCGCACGTCGAGCGCTACGAGTGCGAGGGGCGCTATCCGCTCGAGCTGATCCGCAAGCTGGTGCCGCTCGGCTACATCGCGCCCATGATTCCCGAGCGCTACGGCGGCTCGTTCAGCGACGTCGTGACCTACGGGATCATCTGCGAGGAGCTGGCGCGCATCGACTGGGTGGTCGCGTCCGTCGTCTCGGTGACGAACTCGCTGGTGGCGGGCTCGATCCTGCGCCACGGCAGCGACGCTCAGAAGGAGCGCTGGCTGCCGCCGCTGGCGCGCGGCGAGATCCTGTCGTCCGCGTGCCTCACCGAGCCAGGCGGCGGCACCGACCTCGGCAACCTGAAGAGCACCGCGCGCCGCGTCGCGGGCGGCTGGCGCCTCGACGGCACCAAGGTCTTCATCTCGCACGCCGCGCACGCGGGACTCTTCCTGGTGGTGGCGTCGCAGGATCTCGCGCAGCAGCACCGCGGCGTGACGGCCTTCCTGGTCGACCCGAAGAGCGAAGGGATTGCGATCGGCGAGTTCCCGATGCGGACGCTCAAGCGCGACAACCTGGCCGAGGTGCACTTCGCGAACGTCTTCGTGCCCGACGACGGGCTCCTCGGCGAGGCCGGCGGCGGCTTCCCCGTGCTCGGCTCCGCGCTCGACATGGGACGCTATTCGGTGGCGGCGCGCTGCATCGGACAGGCGCAGCGCTGCATCGACCTCGCGATCGCCTATGCGACGACGCGCGAGGCCTTCGGCCAGAAGATCGGCGAGTTCCAGATGATCCAGCAGAAGATCGCCGACATGGTGTGCCGCACCGAGGGCGCGCGCGGTGTCGTCTACCGGCTCGGTCGCATGAAGGACGCGGGTGTCGCGCGCGCGAGCCTCGAGGCGTCGCTCGCGAAGCTGATGGCGAGCGAGGCCGCCACGCACAACGCGCTCGACGCAGTGCAGATCCACGGCGGCTACGGCCTCTCGGCGGAGTACGAGGTGGGGCGCCTGCTGCTCGAGGCGAAGGCTCTCGAGTTCGGCGAGGGCACGAGCGAGCTGCACCGCAAGCTGATCGCCGAGCACGTGCTCGGCCTGCGCCGGCAATAGGCGATGGACGCGAAGCTCGCCTTCTGGTGCGCGGCGCTCGCGAACCTCGGGCTGATCCTCGTGTTCGCGGTGCTCGCGGTGCGGGCCGTGCGCCGCGGCGACGTGCGCACGCACCGGCGGCGCATGCTGATCGCGGCGTCGCTCGTCGGCCTCTTCCTCGTCTCCTACCTCGTGAAGCTCGCCGTGCTCGGGCGCGAGGACCGGAGTCTCTGGACCCCGCTCGACCGCACGGTGCTCTACGTCCACGAGACCTGTGTGGCCGCGATGCTAGGCGGCGGCGTCCTCGCGGGCCTTCGCGCGTGGCGCTTCCGCGCGCGCCTCGGGCCCGCGTTCGCGCTGCCCCGCGAGCTGCCCGGCCGCGTGCCGCATCGCCGCGCCGGCTGGATCGCGCTCGTCGGCGCGGCGCTCGCCTTCGCCACGGCGGGCGGGGTGCTCGCGGGCATGTTCGCGCGCGCCTCGGGCTAGTCTCGCGACCTCACGGTCCGTATGCCGCACAAGCTCGCCGCGTCGCTCGCTGCCCTCGCGGCGCTCCTCGCGGTAGGCTGCCACGAGCCGCCCGCGATCCCCCGCAACCTGGTGCTGATCTCGCTCGACACGCTGCGCGCGGATCACCTCGGACTCTACGGCTACGGCAGGAAGACCTCGCCCGAGCTCGATCGTTGGTCCGAGCACGCGTTCGTCTTCACCAACGCGGTGTCCGCGTCGAACTACACCCTGGCGGCGCACCACGCGCTCTTCCAGTCGAAGACGGCCACCGTCGCGCGCGACAAGCGCTTCGAGGGGCTGACGCTCGCGGAGATGCTGAAGGCGCAGGGCTTCCGCACGACGGGCTTCACCGGTGGCGGCATGATGACGAAGGTCTCGGGCTTCGACCGCGGCTTCGACTACTGGGAAGAGAGCCACGAGATGCTCGCCGACACCCTCCCCGGCGCGCTCGAGTTCCTCGACGACGCGGCGCGCGGCAAGGAGCGCTTCTACCTCCTGGTGCACTGCCTCGACGTGCACCTCCCGTACGACCCGCCGGCGCCCTACGACTCGATGTTCGCGCCCGACTACCACGGCTCCGTCACCGGACCGCAGACGCGCAATCTGCTCGGCATGCGCAAGATGTTCGAGGGCCGGCAGAGCTACGGCCGACACCGCTACGACGACGCGGACAAGGACAAGGTGCGCGCGCTCTACGACGGCGAGATCGCGCGCATGGACGAGGGGCTCGGCAAGTTGCTCGCGCGCATCGGCGAGCGCGACCTGCGCGACGATACGCTCGTGGTCGTGCTCGCGGACCACGGCGAGGAGTTCTGGGACCACGGCTCGGTGCTGCACGCGCACACGGTCTTCCAGGAGCTGATCCACGTGCCGCTGCTGATGCGCGTACCGGCGCTCGAGAAGCACGCCCACCGGATCGCGCAGCGCGTGTCGCTCGTCGACGTGGTGCCGACCTTGCTCGAGCTACTGGGGCTCCCCGTGCCGGCGGGCCTCCAGGGGGTTTCGCTCGTGCCGCTGCTGCACGGCGAGCCCGAGGCCACGCATCCGCTCTTCGCCGAGGGCTACGCCTCACACGCGAAGCTCCAGAGCGTGATCGACGGCGACCTCAAGCTGATCCGCGACCTCGACACGCATGGCGTCGCGCTCTTCGACCTCGCGGCGGACCCCGGCGAGACGAACGACATTGCGGCGGACCGTCCCGCGGACGTCGACCGGATGCAGGCGCTACTCGACTCCACGCTCGGCGCGACTCGGAGCGGGATCCAGGACCCGCTGGGTCTGCCGAAGGAAGTCGACACGAAGACGAAGGATCAGCTGCGGCACCTGGGATATATCGAATAAGGGGCGCGCGGACGCCTCGTGTAGATTGGCTGGCATGCACCTGAACCTCGGCAGCATCCTCGCCGGCAGCGCCGACCTGCACCCCGAGCGGATCGCGGTCCGTCTCGGCGATCGCGTGCTCCGCTACGGCGAGCTCGATCGCGCGGCGCGCGGCGTGGCGACGTCGCTGCGCGCGCGGGGCATCGCGCCCGGCGACAGTGTCGCCCTGCTCGTACCGAACGTCCCCGAGTTCACGATCGCCTACTTCGGGATCTTGTATGCGGGCTGCAGGGTCGTGCCGCTGAACGTGCTGCTCTCGGCGCCCGAGGTGGAGTACCACCTGAAGGACTCGCGTGCGCGGCTCCTGATCGCGCATCCGCTCTTCGAAGCCCCGGCGAATGCGGGGGCGCAGGCAGCGCGCGTGCCGGTCGCCGTGGCGTCGGAAGCGGGGATCGGCGAGCTCGCGGCCGCCGATCCGATCGCGTCGCTCCACCCGACCGTAGCCACCGACACCGCGGTGATCCTCTACACCTCCGGCACCACCGGGAAGCCGAAGGGCGCCGAGCTCACGCACTCGAATCTCTTCGTGAACTGCTCGGTCGTCGTGCCGAAGCTCGCCCCGCCCGGCTCCGACGACGTGGCGCTCGGCGTGCTGCCGCTCTTCCACTCCTTCGGCCAGACCTGCATCCAGAACGCCTGCATCGCGACGGGTAGCGCCTTCACGCTGCTGCCGCGCTTCACGCCGGAGGACGCCTTCGACGCGATGGAGCGACATCGCGTGACACTCTTCGCGGGCGTGCCGACCATGTACTTCGCCTTGCTGCACCACCGGCCGTCGCGCGCCTACGACCTCTCCTCGCTGCGTTGGTGCATGTCCGGCGGCGCGCCCATGCCCGTCGAGGTGATGAAGGCCTTCGAGCAGAAGTTCGGGGTCGAGATCTTCGAGGGCTTCGGGCTGTCGGAGACCTCGCCGGTCGCGAGCTTCAACATGAAGGGCCGGCCGCGCAAGCCCGGCTCGATCGGCTATCCGGTGTGGGGTGTCGAGATGGCGATCCTCGACGACGACGACCGCCCGCTGCCCGACGGCGAGAGGGGCGAGATCTGCATCCGCGGTCACAACGTGATGAAGGGGTACCTCGGGCGCCCGGACGCGACGAAGGAGGCGATGCGCGGGGGCTGGTTCCACTCGGGCGACATCGGCATCCGCGACGCGGACGGCAGCTACCGCATCGTCGACCGCAAGAAGGACATGATCCTGCGCGGAGGCTTCAATGTGTATCCGCGCGAGGTCGAGGAGGTGCTCTACGCGCACCCGGCGATCGTCGAGGCCGCGGTGGTCGGCGTGCCGCACGAGAGCCACGGCGAGGAGGTGAAGGCGGTGGTCGTCTCGCGCGACCCGACGCTTTCGCGTGACGCGCTCGTCGCCTGGTGCAAGGAGCGGCTCGCCGCCTACAAGTACCCGCGCCTCGTCGAGCTCGTCGAGAGCCTGCCGAAGGGCCCCACCGGCAAGATCCTGAAGCGCGAGCTGCGACGGTAGATGGATGTCGCTCGCATGCGGGGGATCCGTGCTCAGTCGGGACGGCTGCGCGTGCTGCCGGACTTCCTCGTCATCGGCGGCGAGAAGTGCGGCACCACCTCGCTCTACCAGGCGCTGGCGTCCCATCCCGATGTCCATCCCGCGCGCCGCAAGGAGCCGCACTACTTCGACTACCACTTCGCTCGCGGCGAGGTCTGGTACCGCGCGTGGTTCCCCTTCGTGTGGGTGCGCGCGCTGCGGAGGCGCCGGCGCGGCCGCTTCCTGACCGGCGAGGCGAGCCCCGACTACATCTTCCATCCGCACGCGGCGCGCCGCGCGCGCGCGCTGCTGCCCGAGGCAAGGCTGATCGCGATCCTGCGCGACCCGGTCGAGCGTGCCTTCTCGCACCACCAGCAGCAGGTGCGGAAGGGCCGCGAGCCGCTCTCCTTCGAGGAGGCGATCGCACGCGAGCCGGAGCGTGTCGACGCGCCGCTCGCAGGGATGGAGCGCGACGAGAGGCTGGCCGTCGAGTCGGTAACGCGCTTCAGCTACCTGGCGCGCGGTCGTTATGCCGAGCAGCTCGAGCGCTGGCTCGCGCACTACCCGCGCGAGCGGCTGCTGGTGCTCTTCAGCGAGGAGCTCTCGAAGGAGCCCGCGGAGACCTGGCGCCGCGCTTTCGCCTTCCTGGGGCTCGACGCGGACGGCGTCGCGATCGAGTCCGCGCCGTACCGCAACGTCGGCGGCTACGAGGCTACGATCGAGCCGTCGCTGCGGCGCCGCCTCGACGAGTTCTTCGCGCCACACGACGCGCGGCTGCGTGCGCTGCTCGGCAGGCCGCTGCCCTGGCGGGCCTGAGGGCGGAGGCGGCGCCGTGCGCCTATGCGTGCTCGTCTCGACCTATCCGCGCGTCAGCGAGACCTTCGTCTACGAGCCGATTCGCTGGCTCGGCGAGCGCGGGCTCGAGGTCGAGGTACTCGCGAAGCGCGCGGGCTCGCTGCCGGAGGGCGACGACGCGCACTTCGTCGCGCCGCGGGTGCTCTCGCCCGTGCGCGAAGTGCGGGCCGCGCTGAGGGCGCCCGGTCGCGTTCTCGCGCGCCTTCTACGCGTCCGCCACCTGCGCGTCGCGGCGCGCTCGCTGCTCCCGGAGATCGCGCGTGCGGACGCGCTCCTCGCGCACTTCGGGAAGATCGGCGCGCGCTGGCTTCCGGTCGCGGCCGCCGCGCGGCGCCCGTACGCGGTCTTCTTCCACGGCAACGACGCGACCGGTGAGCTGCGCGCGCACCCGCGCCGCTACGACGCGCTCTTCCGCTCGGGCGCCGCCTTGATCGCGAACTGCGAGTTCCTGGCCGCGAGGCTGGAGGCGGCCGGCGCGCCGCGCCGTAGCATCGCAGTGATCCCGAACGGCGTCGACGACGCGCTCGCCAAGGGGCCGCCCGCCGGGCTCGACTCGCACACGGTGCTGACGGTCGGGCGCCTGATCGAGAAGAAGGGGATCGCGACGTCGCTCGCGGCCTTCGCACGCGCGCGCGGGTCGCTGCCGGACTGGCGCTACGAGATCGTCGGCGACGGCGCGCTGCGCGACGTGCTCGAAGCCGCCGCGGTCGAGGTGGGTGCGGCTGACGCGGTGCGTTTCCGCGGCTTCCTGCCGCGAGCGCGGACTCTCGACGCGATCCGCGGCGCCTCGATGCTCGTGCTCGCGAGCGCCACCGCCGCCTCCGGCGACGCCGAAGGCACACCGAACTGCGTGATCGAGGCGGCCAGCTGCGGCGTCCCGGTCGTGGCGACCCGCTGTGGCGGCATTCCGGAGCTGCTGCCGCCGGCCGCCGCCGCGCGTGGCTTCCTCGTCGCCGAGAACGACGCCGCCGCGCTCGCGCGCGCGATCGCGGAGCTCGGCGCGAGCGAGGCGCGCCGGCGCGAGTGGGGCGACGCTTGCCGCGCGCACATCCGCAAGCGGCACTCGGCGGACGCGCACGTGGCGGCCCTCGTCAGCGCGCTCGAGCGCGTCGCGCGCGTGCCGGTGGTCTCGCTCTGATCCTTCGCTCGCCTGCGGCTCACTCGACGGACTCCGCTCGGCTTCGCCTCGCTACGCGCCCTTCGGGCTTGCGCGCGCGGCCTTCAGCCGCTTGCCTTCCAGCCGAAGTCGCGGCCGAGCAGCGCGTAGAGGCGCTCGTTGTGCGGCGCGAAGTGCGAGGCGAGCCGCGCGCGCGTCTCGGGACGCGGCGTCTCGCGGCCGTCCTCGTCCGCATTGTGGCGCTCGAAGCCCCGGACGAATTCGCCCGGATCGCGCGGCGCGAGGCCGAGGAAGTCGGTCGTGTCGCGGATCACGCGGTTCGGGTCCGCGAAGAGGTCCTCGGCGCGCAGCACGAGCAGGCTCTCGCGCGGGTAGAGCGCGAGCCAGCGCTCGAGCTGCTCGGCGTAGAGACCGCGGCGCAGATAGCCGAAGTGGAAGAGCGCGGCGCCGCGGTAGCGCTCGTCGGCGAGGATCCGCTCCCACTCGCCGCGCGTGCGCTCGGGCTCCTCTGCGATCGCATCCTCGAAGGAGAGCGGCTCGATCCCTCTTCGCACCTTGTGGCGGTACTGCGACCACGCGCGGTCGATCGGATTGCGCAGGATCGCGATCAGCTTCGCGTGTGGCACGAGCGCGTGCACGCGCGCGGCGGCGTGGGGATAGAAGAGATAGGAAGGGCTCGCCTCGCCGGTCGCGAACTCGCCGTGGCGGAGCATCTCCCAGCGGCCACGCAGCGCGAGCGGGAAGTGCGCGCGATACCAGTGCGGTCCGCGCGCGTGCTCGCGGTCGAAGAAGCGGATCTCCTTGCGGCGCGCGCGCCGGATGCGCGGGTGTTGCACGAGGTAGCGATAGAGCGACGTCGTCCCCGACTTCGCCGCCCCGAGGATCAGGAAGTCGGGCAGCAGGCGCAGGAAGCCGGTCGCGCGGCGCTCGAGCTTCAGCCCTCCCATGCGCCGCACGGTAGCCCTGCGCGGCGCTTGCGCGCGCCGGACGGCGGAGCAAACGTGCGGGCTGGAGGTCCGCCGTGCTGCCGCATTTCCTGGTGATCGGCGCGCAGAAATCCGGCACGACCTCGCTCTATCGTTGCCTCGGGCGCCATCCCGAGATGGTGCGCGCGCGCCACAAGGAGCTGCACTTCTTCGACCGCGAGCACGCGCGCGGCCGTCGCTGGTACGAGCAGCAGCTCGCGTCGCCGCTGCGCGTGTTTGCGCGCCGGCTCGCCGGCCGGCGCACGCTCTGCGGCGAGGCGACGCCCGCCTATCTCGCGCTGCCCGACGTCCCCGCGCGCGTGCGCGCGCTGCTGCCCGAGGTGCGCCTCGTCGCGCTGCTGCGCAACCCGACGTGGCGCGCAATCTCGCACTACCACCACCGCGTGCGACACCACGGAGAGTCGCGTCCGATCGCCGCGGTGCTCGACGCCGAGCTGGCGGGCGCGGCTCGAGGCGGAGAGTCGTCGCTCCCGCCGCTCGGCTACCTCGCGCGCGGTCACTACGCGCGTCAGCTCGAGCGATGGCTCGCGCACTACCCGCGCGCGCAGCTGCTCGCGCTGCCGGCCGAGCCCTTCTACGCCGACCCCGCGTCGACCGTCCGCTGCGTCGCCGACTTCGTCGGGCTCGCGCCGCTCGATCCGAGGCGCTACGCGGGCGCCTTCCGGGTGCGCCACGCCGGTCGCTATGCGAGGCCGCCCGCCGATCTCGTCGCGCGCCTCGACGACCACTTCGCGCGGCACAACGAGCGCCTGCTCGCGCTGCTCGGGCCCGGGTTCGAAGCGTCGAGCTGGGCGGGAATTCGCCCGATCGGGTCCTCTCCGACGGAGACGATCGCGTCGTGAAGGCCTACGACCCGGGCATGGTGCAGTTCCAGAGCTGGGTACACCAGCCGGCCGCATTCATGCACTGGACGAAGCCCCTCTCCTGCCGGCTGTCGACGGTGACCTGCGCGGGATTCGAGATGCCCATCTCGGACAGGCAGGTGTTGCGCTGATTCTCGAACGCCTGCCCGAAGCCGAGCGAGCCGGCGCCCTGCCGATACCAGCTCGAAAAGCCCCAGGTGGTGGCGGACGTGCGCGCGCAGGCGCAGAGCGCGGCGAGCGCGAGCCCGCACGCGACCCCGAGTGTGATCCGCTTCATCGGGTCCTCCTGGCCGCCCCGCAGCTCCGCGTCATGGCAGCGGCGTGTAGTAGATCCAGGCGTCCTGGTCGACCTTCAGATCGATCAGGCTCTCGTTGATCACGTCGAGGTGTACATAGACCGGCGTGCCGGCCGGCACGATGATCGCGTAGCCGGGCGGGAAGCTGAGGTTCGTGCTGGTGATGTTCGAGCCGATGTAGGTGTTGCCCGACGTGGCGCCGTAGCTGAAGAGGCCGGGGCCCGAGTACTTGATGCGGAAGATGCAGCCCGTCGCGTCGACGTCGTTGCACTGGTACATCTCGGGCTTGGTGCTGACCTCGACGTCGAAGTAGGCGTCGACGTCGACGTCCTCGGCGACCGACACGGCGAGGATCGCGACCTTCGTCTTCGGCACCCAGGCGCCGGCGCGGTCGCGGTGGCAGGTCTTGCCCTTGAGGCAGGTGCCGGCCGTGGCTTTGATGACCGCCGTGGACAGCGGCTTGATCGGCTCGTCCGTGCGCGCCGCGCCCGGCGCGAGTGCCAGCGCGAGAATCGCCGCGATCTGCCGAGCCTGCATGGATTCCCTTTCCCGAATGGCCGAGCGCGAGTCAAGCAGGTTCGCAGGCCGGCGGGAAGAGCGGAGGCGCGGGAGCCGGAACGCCGAGCGCCTCCGCCAGGTACGGCAGCGCCTCCTGCGCCAGCGAGAAGTCCGGCGCGAGGCGCTTGCCGAGGCCCTCCGCCGTCGCGAGCGCGAGGTTCACCATCGTCATGTGGGCGCGCGCCTGGATGCGATGCCGGCGCAGGATGTCGAAGATGCGGCCGATCTCGAGCGCGAGCTCGACGTGGCCGAGGCCTTGCACGCGCAGGCGCTCGACGAACTCGCAGATCTCCCGCTCGTAGCGCGCGTAGTCCTCCGTCGCCGCGCGCGGCGAGCTCTCGTAGAAGAGGCGCGCGACGGTGCGGCCGTCGCCGGTCGCGAACGCGAAGAGGAGGCGCGCGTTCGTGATGCGGTCCTCGTCGGCGAGCTCGCCGACGAGGCCGAGGTCGAAAAGCACGATGCGGCCGTCGCGCTCGAAGCGCATGTTGCCCGGGTGGAGATCGGCGTGGACGAAGCCGTGCGAGAAGATCATGCGCGAGACGCAGCGCATGCCGGTCGTGACGACGCGCTGCACGTCGACGCCTTGGAGGAAGAGCTGCTCTTCGTCGAGCGCGTCGACGAACTCCATCGTCAGCACATCCTCGGAGCACGCGTCTTCGTAGAGAGCCGGGAAGTGCAGCTCCGCCTCCTCGCGGAAATTCTCGCGGAAGCGCCGGTTGTGGCGCGCCTCGTTGCGAAAGTCGATCTGCTGCTCGACGGCGTCGCAGAAGGTCGCGACGGCCTCGCGCAGCGAGACCAGCCGCAGCGACGGCGCGAGTCGCTCAGCAACGCGCGCGGCGGCCAGCAGGATGGAGCGATCGAGCGCGACCTTCTCCGCGATGTCGGGGCGCCGGACCTTGACCGCCACCACGGCGCCGCCGCGCGCGAGTGTCGCGCGGTGGACCTGCGCCACCGACGCGGCCGCGACCGGCTCGGAGTCGAAGCTCGCGAACACGGCCTCGAGCGGCCGACCGAGGCTCGTCTCGATCACGCGCCGCGCGGCCGCGAAGGGAAACGGCGGAACCTGATCGCGTAAGGTCGAGAGCTCCTCGACCAGCTCGCGCGGCAGCAGGTCGCCGCGCGTCGACGCGATCTGCCCCACCTTGATGAAGGTCGCGCCGAGGCGATGGCAGAGCGCGACGTGCGCGCGCCCGCCCGCGCGCACGAGCCCGGCGCGGCCGTCGGCGCGCAGGTGCCAGGCCTCGCGCACGAAGACGCCGAGCGCGACCGCACTCGCCAGCAGGAGCTGCCCCATTCGGATCGCGATCTGGAGGGCGTGACGCGCGCGGCCGGCCATCGGCCGCGCAACCTAGCGCGACGAAGGAGCCCTCCGACGCCGCAACCGGTCCGGTGTAGGAGGCGCTAGCTTCGGCGGCCGACTCGCCGGCGCGGAGGCGCGGCCCTGGACGATTCGACCCCTCTCCTCTTCCTCGCCGGCCTCCTGGTCGTGGTCGGACTCATCGGCACGCTGATGCCGGCGATTCCCGGCGTGCCGCTGATCTTCGGGGGCCTGCTGCTCGCGGCCTGGGCCGAGCACTTCCAGTACGTCGGCGCATGGACGCTCGTCGCGATCGGCGTGCTCGCGCTGGCGGCCTGGGGCGTGGAGCTGCTCGCGAGCGCGCTCGGCGCGAAGCGCTTCGGCGCGAGCCGCATGGCAGTCGTCGGCGCCGTGATCGGGACGCTCGTCGGGCTCTTCCTCGGCATCCCGGGCCTGATCCTCGGTCCCTTCCTCGGCGCAGCCGTGGGCGAGCTGCTCGAACGGCGCGATCTCTTGCAGGCGGGCCGGGCGGGCATCGGCACCTGGCTCGGGCTCGTCGTCGGCGCGGCGCTGAAGATCGCGCTCTCTTTTGCGATGGTGGCCGTCTTCCTGGCCGCGAGGATCTTCTGATGCGAATCGTCGGAGCCGGACTCGGTCGCACGGGCACCCTGTCGCTCAAGCTCGCGCTCGAGAGACTGACGGGCGGGCGCTGTTACCACATGGTCGAGGTGTTCGCGAACCCCGATCACTTGTCGCTCTGGCGCGGCGCGGGCGACGGGCGCATGCCCGACTGGCGCGCGCTCTTTGCGGGATACGACTCGGTCGTCGACTGGCCGGCCGCGTCCTTCTGGTCCGAGCTGATGCAGACCTTCCCCGACGCGATCGTGCTGCTCTCGCTGCGAGACTCCGACTCGTGGTGGCGCAGCGCGCACGACACGATCTTGCCGTCGATCCGGCACGCGCCCGACCCCTTCCGCCAGATGGTCGAGAGCATTTTCGCCGCGCGCTTCACCGACGCGCTCGAGGATCGCGACGCCTGCATCGCGGCCTATGAAGAGCACAACGCGGCGGTGCGCCGCGGCGTCCCACCGGACCGCCTCGTCACGTGGAGCGCGTCGGACGGCTGGGGTCCGCTCTGCAAGGCGCTCGGACTCCCGATCCCGGCCGAGCCCTTCCCGCACGCGAACTCGACCGAGGATTTCCTCGCGCGCATCGCGTCGATGGCGGCAGGGCGCGACTAGCCCTCTTTCCGCTCCTTTTCCCGCTCCGCCCGCATTGCCTCGAGCTCCGCGAAGCGCTCGCGCGCCACCGAGATGAAGATGCCCTCGGCTTCGGCGCACACGCGGCCGTCGCCGACGACGTGGGCCTTCGTGAAGATCTTGCGCCCCTCCATGCGGACGAGCTCCGCCTCGAAACGCAGCTCGGTGTGGAGCGGCGTCGGGCTGCGGTAGCGGACGGTCAAGGTGCCGGTCATGCCGGGCCGCTCGCCGAGCGACTGCACGTAGCCGAGCACCTCGTCGAAGGCCGCCGCGACGAAGCCGCCGTGGACACTGCCGGGCGGACCCTCGTAGGCGCTGCCGAAGGTCACGAGACCTTGCGCCGTGCGCGGACCCGTCTGCGACAGCCGGATCGGCGGGGCGAGCGGGTTGGCGAGCCCGATCATCGGGCTCTGGTCGAAGAACGCGCCGACGTCGCCCGCGGTCGCGCTCTCGCCGAAGCCGTGCACGTAGCGGAGCTTCGGGTGAAGCCGGAGCTGCTCCGCATAGCGTTCGAGCGCGTCGGCCGCCCGGCGCAGCTCGTCCTCGGGCGCATTGCTGGTGACGAGCCGCTCGATCACGAGGCGCATCGCGAACGCGAGCCGGCGCTTCTGCGTCCACTTGACGGGCTCGTCCTTCGCGCCCTCCCACATCTTCCACGGCTCCCTCGGGAGCTCGTCCCCTGCACCCATCAGCGACCGAAGACCTCGAACATCGCCTCGACGTTCGCGCGCACGCGCTCCGGCGGGACGCCGACTGTCGGCGCGTAGAGCAGCGGATCGGCCGTCAGGTCCTTCCACTGCGCGAGCCGGTCGCGACCCTCGTCGGGCGTGCCGACGATCGCGATCTCCTCGACGAGCGCGTCGGGCACCGCCTCGCTCATGGCCCGCACGTCGAACTTGCGGAGCGCGGCGCGACACTTCTCGCCGACGTCCTTCATGCCGTGGAGCTCGAGGATCGTGTGGTAGAGCGCGGTCGTGAAGTAGAAGCCGATCTGGTTCTTGGCGTCGCGCAGCGCCTGCTCGCGGTCGCGCCCGAGCGAGGTCAGCACGTAGGGCGCGAGCAGACACGCGCCGGACGCCCGCCCCGCCTTCGCTTCGGCCTCGCGCAGACCCGGCAAGGTCACTTCGCGGTGCCAGCGTCGCGTCGCAATCGGGTGTCCCACGAGCCCGTCGGCCACCGCGCCGGCGGCCGCGATCATGCCGCGGTTCACGGCGGCGACCCAGATCGGGATGTCGACGCGCGGCGCGCCTGGGCGCGCGTAGATCGGCACGTCGATCTTCCAGTGCTCGCCCTTCCAGCGGAAGCCGCCGCCCTTCTGCGCGCGGAAGGCGGCGCGTAGAAGCTCGACGAGCTCCTTCATGCGCGCGGCCGGCGCGGAGAACGGCACGTCGTACCAGTCCTCGTTCATGCGGCGCGTGGCGCTGCCGAGGCCGAGCACCATGCGGCCCTGCGAGAGCTCGTCGAGGTCCATCGCCGCGCTCGCGTGGAGCAGCGGCGTGCGCGTGAAGGCGTTCGCGATCGCCGTGCCGATGCGCACGCGCGAGGTCGCCTGCGCGATCGCGCCGAGCGGCACGTAGCCGTGGCGGTTGAAGAACTCGATGCTGTAGACGCCGTCGAGGCCCGCCGCCTCGGCGGCGCGGGCCATCTCGACGTCGGCGCGCGCGGAGCCGCCGGTGAGGATGAGTCCGATTCGCATGGGGACCGACTCTACCGCGCTCGGTCCGTCGTTGTGACCTTCCCTGTCACGCGCGCGGGCTGGAATTCCGGATCGAAGGAGAAGCCAGCTCATGGCCCGAGCGATTCCGACGACCCTGCTTCCCCCGAGTATCCGCTGCGGCGTCTGCGGCTGCGGCGAGGTCCACACCGACGAGGTGATGGACGCCGAGCCGCTCTTCCTCGCGGAGTGCCCGCGCTGCGACCATCGCTGGACGTCGCGCGCGCCGCTCCCGCGCGTGCGCAAGGTCGCGCCGCGCGCGGCGCTCGCGCAGGAGGCGCTCACCGCAGCGTGATACCGTGCGTGCGTGCCGGGGCTGGTGCTCGCCGTCGCCGCCGGCGCGGTCGGCGCATGGCACGTGGCCTGCGCGCTCGGCCTGCGCCGCAGCCTCGACGTCGCGACGGCATGCGCGCTCGTGTTCTGCGCGCAGATGATGGGCCTCGCGCTCGCGATCGGCGGTGCGGCGCAGGCGCTGCGCCCAGTCCCGCTGCTGGCGGGCGCGCTCGCCCTGGCCGCCGCGGAGGTCGGGCTCACACGGCGCGGTGACGCGAACGCGGTGCGCGCGCGCTCGGCCTCGCTCGTGCGCGGCGCCGTCGCCGGTGCGCTGCGCCGCGGGTGGCGGCACCCCGCCGTCGTCGCGCTCGCGCTGCTCGTGGCCGCGCAGTACGCGTGGCGCGCCGCGCTCGGATCGTTCCTGCCCGCCTCCGACTGGGACGGCCTCGTCTACCACCTGACGGGCCCCGCGGTCTGGATCCAGCAAGGCCACGTCGGCCACACGCCGCAGCAGATCTGGGCGGACGTCTACCCGCAGGGCCAGGAGCTGCTGATCGCCTGGATCGGCACCTTCACGGGGAGCCTGCGACTCGCGTGGATGTCGGGCCTTCCGTTTCTCGCGCTCGGAGCGCTCGCGGTCGCAGGGCTCGCGCGCAGCGCCGGCGCACGACGCGCGCACGCCGCGCTCGCCGGCCTGGGCTTCCTCGCGATCCCGGCGGTGTTCCTGCAGGCGTCGACCACCTACGTGGACGTCGCGACCACGACCGCGGTGCTGGCCGCGTTCCAGCTGGTGCTCGCGCTGCCGCGAGCCGCGCCGCGTCCCCATCTCTTCGCGGCCGGCCTCGCGCTGGCCGTCGCCACCGCCATCAAGACTTCCAACCTGTTGGCGGGGGCGCTCGTCGTCGCAGTGGCAGGGGCGCGGCTCCGGCGCGCTGGCCTCGAACGGGCAGCGCTCGCGCGCGCCGCGCTGCTCCTCGTCGCGCCCTCGGCGCTCCTCTCGTCGTACTGGTACCTCCGCACCTGGCTCCGCTACGGCAATCCCCTCTACCCGCTCCGCTTGCTCGGCTTCGACGGGCCGCTCTCGTTCGACCAGATCGTGCGCGACAACATGACCCCCGCGATCGCCAACGCGCACGGACTGCTCGGCCAGCTCTGGACGTCGTGGAGCGCCGACGCCGTGCGCCACGCCTTCCGCTACGACCAGCGCATGGGCGGCTTCGGACCGCAGTGGTTCTACCTGCTGCTGCCCGCGCTGCTCTTCGCGCTCGCGCTCTTCGCCTGGCGCCGGCGCTTCGACCTGCTCGGCGGGCTCGCGCTGCCGCTCGGCGTGCTGTGGGTCGCGAGCCCGGCGCCCTGGTGGGCGCGCTACACGCTCTTCCTGGCGGGCCTCGGCTGCGTCGCGTTCGGCGCCCTGCTCTCGTCCGCGCCGCGCCCGCTCGCCGCGCTCGCGAGCGCGGCGTTCCTCGTCGCCAGCGCGCTCGGCATGCACTGGGCCACCTGGCCGACGCACCTGGTCGCGTTGACGCCGTCGGGCGCGGAGCTGCTGACCCCGCGGCGCGCGCTCGACTTCATGGGCGATCCCGCGCTCGCGCGCCGCATCGATCCGCTGTGGCGCTACGGCGTGCTCCGCCGCGTGCCCGACGGAGCCGTTCTCGGCGTGACCTACGACGGACCGCAGCACGTGTACCTCCTGCTCGGCGAGCGCCGAGAGCGCCGGGTCGTCTCGCTCGGCTGGTCCGAGGACGTCGTCGACCTGCGTCGCGCCGCCGGCGAGAGCGGGGCGCAGTTCCTGCTGCTCGCGAGCGAGGGCCGGAACGCGGAGCTGCACCGCGCGGCGCTCACCGACCCCGCGCACTTCCGCCTCGTCGGCGCGCACAACGACGCGCGCGGCTTCGACCTGTTCGAAGTCGTCGATTTCGGCGCGGCCGCGGCCGAGTGATACGTTCGATGGCGTGCGGCTCGTCCTCTACACGGGCAAGGGCGGCGTCGGCAAGACCACCACCGCGGCGGCGTCGGCCGTCTGCGCGGCGCAGCGCGGCTGCCGCACGCTCGTCGCGTCCGCCGACGCCGCGCACAGCCTCGGCGACGTGCTCGAGGAGCGGCTCTCCGCCGAGCCGCGCACGATCGCGCCGGGCCTCGATGCCGTGGAGATCGATGCGCGCGTCGAGGTCGCGAAGCACTGGGGCCGCATCCAGGACTACGTGGTCGCCACCTTCCTCTATCACGGCATCGAGGCTGTGGTCGCGGAAGAGCTGGCGATGCTGCCGGGCGCCGAGGAGATCATGACCTTGCTCGCGGTCGAGCGGCTGGCCGCGTCGGACGACTACGAGCACGTCGTGATCGACTGCGCGCCGACCGACGGTGCGCTGCGGCTGCTGACCTTGCCCGAGGTCGCGAACGGCATGCTGCGCGTCGCGCTGCCCGTGCTCGAGGCGGTCTCGGGCGTGGCCGTGCCGCTCGCGCGACGTCTGGTCGCCGTGCCGCTCCCGGATCGCGACGTCTTCCGCGAGGCCGAGGAGCTGCTGACGCGCCGCCTCGGCGCGCTCCAGCGCCGTCTCGTGGATCCTCGGACGAGCGTGCGCCTCGTGCTGACGCCCGAGCGCATGGTGATCGAAGAGTCGCGCCGCGCGTGGACCGAGCTCGCGCTCTTCGAGGTGCCGTGCGACGCGGTGGTACTGAACCGCATGCTGCCGCCCGAGGCGACCGAGCTCGAGTTCTTCCACGACTGGAAGCGCGTGCAGGAGGAGCGCCGCCGCGAGGTGGAGGAGCTCTTCGCGCCGCTGCCCGTGCTCGAGGCCCCCTTGCAGGACGACGAGGTGACCGGCCTCGCGCGCCTGGCCGAGCACGGGCGCCGCCTCTTCGGCGAGAAGCCGCCGCAGGCGCAGCTCTGCCACTCGCCACGCGTGCGCTTCGCGCGCGACGGTGACGAGCTCGTCGCCTCGCTGCCACTACCGGGCGCGGATCCGACACATCTCGACGTCGCGAAGCTCGACGACGAGCTCGTGGTGACGACGTCCGGGCGGAGGCGTCGGATCCGCCTGCCGCGTCGATTCGCCCCGCTCTCGCTGGCAGGCGCGCGGCTCGAGGGCGGCACGCTGCTCGTGCGCTTCGCCAGCGAATCGCAGCGAGCCGAGGCCGGCTAGATGCGCGTGCTGCTCCACACCGGCAAGGGCGGCGTCGGCAAGACGAGCCTCGCCGTCGCGACGGCGCTCGGCGCCGCCACGCATGGCCACCGCGTGTTCCTGCTCTCGACCGACTCCGCGCACAGCGTCGGTGACGCGCTCGGGCGTCCGGTTGGACCGGATCCCGTCGAGATCGCCCCCGGCGTCACCGCGCAGGAGGTCGCCGCGCAGGCCGAGCTCGAGCGCTCGTGGGGCGCGATCCAGTCGTGGCTGCGCGCGCTGCTGCTCGACGGCGGCGACGCGATCGCCGCCGAGGAGATGCTGGTGCTGCCGGGGCTCGAGGAGCTCGTGAGCCTGCGCGCGGTGCGGGCCGTCGAGAGCGCGGGCCTGCACGACGTCTGCGTGGTCGACTGCGCGCCGACCGGCGCGACCTTGCGCCTCTTGCGGCTCCCGGACGTGCTCCGCAGCCTGATGGACCGCTTCTGGACCTGGAAGCGCCGCACGGCCCGGGCGCTGCGCCCGGTGGCGGAGCGCGTGGGTCTCGGCCGCTTCGTCGCGCCGGAGATCGTGTTCGACGCCTTCGAGACGCTCTACCAGGACGTCGAGTCCGTGCGCCAGATCTTCCTCGACGAGGCGCGCACGAGCGCGCGACTCGTGGTGAACCCGGCGCGCGTGGTCGTCGACGAGACGCGACGCTCCTACGCATATCTCTGTCTCTACGGGGTCGCGACCGACGCGGTGATCGTGAACCGCATGCTGCCGGACGCGGTCTCGCGCGGCTATTTCGCGCGCTGGGCGGCGCGCGAGCGCGAGGAGCTCGCCGATATCGAGCGCTCGTTCCCGCTGCCGATTCTGCGCGCGCCGCTCTTCCCGCACGAGCTGCGCGGTGCCGACGCGCTCCGCGCGCTGGCGAGCGCGGTCTATGGCGAGCGCGATCCGGCCGAGCTGTTCGTGCGGCGCCGCCCGCTACGGCTGGCCAAGCGCGGCGAGCGCACCGTCCTCTCGCTCGACCTCCCGACGGCGCGTCAGGACGAGATCGACGTGTGGGTGCGCGGCGACGAGCTCTGGGTCGGCGTGCGCGACTTCGAGCGCCGCATCGCGCTGCCCGCCTCCATCGCGGGCCTGGACGTGGCCGAGACGCGCCTCGAGGAAGGCGTGCTCGAGGTCGCCTTCGAGGCCGCGCCGGCGGTGTCGTGAGCGGAGGCGCTTCGCCGCGCCGCATCGTCAGCCTGGTGCCGAGTCTCACCGAGGCGCTCTTCGCACTCGGCCTCGGCGAGCGCGTCGTCGGCGTGACGGACTGGTGCGTGCATCCGGCCAACGCGGTCGCGTCGCTGCCGAAGCTCGGCGGCACCAAGAATCCGTCGCGCGAGGCGATCGCCCTGCTGCGGCCCGATCTCGTGATCGCGAACCACGAGGAGAACACGCGGCGCGACGTCGAGTTCCTCCAGAAGGCCGGCCTCGCGGTGTGGGTCACCGATCCGCGCAGCGTAACGGGCGCGCTGGCGCTGCTGCGCGAGCTGGCCGCGCTCGGAGCGCCGGAGTCCCGTGCGCGCGCCGTGATCGAGCCGATCGAGGCGGCGCTGCGCGAGGCCGCGGCGCGCGCGTCCGCAACGCCTGCGCGCGTATTCTGCCCGATCTGGAAGAGCCCCTGGATGGCGGTCGGTCCCGACACCTACGCGGACGACCTGCTGCGCGTGTGCGGGGGAGCGAACGTCTTCGGGGACCGCACCGAGCGCCGCTACCCGATCGTGGAGGAGGCCGAGATCGTGGCGGCGGCGCCGGAGGTCGTTCTGCTGCCGGACGAGCCGTACGCCTTCGGCGCGCGGGATGCCACCGAGCTTTCGCGCTGGCAGGTCCCGGCCGCGAAAGCGGGCCGCATCCATCGCGTGGATGGGACCTTGGTCTCCTGGTATGGACCCCGGATGGCGCGGGCGATCGAGACGCTGACCCCCCTGCTGGCGCGCGATTGACTGCCCCTGCGCCGGCCCGCTGGCCCACCCGGGGGTCGGCTGCCAGAATCGGTGTGCCGCCGGCAATTCCGGATCAAGTGCTGCGCCTTGCCTGCCGATAGCGCCCGAGGCATGAGTCACTGCATGGGCCCGTCCGCTCGGGGAGTCCGGCGCTTTTGCGTGCGCGTCCCGCTCCTTCTGACGGCCCTCGCGTTCCTCGTCGCGCTTCCCGCCGCCGCCACCCAGGTGGTCGACGTGCGGATCGGCGAGCACCCCGAGTTCACGCGCGTCGTCTTCGAGCTCGACGGCCGCGCCGGCTACAAGCTCGAGCGCAAGACGACCGAGAACGGCACCGATCTGACGGTCACGCTCGACGCGTCCTCCGCCGGTCGCAAGCTCTCGCGCCACAGCTCCGACGTCCGCACCGTCGACGTGGCGAGCGGCGATCACGCCGTGGCGCGCATCCACCTCCGCAAGGGCGACCTCGCGCTGAAGGAGATGATCCTCTCGAACCCGTATCGCGTCGTGCTCGACGTGATGCGCGAGACGCCGGTCGTCGCGGTGAAGCCCGCGCCGAAGCCGACGCCGAAGCCGGTTGCGGCCGTCGAGCCGAAGGCCGAGCCGAGGCCGGAGACGAAGCCCGAGCCCGCTCCGGCGCCGAAGGCCGAGGCGAAGGCCGAGCCGCAAAAGCCGGCACCGAAGGCCGAGCCCGCGAAGCCGCCGGCCCCGACACCGACCCCGGTCGCCGAGGCGAAGCCCGCTCCGAAGCCGGAGGAGCCCGCCCCCGCGCCCGTTCCGGCGCCCGCGCCGAAGCCGGTCGCGAAGGTGGAGCCGAAGCCCGCGCCTGCGCCCGCTCCCGCGCCCGCCGCGAAGCCCACGCCGAAGGCCGAGCCGGCTCCGCAGGTGGAAGCGAAGGCCGAGCCGGTGAAGCCGGGCCTGAAGATCGAAGGCAAGGTCGAGCCGCCGAAGCCAGTGACCGAGGCGAAGGCCGAGGTGCCGAAGCCGGCGCCGGCTCCGACACCGAGCCCCGTCGTCACCGCCGAGGCGAAGCCCGCGCCGAAGCCGGACGCGAAGGCGGCGCCCGCGCCCGCTCCCGCGCCTCCGGCGCCGAAGCCCGAAGTGAAGGCCGAAGCGAAGGTCGAGCCGCCGAAGCCGGTGACCGAAGCGAAGGCCGAGCCGCCGAAGGTCGCGCCGTCTCCCGCACCGACGCCTGTGCCCGCACCGGCGCCGCCGCCGGTAGTGGCCGACGCGCATCCGCCGCAGCCGCCCGAGCCAGCGCAGCCCGCGCCGGTGACGCCTCCGCCGAACGCGATGCCGGCGCTGCCGGCCGAGCCGAAGGCCGCGGAGCCCGCGCCGGCGACTCCGCCGTCCGCTCCGAAGACCACCGCGGAAGCGCCGGTGACGCCGCCGAAGCGCGACGGCAAGCCCGCCGCCGCGCCGACGCCCGCCGAGAAGCCGGCGCCGCGCGGCATCGCCAGCCGGCTCACGAATCCGATCTCGCTCGCCGTCGCGGGCCTCGTGCTCGTCGGCGTCGTCGCATTCGTGCTGCTGCGACGGCGCCGCGCGCTGCCGAACGATCTCGACGTCACTGCGATCGCGGAGGAGCGCGACGCCGCACCCGACGCCGACGAAGGCACCGCGAGCGCCTCCGCGTCCGAGCCCGACGAGTCCTCCTTCGCGGGCCTCTTCGACGACGACGAGACACCCGCGCCGGCGCGGGAGTCCGCGCCGCCCGTGCGCATGACACCGCCCGCTTCCGAGCCCGCGCCGAAGGGCACGCCGCTCGATTCACTCTTCGATGAAGACGACGCGCAGGCACCGCCCGCGCGTCAGGGAGCCGCCACGATGAGCCAGCCGACCGATCTCCCGATGGATCGCACCATGGGCGCCGCGCGCGGCGCGACCCAAGCGCGCCCGGCCGCCGCCGCGCCCGCCGCAGGCGGCGACGTGATGCGGCTGGTGCAGGAGCTCGAGCGCCGCATCGGCGCGCTCGAGTCGAAGCTCGATCAGGCGAACGAGGCGCGCGAGAAGCTCGAGCGCCAGGTCGCGGCCCAGAGCGAGGAGCTGCGCGTGCAGCGCGCCGCGATCGCGCGCACGCAGCGCGCGCTGCGCACGATGAGCCGCGGCGACGAGGAGAAGGCCACCGAGCCTGCGCTGCGCGAGGAGACGCAGACCAAGATCCGCCCGGGCAGCGTGTAGCGGGCTAGCGTCCGGACGGCGCGGCAACGCGCTCCAGTGCGCCGAGGGCTCCCGCGAACTCGCCGCGAGGGAGGAACGTCGGGTGGGTTCCGAGCGCGAGACACACGAGCCGCAGCACGCCGACCAGTGTCGGGTTGCCGCGCAGGCTCGTGCCGCCGAACACGATCGGCGAGACGCGGTGCGCCGCGGCCAGGCCGCAGCAGATCAGCGCCACGTTCTCGCCGACGAGCCCCATCAGCGCCTGCACCAGGTCGTCGGGCCGGGCGACCTCGCCGTCCGCGAGCCGCGCGATGCGCGCGAACGACGCGGCATTCACCTCGGCGGGGAGCATGAACCCGCCTTCCGGGTAGACGTCCGCGATCAGCAGGTCGACGCGTTTGCGATCGCCCGCGCTCGCCAGCGCGCAGAGCTCCTCGAAGCGCCCCGTGCCGGCGAGCTCGCGGCCGAGGCCGAGGAGCGTGCCGCCGCCGAGCGCCGTCCCGCCGACGCGACGCACCGCGTCGTGCTCGACGAGCAGGGCCGAGGTGCCCGTGCCGAGCGACACCAGCAGGAAGCGCGGGTGTGGCTGACCTTCCTCCCGGAGCATGCTCCGGGCTCCGCCGGCCCAGGCTTCGAACTCGCCGACCTCGGCGGTGTCCGAATCGATCAGGCGCGAGAGACGGGACGCGCCACCACCCGTCAGACCCACTCGGGTGGGGCCCGCGGCCGCGAGGTGCGCGGCCACGGCCGACAGATCCCCGCTGGGGAGCAGCTCGTAGCGCGTTTCGCCGTCCGCCTGCCGCAGCGCGAGCTTCACGAGGCTCGTTCCGACGTCGGCGCCCGCGGTGAGCGCGTCGCAACCTTCGCTTCGGACGGGGCTCATGGCTTCCGGGCCGAGATGGACGAGATGGACGCAGGCCGCCGGGATGGCATGATCGTGCGCCCGATCGGGGCACGGGATTCCAAGGGCTCGCAATGTACACGGCGCACTACGGTCTTCGCGAGAAACCTTTCTCGCTGACCCCCGATCCCCGCTACCTCTTCCTCTCGTCCTCGCACCGCGAGGCGCTCGCGCACGTGCTCTACGGTGTCGAGCAGGGCGAGGGCTTCATCGCCGTGACGGGCGAGGTCGGCACCGGCAAGACGACTCTCTGCCGCACCTTGCTCGAGCGCCTCGGACCCGAGACCGAGGTCGCCTTCGTCTTCGATCCGCTGCTCACGCCGGACGAGCTGTTACGCGCGGTGTGCGCGGAGTTCGGCCTCCAGATCGCGCAGCGAAGCCCCGCCGAGCTCTCGGACTCATTGAACCGCTTCCTGCTCGACGCGAACCGCAAGGGGCGTCGCGTCGTGCTGGTGGTGGACGAGGCGCAGAATCTGCCGGTCGCGACGCTCGAGCAGATCCGATTGCTCTCGAATCTGGAGACCTCCACCACGAAGCTGATCCAGATCCTGCTCTTCGGGCAGCCGGAGCTCGACGACATGCTCGAGTCGGCGGAGCTGCGCCAGCTCCGCCAGCGCATCACCGTCCGCTACCGGCTCCACGCGCTCGGCCGCGGCGAGGCGCGCGAGTACGTGCGTCATCGCGTGCGCGTCGCCGCGGGCACCGATCGCGAGATCTTCACCGCAAGCGCGCTGCGCGAGATCGAGCGACGCGGCCGCGGGATCCCCCGCCTCGTGAACCTGCTGGCCGACCGCGCGCTGCTGGCGGGCTATGCCGAGGGCGCGCCGTGCGTCGACCGGCCGCAGGTGGACCGTGCCGCGCGCGAGATCCTGCGCGCCCGCGGCGCGCGGCGCTCGTCATGGTGGCGGCCGGCCGCCGCGGTCGGCGCGCTCGGCCGGGAGGAGCGATCGTGAGCACGATCCTCAAGGCGCTGCGCCGGCTGGAGGAGGACAAGTCGCGCGCGGTCACGTCGCGTCCGCTGCGCGAGGAGGTCGCGTCGGGTCCGCGCGAGACGCAGCGCCGCCGGCTGCCTTGGCTGCCCGTCGCCGCAATGATCGTCGGCGCGGGCCTCGGCGCGTCGGCCTGGTACGTGTGGCCCTACGAGCGCGGCGGCGAGCCGGTGCGCGAGGCGAAGGGCGAGACGGGCGCGCCTGCGCCCTCCGCCGTCGCACAGGCGCCGGGCGCGGCCGCACCGGCACCGCCTCCGGATACGCCCGTGACGCGGCGCCTGCCGCCCGGCTTCCACGCGGGAGCCACCAGGATCGAGGGGCAGCTCGCGCAGCTCGCCGACACCGGCCCGGAGCCCGGCGCTCCGCCCGAGGACGCGTTCTCGTCGAACGTCGAGGTCGTCCAGCGGCCGATGCCGACGCCGCGGCTCGAGCCGACACCGCAGGGCGAGCGCCCTCCCGACCGGGTCATTCCCGATCCGCCCGGAGTCGCGGTCGAGCCGCCCGCCGTGGTCGCGCGTCGGTCGAAGCCGCCGACGCCGACGGCCCCTGCACCCGAGCGAGTCGCCGCCGCTTCCGGGGCCGTGCTCCCGCAGTCGCAGGCCGCGACTCCGGAGACGCAGGCCGCGGCGCCGCAGCCCCCCGTCCAGACGAAACCCAATGTCGAGCCGAAGCGTCAGGTCGAGTCGAAGCCTCAGGCCCAGCCGAAGCCGGCCGCGCCCGCCCCGCGCGTCGCGAAGACCACGGCGCCCGCCGCGATCTCGAAGTCGAGCGCGGCTGCCGCGAGCGAGGTCCACGTGAAGCGCACGCAGTGGCATCCGGAGCCTGCGCGCCGCTCCGCCGATCTCGACGTGTCGGGCAAGAGCCAGAGCGTCCACGAAGGCGACGTGGTCGACGAGTACGTGGTGTCGGAGATCCGGCCGTCCGGTGTCGTGCTCACGCGCGACGGCGAGCGGGTCGAGCGGTCGATCGGGAAGTAGCAAGCGCGGCGAAGCCGCGCGCGCAGCGAGCCGCAGGCGAGCGAAGTTC
>Ga0335082_10000450_pt1 | contig 42452 bp, 32 predicted proteins | sample Lox_Sample_41_FD_206718 | JGI IMG/M metagenome (GOLD analysis project Ga0335082, IMG submission 206718) | Soil microbial communities from Loxahatchee National Wildlife Refuge, Florida, United States - Lox_Sample_4.1 | ecosystem: Environmental > Terrestrial > Soil > Wetlands | place: USA...
CGTATGTTCGGCTGAGCCAGCAACACTCACAAACTTTGAACAGTCTCCCAACAGCCTTTCGCCGGCATGGCGCATGTCCGGATTGGGCTCGACCGCAGAGACGCGGTTCCCGTTCTCCAGCAACATGAGAGTCCAGATCCCCGTGCCGGACGCGATGTCCGCGACCACATGGCTCGCATTCAACCCACTTTCAGTCTTCAAGGCATCCAGGACCTCAGGCGGATAGCCGGGCCTGTAGCGGATGTAGTTTTCGACTCGGTCGGAAAAACGGCTGGTAGCATTTGAAGCAGGCATAGAAGTAGGCACGTTTGGCGTTTTCGCCTTGCCAAGAAAGTCATTTTAACGGCAGGATAGAGGTGTTGTCCTTCCTGCCGGAGTCAGCGCCGGGGCTACATTCCGCCTCAGGCCAGAAGGCATATTCGCGGCCCGCAGCCTGCACAAACGATGCGCATCGTTATTAAAGTCGGCACCAGTCTCATCGCTCCCGGGGGGCAGATCGACATCCACCTGCTGCGTGGACTCGTCGATCAGTTCGATCTCTCCAAGAATGAATACCTGATCGTCACCTCGGGCGCGATTGCCGCTGGGATGTCGGGCCTTGATATGAACAAAAGACCCGGCGACATTCCTCGCATGCAGGCCTGCGCAGCCGTGGGTCAGAGCAAGTTGATGCACACCTACGAGCGCCTGTTTTTCGGGAAGAAGGTTGTGGCACAACTGCTGCTCTCGAGTGACGACTTCACTTCGCAGGTGCGTTATCGCAACCTGCAGAATGCGCTGGCGCAGTTGCTCGACCTCGGAGTTGTACCGATCGTCAATGAAAACGACAGCGTGTCCATTCGCGAGCTTGAGGGAGCCTTCGGCGATAACGATGAACTCAGTTCCCTGCTGGCGACGGCGGTCGGCGCAGACTGGCTATTGTTGCTGACAAATGTTGATGGCTTCATGGTTCCGAATGGGCGGAAGAAGCCGCAAATTCAACGGGTGATCCGGAAGCTGACGCCGGAACTCGAAGCAATGTGCAACGGTAAGAGCTCACTTGGACGCGGAGGAATGATCTCGAAATTGCGGGCTGCGAAACTAGCCAGCGAGGGCGGTGTGCACGTCGCTATTGTCAATGGCCGTCATCCGCAGGCGATCACGATGGGGATGGCGCAGAAGATCGGGACGTACTTTCCTCCGCAGAAGGTGAGCCGATGAACACCACCGTGAGCATGTCACTTTCAACAAATGACAAGTTGCTGCGCGCTCGAGCGGCCGCAGCGAAGCTTGCGCTGCTCTCTACGGAAGAAAAGAATTCCCTTTTGCTTGCAATCGCGAACGCCCTCGAAGCCCATGAAAACCGAATCCTGTCTGCGAACGCGGAAGACATCAAGAACTCCGGTCTAGATGGCGCGATGCGCGACCGCTTGCTGCTGACTTCCGCCCGCATCAAGGAGATGGCTGGCGGAGTGCGGGAAGTCGCCGACTTGCCAGATCCGATCGGGGAGACGCTTGCGGCATGGGCCAAGCCGAATGGGCTGAAGATTCGAAAAGTTCGCGTGCCGCTCGGAGTCCTCGGCATCATCTACGAATCGCGACCGAACGTCACGGTCGATACTGCAGTGCTTGCGCTGAAGACCGGCAATTCGATTGTGTTACGTGGTGGAAAAGAGGCGGCTCGCAGCAACGCGTGTCTGGTCGAGATCATGACTGCAGTTGCCGGAGTTCCCGAAGGCGCAATCGAACTGCTCGACTCTTCCACGCGGGACTCGGTGCAGGAACTGATCAAAGCGCGCGGACTGGTAGATGTAATTATTCCTCGCGGCGGCCCTGGCCTGATCAAGTTCGTGACCGAGAATTCAGCCGTTCCGGTGATCGAAACGGGCGCAGGCAACTGCCATATCTTCGTAGACAAGTCGGCTGATCTCGACATGGCCGATCGCATCGTGATCAACGCTAAAACGCAGCGTCCCTCGGTCTGCAATGCCGCGGAAAAATTGCTGGTCCACGAAAGTGTCGCCCCAGAGTATATTCCGCGCATCGCGCGCAAATTGATCGACGCGGGAGTGGAATTACATGGAGATCGCAAATCGCAAAGCATGGCCGGAGACTTGCCCGTCTTACTCGCCTCCGAGCAGGAGTGGCATGAAGAGTATCTGCGGCTCTGCATGGCTATCGCGGTCGTAGCGAACGTGAACGAAGCCATCGCGCACATTAACAAGTATTCGACCAAGCATTCCGATTCGATTGTGACGAGCGACGAGACAAACGCACGCCGATTTCTTCGCGGCGTGGATTCTGCGGCGGTGTACTGGAACGCTTCGACTCGATTCACCGATGGCAGTGAGTTCGGCTTTGGCGCCGAGATGGGCATCAGTACGCAGAAACTGCACTGCCGCGGGCCCTTCGCCTTGCCAGAACTCACCTCGACAAAGTACGAGATCATTGGTACTGGCCAGGTGAGATAACGCTGTTCTCGACGATCTCTGGTCACCGCCAGACTGGAACCCGCATCGCGTCGAAATGGTGATCGTATGTCCACACCTGAAGTCCCAAGCGAAGTGCCAGCACCGCCAGAGTAGCGTCAAACAAGGTGATCGGTTGGTCCACGTACGTTTGGACCTTGGCCATTGCATGGCGATAGTCTTCCGGCGTGGGATAGACAAGCGTGGCTTCGCCGATCTCCGCAAGCCAGCCGAAGGCGATGTTTGGATCGAAGCGGCGGCGCACCAGAGAATACGCCTCGAGCAGTATTGGAGACGACACCAACACCTCTCGACGATTACGTGCCAGCTTTTGCAACTCGCTAAGGGCACGGCGATGCTGTACATCAGAGGGGTCGACTGCAGCGTATAACGGGCCGGTGTCCACCAGCACCGCTTCTCTCATTTTTCGCCTTCCGCGAAGTAGCGGTCATGATTGACGCTGACGTCGGGTAGCCCACTTCCCCGTGGCGCTGGCGTGATTTTCAAAGGACGATAAGGACGCAAGAATCCGCGTTCCCGCAGGTACTCTCGCAGTGCAGCCTGCACCACCGCCGTGAGCGCCGGGGGAGCTTCTTGGGCCGCCACATATTCATCCACGGCCTTGGCAAGATCATCGGGTAAGGTCATCGTGGCACGCTTCATGCGGCTATTATAGCATTTTATTTCACTAATTGGTGATACTGGTGATATTGGTGATATTGGTGATACAGGCGAACAAAAGACGGACAACAACCGCGCCTTCAACACCTTACATTTCCCAGTTCGGGCGTGTGCTACCTTACTAATTTCGATTCAGATTACCCATGAGACTCTTCTTCGCAGGACTGCTTGCGTCCGCACTTTTGCTTTCCGGTTCGTCGATCAGCGCCGAGAAAAAAGCATCGACAGCCACAACCGCTTCCTCAATTTTAGGATTCCCAAATTTTGCATCGGAAGACAAAATTGAGAAGCAATTCCTTTCCATTCCTGACCCCAAGCTTGCGGAAGAACATTTGCGGATTTTGACGCAAGCGCCGCACATGGCTGGCACAGTCGAAGATAAGGCAACTGCCGATTATGTTGCTGGAAAGTTCCGAGACGCCGGGCTCGACACCGAAATCGTCGAGTACAAGGTTTGGATCAACTATCCGGCAGAAATCAGTGTGGACCTCACGGCGCCTGCAGGCGTGACAATGCACGGGCCGACACGCGAGCATGTCAGCGACGATCCCTATCAGGATGACCCTCGTGTAGTCATGCCGTTCAACGGAATGTCTCCTTCCGGCGACGTCGAGGCGGAGGTCGTCTATGCGAATTACGGCACACCGGACGACTTCGAGAAACTCCGAAAGCTCGGCATCGATGTTAAGGGCAAGATTGTTCTCGTCCGCTACGGGCAGAACTTCCGCGGTGTGAAAGTATTCGACGCGCAGGAACATGGCGCGGCCGCAGTCATCATCTACTCCGATCCCGCGGACGATGGTTGGCGGCGCGGCGACAAATATCCCGAAGGCCCTTGGCGCCCGGATACGGGCGTGCAGCGCGGGTCGACAGGATTCATGTTCGAGTTCCCAGGCGATCCGACGACTCCGGGAAGCGCGTCACTTCCCTCTTTGCCTGACTCCGAGCGCATCTCACCTGAGCAATCGGCACAGATGCCAAAAATCCCGGTCACGCCTCTCTCATATCACGACGCATGGCCGATACTTCAGCATCTCGGTGGTCCCGATTCGCCGCGCGAATGGCAAGGCTCACTTCCCTTCACCTATCACGTTGGTCCAGGTCCGTCGAAGGTGAAGATGCATCTCAAGCAGGACTATCAGTTCCGCACGCTGTGGGACGTTATTGGCCGCGTGAAAGGCAGTGAACTTCCTGATGAGTGGGTGGTCACAGGCAATCACCGCGATGCGTGGATTTACGGGGCAGTCGATCCGAACAGCGGCACGGCGGCGTTGCTCGAAGCGGTTCATGGCGTTGGCGAACTGCTCAAATCGGGGTGGAAACCAAAGCGCACGCTGATCTTTGGCAGTTGGGACGGCGAGGAAGAAGGCCTGATTGGATCGACAGAATGGGTCGAGCAGCATGAGACAGACCTGCGCAATTCGCCCGCTTATTTCAATGTTGACGTTGCTGTCTCGGGCCCAAAGTTCGGGGCGTCGGCAGTTCCGTCGCTCAAGCAGTTTTTGCGGGATGTGACGAAAGCTGTGCCTGCAGCGAAAGGCGGAACGGTTTACGAGTCGTGGCAAAAGGCATCGCAACCCGACACTGCTCCGGCGACTCAATCGCCGACCGAAGCGATTGGAGACAGCCGTCGCACTCCCGCGGCACAAGTGAAGAGCGATGTTCCTGTCGGCGATCTGGGAAGCGGTTCCGACTACACGGCTTTCTTGCAGCATCTCGGTGTTCCATCGACGGATGTGAGTTCGAGCGGACCTTATGGCGTCTACCACTCCGTCTTCGACAACTTCAACTGGTTCAAGAAATTCGGAGATCCCGATTTCGCCTACGAGCAGGAGATGGCGCGTGTGCTTGGGCTGGAAGCGGTTCGCATGGCCGACGCGGACGTGCTTCCCTACGACTACGAAGAATACGGGAAGGAAGTCGTTGCCTATCTCGATGCAGCCCACAAACGTGCGGAAGACAGGTTCGGCGCGCATGCGCTCGATTTCGACGCGGTCAATGCGGCAGCACATCGATTCCAGGCGGCAGGCGTCAAAGTACTGGCGAAGCAGAAGAATCCGCCAGCCGATGTGTCGCGGCTGAATCAGGTATTGCTGAATGCTGAGAGGGCTTTGCTCGTGCCGCAGGGACTTCCGCATCGCCCGTTCTTCCGTCACGCCATTTACGCTCCGGGAGAGTACACAGGCTATGCAGCGGTCGTGATTCCCGGAGTAAACGAGGCGCTTGATAAAGGAGATAGCGAACGTGCGCGGCAGCAGTTGGCAACTCTCACTTCTGCACTGGAACGCGCGGCCAAGACACTGGAAAGCTACAAATAATCTATGCACTCCGCTCACGTGCTGGGTCAGATCCTGCGAACGCTGCCTTCTTCGGCGGCGGCAACTTTTCTGGCGCTGTTTCCGATCGTCGATCCTTTTGGCGGAGTTCCTGTCTTCTTCGCGATGACCTCGTCGTGGGCCGCGCGCGACCGTTCTCGTACGGCATACAAAACGGGGATGTGGGTCTTCCTGATTCTGGTGACATTCCTGTTCTTCGGCCGCTTCGTGCTGTACTTCTTCGGCATCTCGCTTCCCGTTCTGAAGATTGCCGGAGGGCTGATCGTTGCGAACACTGCTTGGGGAATGGTGACGTCGACGGCCCGAATCACTCCTGCGGAGAGCCACGAAGCTGCAGACAAGGAAGACATCTCGCTGACTCCGTTGGCGATGCCGCTGATGTCGGGACCGGGCGCAATTGGCGTGGTGATGGCGTTGGCCGCGCACGTGGACAATGGCGCGGCTTACATCGGCATGGTGATCGGCATTGCGGCGGTTGCTCTTAGCGTGTCATTGTTCTTCTGTCTGGGAGGGCCGCTGGTTCGGCGACTTGGTCCAAGCGCAGTGGGCGCGATCAACCGCATTTTCGGCTTTCTGATTCTGGCGATTGCTGTCCAACTGGTGTGGAACGGCGTGGCGGATTTCAAAAGCTAGCCCTGAAGCCTTAGTGAAGAATCTCAAAGGAAGCGATCCGAACACGCGATTATCGCGTCGCAAAAACAGCGACGCGTCGCGCGGATCGCCTGGATCCCTTCGGCTTGCACCTCAGGGCAGGCTCTTCGGCGACAAAAGCATGTCGCCTCAGGATGACAGTCCAATGTGTATTTTTGCGGGAACTCTTGGACCGTTTCTTCCGTATGATTCAGTGGCGCTGGTGCGCCTGCGAGGTGTTCCATGTCTTTGCGGACCATAGTCCGTTCCACCTACAGCCTGCTGTTGTTCTGTCTCGTTCTGGTTCCTCTTTGCTCCGCTGACGATTGGAAGTATGAGGAAACTCGGAACGATTCGCGGGACTTCGTTTCCGGCGGATACCTTCATGTGCGGTTCACGGTTGGAGACATTCACATCCGAAAGGGCGATACCAACAAGATCAAGGTTGAATACACGGTGAAATCGCGACGGGAGAAGAACGTCAAGGACGCACGCGTCGATTTTGACGTTAAGGGTAGTGATGCGACTCTAGAGTTCCATTCTCCGTGGGGCGGCAATACGAATTTCGATGTCGAGCTGGAAGTACCGCAGAACACGAATCTCGACGTACATCAGAAGGTCGGCGACATGACTGTCGAGAACATCGACGGCGACAAGGATCTCGAGCTCGGGGTCGGTGACATCAGGATTGCGACGGAACATTCGGGATATCGCCTGGTGCGCGCCAACACCGGAATTGGCGATGTGAATGGCGCTGACTATGGCGAAACCAGCGGCTGGCTGGGCAAGACCCTCAAATATCGCGGCGATGGGAAGTACTCGTTACGAGCTCACGTGGGAGTTGGCGACATTCATTTGGACTGACAATAGCTAAACGGCAAGCGAGCCGTGCAGTTCCACGGCCGAGATAGGTTTGGTTTCCAGAATCACTTCTGGCTTCAACATTTGAGCGAGAGCGTAAAGGAAACTGCAGAACCTCTGCTTCCCTCGCCATCCCGTCGTAGATCGGCCATAGGTTGGGATTCCGGACACTCCGCGGAATGACGGGGACATCTCCCGAATCGTCCGGGGAATTTTTTTTTGCAAATCGTCCAACACCATCAATTTTTTGGTCGAAAAATGAGATTTTCAGTCGGTGCGCTGTGATGAACCGGGGTATCCCCCCTCCCCCTGGGTCTAATGAAATCTTCAAGTTAGCGGGAAATTGCAAAGTAATCTATGGCGCTCAACAACTTACGGGCAAAATCTTGAGCGCCAGAGACTTAGCTGCCTTCCAATGGAATCCCGCTATATTGAAATCGGCAATACTCGCATCCGGCACGTCGCCATGATCTGCTTTTTCTGCTGTGGAGCACAAGGTCAGATGTCACAAGATTCAGGCGTAGGCTGTGGAAAACTCAGGCTCTACCTCGCGACTGAATATGCTCTTTCCGAGGCGGCGGTATCTTCGTTTTTAAGACGCTGGCACTGTCGGGCTCGCCTATACGGGAGAAATTAGAACCGGCGTGCTACCCTGCCTTGTTCGGTTTTCCGAACAAAAGCAACTCTGGGGTTTACCCCCGGTGCGAGTCTGCTACCGTTTGGCCGCTCCAGAGTTAGTCGCTTAGCGTCGAGGTCGCCATGCCGTCTTCCCAGGACGCAAGGAATGCTGTTCCGCCAAATCAAACAACAAATCCGAATTCAATCAACCCTTCCAAGTTCGAGAAGCCGCTGCCATACCCAACAGTCTTCGGTAATGTTCTCGACGATGAATTGGCTCGTGTCAACAAAGCTCGTGAAATGCGCAATACCGGCTATCCCGAGTCCGAGAAGGTCTGTGCTGCTCATGAAGACAACCTGATCGGATTGGCGTTCTCGGGAGGGGGCATTCGCAGCGCCACCTTCAATCTCGGAATCTTACAGGCGCTGGCAGAAAAAGGATTGCTCCACAAAATCGACTATCTCTCCACGGTATCGGGAGGGGGATACGTCGGCTCGTGGCTGGCGGCTTTCACGCGAAGAATGACGACTCTATCGCCGGCACATGGGGGCCAGAAGAAGACGTTTGCAGACGTGGAAGCGGCTCTCAGTCCGCCACGGTACGACGATGACAAGCGCAGCGAGCCACCAGTTGTGCACTGGCTGCGCCTTTATAGCAACTACCTGACGCCGAACGCAGGCCTGATTTCAGGTGACACATGGGCCATGGTTGGGACGTGGTTGCGGAACACCATGCTGAACCAGACCGTCTTCACGCTGGCTTTTGTGAGTGTGCTGGTGGTGTGCCAAAGCGTCCTTGTATGGCTAGTGAAAGCCGGGGACCGGGACGGCAAGGCATTTCTGTTCGGAGGAGGAGCGATTTTGTTCCTCGCGGCTGTCTCAATGGCCTGGAACATCGTACGCAAAGAAAATCCAGACAATCTATTGGACAATCCGATCAAGCGGGTCAACGTGACCCTGACGGTGATGGTGCCGTTTGTGGTTTCTTGCATCCTGCTTAACGCTGCGTTCTGGAAGAACGTCGAATTCGTTGAGGGATCGATCAGCTTGTGGGCAGGAACGACGGCTCTATTTTACCTGGTGTGCTGGGGAATCCTTCCACTGATCGCATTATTTTTCAGTGATTCGAGCAAAAAGAGTGAGGAGCGCACGAACAACGAAAACCAAGACGAACAGCCTGCGTGCGCAAAGGACGAGAAGCCAGAAGTCACAATCGACAAAAAGTCGAAGACCGTGAAGGACAAGAAATCCGGGAATCCGATCGTTTCAATCTCGGCGCTCCTGGTCTCGGCTCCGGTAGCGGGCGCGATTGGAGGGTGCCTGTTCCGCGCGTATTTCCTCCTGCTGAAATACGTGGTCGGTAGCAGCTGGTGGAGCAAGGATTGGCTGGTGATCGTATTCGGCAGCGGTCTGGTGATGACCATCATCCTGATTGTCGGAACGCTGCACATCGGACTGGTCGGCAGAGGCGCCTCAGACGCGGTGCGCGAATGGTGGGCGCGGCTGGGCGGCTACCTGAAGCTGATGACGGTTGGCTGGCTGCTCTTGTCAGCCACGTGTGCATTCGTACCGCTCGGAGTCCGCTGGACGATTGCTCAATTTCCCAAAGCATCCGGTGTAACGATCTTGCTGTGGATTGCGCATAACTTCCTGGGGATCAAAGCCGCACAGAGTGCAAAGACAAGTGGACATGCGAATGACGCGTATCTCAAGAAACCGACGGGCGTGGATGCGACAAATGGAAGCGCGATCGTGGCGGCGGTCAAGGACAAGCTGAATTCTCCTGCCGTGCTGGGTGCGGTGGCCAAGATTGCGCCGTACGTCTTCATCATTGGCATTGTTTTCATTTTGAGCACGCTGGTACACATCGTAACCGGGCTGTTTTTCGGTTCCGGCTACACGAAGAACTTGTGGAACCTCAGTAACGACCTGCAGTGGTACCTGTTACGGGACAATTACTGGGAAGTCCTGGAGAGCGCATGGGCGCCGGGCCTCGCCTTGAGCGGCATCGGACTTTTCATCGCGGGCTTCCTACTTTCCTGGCGCGTGGACGTGAATGAATTTTCCTTGCATCATTTTTACCGGAACCGCCTAGTACGCTGTTACCTGGGCGCCTCGAATCCTGAGCGCAATGCTGAGCCTTTCACCGGCTTCGATCCAGACGACGACTTGTCGTTGTGTTCGCTCGCGGATGACTATCCAGGGCCGTATCCGATTCTGAACGCGGCATTGAACATCACCGGTGGAGAAGAGTTGGGTTACGCCACCCGGCGCGCTAAGTCGTTTGCCTTCACTCCGGTTTATTGCGGATACGAACTTGGTACGAAGGGCAAGCATGACCACCGGTTCGACCGCGAACATGCGTTCAAGAAAAGCTATTCGAAAACGGAGAAGGGGCGATCGCATGCGGGACAAGGCAAGCTTGCTTCCGATCTTGGCATCACGCTGGGAACGGCGATGGCCATTTCGGGAGCGGCGGCGAGTCCGAACATGGGGTATCACACAAGTCCGGCAACCGCATTTTTCATGGCGCTGTTCGACGTGCGTCTCGGCTGGTGGATGGGAAACCCCCGCTATGCCGACCGGTGGGAAAGCGTCGGACCGCCGGTGGGATTCACGTATCTGTTTTCAGAACTGATCGCACAGGCCGACGAACAGAAACGCTATGTATATCTTTCGGACGGCGGGCATTTTGAAAATCTGGCGGTGTATGAACTAATCCGGCGGCGCTGCCGGTTGATCATCGCGTGCGACGGAGACGCCGATGGCGCCTATCAGTTCAGCGATCTTCTTGGTCTGATTGAGAAAGCCCGCACCGATTTCGGAGCACGCATCGAAATTGACTTCTCTTCTATTCGTCCGCCGGAAGGCAGCCGCGAGTGCCCCAAGAATTTCGTGGAAGGAAAGATCTACTACGATCCCAACGATAGCGACGACTACGGCCTTTTGATTTTAGTTAAGGCGAGCATGCCGCCGAAGAGCGCGATCCCCATCAGTCCCAGAAACCGGAAGCTGCCCGACGATGTTTGGCAGTATTGCCTGGCGCACTCAACCTTCCCGCATCAGACGACAGCTGACCAGTGGTTCGATGAACTGCAATTCGAGAGCTACCGCGCTCTGGGAGAGTACCTGGGATGTGAAGCGTCGGAACTGATGATTCGGCAGGCGGTCAAAGAGACTCTGGCGGTCCAAAGACTCTCATGGCGAGCGCATGCTTCGGTTGGGGCGGCAGCAACGTAGGCGCAATGCCAACCGTTGTCTCGCTTGTAGCATCTACTCGGAGGAACTGGAGATGCTATGGCAAGCACCAAGCAACGAAGCGCTGCGCGAAGGAACATCAAGAAAGCCGCGGCCGCCGCGAGGAAGAAACGAACGATTGCGCATCTGCCGAAGTCGGTAAGGACGGCGCTGGGCAAGCAGGGCGCCAAAGTGGCTCGCAGGAAGCGGAAGCGCTCCTCATAACGCTAGCTGCGCTGGTTATTGCACTCCTGCCTACTTCACTCTGTGTTGATTCCACTCTGTGACACCCATCACATACAAGCCAACCTCCTCAGGAATCTCATGGGAACGGCGATGGCACGCGTCGTTTTTCGAGAGGCACGTGCACGAAGCCGTGAGAAGACATCGCCGCAAGTATTGATCTCGCCCGAGGTGATGCTATGCCGACAAGAAGGGGCTTTCTTCAATCCAGCGCGGTAGTTGCAGCTGCAATGTCATCGCGGCGGTCTGGGCTCGAAAGCAATACGTTTGCGGTTGCAACAGAGGCTGCGGGAATCACTCCGCCCAAGCCTGCTGCGGAGATCCAGGTTCCGAAGATGAAGTTCTTCAACACCGAGATCAGCCGGATGGTGCTGGGCGTGAATCCGTTTTGCGGGTATTCGCATTACAACAATAATTATTCCGGCGTGATGAAGGAGTGGTATACCTCGGACCGCGTGTGCGCCGTCATGCATCAGTGCTCGCGATTCGGGATCAATGCATTCAACTATGTTGCTCTCGAGCGGATGCCGCAGGACTGGCTGAGATTTGTGGCCGAAGGTGGAAAGATGCACTTGATCATCCAGGTGCTGCATGACACTCCGTCGACGATTGAGCAGGCGAAGACGCTCAAGCCGCTGGCGATGTTCCGGCAGGGAGAGGTTGTAGATCAGGCTTTCCGCGCGGGGAAGATGAATGAGATCCGTGAGTGGTGCAAGGTTGTCCGCGGGCTGGGGATTATTGTGGGAGTGGGTACGCACAAACCCGAGGTGATTGAGCAGGTGGAAGAAGAAGGTTGGGACGTGGACTTCTATGCCGGCTGCGTCTACAACCGGACACGCACGGTGGACGAATGGAAGAAGGTTCTGAATGGGGAAATCACGGAGATGCCGGGCGAGATTTATTTGCAGAGCGATCCGCCACGGATGTACGGTGTGATGCGGCAAACGTCAAAACCCTGCTTCGCATTCAAGATTCTCGCAGCCGGACGAGTGGATGATTGGGGCATCGAGCAGGCATTCCGCCTGGCATTCTCAAGCATCAAGCCCAATGATGGTGTGCTCGTGGGCGTGTTCCCGCGCGGGAAAGATGAAGTGCGGGAGAATTGCGAGATCGTTCATCGGGTGCTGAGTTGAGCGGCGGTGCCCGTACCCAGCGAGCGAGTCTCAGTGGTCAGTGGTCAGTGGTCAGTGGTCAGTGGTCAGTCGGTGATTACGCTGCTGACTGCCTGCTTCTCGTCGTTGTTCCCGCTTTCAACATTGCTTGCAGTTCCAGAGCATTCTTTGCTGCGTAGGCTGCCTGGTCGTTATCGAAGTAGACGAAGACGTGCTTGAGTTCTTTGCGCCAGGCTTCGATTCGAGTGGCCCACGTGCACAATGACTTCGCGCTGTAGTCTCCCTGATATTTGTTCGCTCCCGGGCCGTGCAGGCGCACGTATGCGAAGTCGGCCGTGATCTGGATCGGCGATAGGTATCCAGCCAGTTCGTAGATACAGTAGGCCGCGTTGTGGCGATTGAGGACTTCATAAACTTCAGGGACGTTCCACGTTGGGTTGCGCAATTCGAAGGCGTAGTAATGATGTTTCGGCAGGCCTTCGAGAAACTGCCCGAGGCGTTCGAGATTGAGCTTCCAGAGCGGCGGAAGTTGGAAAAGGATCGGACCGAGGCGGGGTCCGAATTTTTCAATCACTGGCAGAAACTTCTGTAAGGCGTTGACCGGATCGTTCAGCTTGCGATTGTGCGTGATGTAGCGGCTGGCTTTTACGGCGAAGCAGAAGTCGGGAGGCGTTTCGCGGCACCAGCCTTCAATGGCGCTCGCGGTTGGAAGGCGGTAGAAGGTGTTGTTGATCTCGACCGTGTCGAAGCGCTCGATATAGAACTGCAACATTTTCGCGGGCGGCAGTTTGGCGGGATAGAACGGCCCGACCCAGTGCTTGTAGTGCCATCCGGAGGTGCCGATGTGGGTTAATCCTTTTGCTGTTGGGCGAGTGGCCATCAGTTTCATTGGATGGAAAAACTCGGAGAGAAGATGGCGGCTGACTTGGTTTCTCGTGTTTTAATGGCGGGTTCCATTTTTCCTCCCACTCCGAGGTGGTCATGAGACGGACGTTCTTGCTTCCTTTCTTGTTTGTGATCTTCAGCATGTTCCTGTATGCGCAGGCACCGAAGGTTGACCGGCAGGTGGCCATCACGATTGACGATTTGCCGTCCGGGATGGCGGACCGATCTCCGGCGGCTGAGATCACGGCTCTGACCGCGAAGTTGCTTGGAACACTGCGCGATCAGAAGATCCCGGTAGTCGGTTTCGTCAATGAAAAGAAACTGTATAAACCCGGCGAGGTGGACGAGCGCATCAAGGCGCTGCAGATGTGGGTGGATTACGGCTTCGAGTTGGGGAATCACACGTATGCGCATTCTTCTTTGAATCAAGTTGGCTTGAAGGCGTGGGAAGAGGACGTGATTCGCGGTGAAACCGTGACCAGCATGCTGATGACGCAGCACAAGATGAAGCTGCGATACTTCCGGCATCCGTATTTGGATACGGGGCGCGATTTGCAGACTCGGCGAGAGGCAGAGGCATTTCTGACGCAGCGGGGATATCGAATTGCCCCGATCACGCTAGACGGCTGGGACTGGATGTTTGCCGGGCTTTACGAAGATGCGAAGAAGAGGAACGACGCCGACCTTCAACAAAAGATCGTGAAGGAGTATCTGACGTATCACGATACGGTGTTTGCGTACGAAGAGCAGTTCTCCGCAAAGATTTTGGGGTATGAGCCCAGGCAAATCCTGTTGCTGCATGCGAGCAATCTGGAGGCGGACCACATTGGGGAATTGATGGATGTGTTGCGCAAACGCGGATACCGATTTATTACGCTGGAAGAAGCTTTGGGAGATCCGGCCTACAGCTTGCCGGATACGTACGTCGGCGAAGAAGGCACGGGATGGCTGGATCACTGGGCGATTTCGCAAGGCAAAATTCCGCAAGGTGAGCCGAAGTTTCCGCAGTGGGTGATTCAGCGCGCGAAAGAACTGCATCAATCGACCGGGCAGGTCTCGGCGGAACCGCAACAATAAGGGGGCAACTCCGATCTCTCTGTACTATGAGGGGCCGGACGTTTGATTTGAGTTGGTGACCTGCGCCTGCAGCGTTGCTATCGCTTTCTTCACCTGTTCCGCCTGGGCTGCGGCAGGTTCTTCCTTCAGGTACATCTGCAGTTCTGCGACCGAGTCTGGGATCTTTTTTTTCTGCTCATACACGTGTGCGGCGATGAGATGCAGAAATGCGTGATGGGAAAGTTGCGCTGAGTGGCCGCGGCGGGTGGTATCTAGAGCTTGATCGAGATGCTGATTCATTAACTCGGCGTAGGCAAGCAGGTTCAATTCGTTTGCGTTCGGAGCATCGAGGCTGGAGGCCTTGCTTAGAAGAGACTCGGCGCCGGCGAAGTTTTTTTCGGCGACTTCGACGCGAGCGAGATTCAGGTAGGCAGCACCGAGGTGATCGTCGAGCGTGATCGCCTGCAGGAAAGCTGAGCGGGCCTGCGCGGAGTCCCCCATTCGGGAATACACGGCCCCCAGATTGTTGTAAGCCGCAGCATAGGACGAGTATAACGTCACGGCCTTGTGCAGACGGCCTGCGGCTTTGGACCACTCCTGATGGTCGATCATCTGGTTCGCTTTCCCGAATTCTCTTACAGCAGATGCCGTGGCACGGAGATCGCTGACCGAAACGAAGGTGGGTGCGTCCACAGATCCGCTCGTGGGGCTTCCCGCTCGGCGGGCTTGCACTTCGACATCCTGAGCAGCAGTGACTTCGATCTCGCCACTATCCGCGTTCACGACATCACCGCTCAGGGCGACTCGGTATCTACCTGCGGGAACATCGAAAAAAGTAGCGATACACTCTCCATTCGCTGAAGTGTCGGCCACGGAGAATCCCATGTTGGCGATTAGAGCCACGCGCGTAGAGGCGGTGCAGCTAGCGTGGTCTGGAAGAATGACTCGGATTTTTACGCGACCGGCGGCCTGGAGAGGTCCGCGATCCATTTGAGCGAGAGCTGTTGTGGCGAGAAGGATGGACAGGACGAACAGGCGACCCGTCATTGCAACCTCCGCGATCGCTGTCACGCTTGCGTTGTATTGCCCCAAAGCGTGACAAGATCGGGAGGTCAGACGGACAGAGACACTGGTGGATAGCGGGAATTGTGCGCATCGGATGAGTTTTTACAAGTGTCGAACAATCACTACAAGAACTGCATTGTGAGCGAACTTGTTTGGTGGCGTTTTGTTGCGACGTGGGTTCGGGCGGAACGATGGTGGGTCGAGGGGGATTGATAAGACAGCTCTTGAGATCCCGACTGGGGCTGAAGCCCGCGGGTTGTTAAGACTCTAACGCGGCCCTGAAAAGGCCGCTCTTCCACGACCGTTCGCGTGCCGATGAATTGCGCGCTTCGCCGCTTAGCGGCAGCGACTCTTAAACTAGTCTGAGCCGCCAGCGATGGAGGGCACCAGCAGTACTTCGTCGCCCTCTTGGAAGGCGTACGCCGGGCCGCCCAGGAAGCGAATGTCTTCCTCGTTGACGTAGATGTTGAGGAAGCGGCGGATCTGGCCCTTGTCGTCGCGGAGGTGCGGCTTCAGGTCAGGGAATTTTTCATCGAGGGCCGAAAACAGCTCATTCAGATTTGCGGCAGTGCAATTGAGCGAGGCTACGCCGTCGGTGTGACGGCGCAGCGCGGTAGGGATCTGTACGGTGATGGGCATCTTAGGCTCCTATGGCCTCGACGTGTTCTGCTGCAGCAATGACCTCGGGGATCTGATCCACGTCAAGCGTCTGTTGCAGGTAGGCTTCGAACTCCGTTAACTTCGGCGCGATTGGGCGCTCGGTCTTGTAGACGCCCGCCAGAACATCGGTCGTCTTCAGGCCGTTGCCAGTGACGCAGAGAACCGTGGTTTCTTCAGGCAGGATGCGATCTTGACGATAAAGTTTTGCGGCGCAGCCGACAGTCACTCCTCCTGCGGTCTCGGTGAAGATGCCTTCGCTCTCGGCGAGGAGGCGGATTGAGTCGACTACCTCGGGATCGCTGACGTCTTCGCTCCATCCGCCGCTGTTTTTGATCGTCTTGATCGCGTAGTGACCGTCGGCAGGATTGCCGATGGCGAGCGAGCGTGCGATTGTATTCGGCTTTTGCGGCTCGATTTCGGAGCTGCCTGTTTTTACCGCTGTTGAGATCGGGGAGCATCCTGTGGCTTGTGCTCCGAAGAACTTCACTTCTTTCGGTTCTACCAGGCCCAGTTTGATCAGCTCGTCGAATGCCTTCTTAATTTTGGTGATGAGCGATCCGCCGGCCATGGGGCAAACGATGTTGTCGGGGAGTCGCCAGCCGAGTTGCTCGGCGATTTCGAATCCGACGGTCTTCGATCCCTCTGCATAGTAGGGACGCAGGTTGACGTTGACGAATCCCCAGCGGTGCTCGTCGGCGATCTGCGAGCAAAGGCGGTTGACCTGATCGTAGTTTCCGGCGATGCGGACGACTTTCGCTCCGAAGACGTTAGTGCCGAGAATCTTTGCTGGCTCGAGATCGGAGGGGATGAAGATCCACGCCTTCAGGCCTTCCCGCGCGGCGTGCGCGGCGACGGCGTTGGCGAGATTTCCGGTCGAAGAACACGAGACCGTGTCGAAGCCGAATTCGCGAGCATTGGCCAGTGCAACCGCGACGACGCGATCTTTGAAACTCAACGTCGGAAGGCAGACGGCATCGTTTTTGATGTAGAGGTTGCGACCCGCCGTACCGGTCAGATTCTGCGCCAGCTGTGGAGCCTGGAACAGGGGGGTGAAGCCGACCGGCAACCGCGGTTCATAGCCCTGGGGGAGGGGCAACAGATCCGAGTAGCGCCACATGTTTGCGGGCCGCGCTGAGATCCGCTCACGGCTAATGGACGCCTTTAGCGCCTCGTAGTCGTAAGCGACTTCCAGGGGGGAGAAACAATCGTCGCAGATGGAGCGGGGCTGGTTTCCCCAGGTCCGTCCGCATTCGCGGCATCGCAATTCGTAATGAGACATGTGCTACTCGCTTTCTTTTGGTGATCGGAAGCCGTTGTTCGTTTTTGAAAGGGCGCGGCTTCAAGCCGCGCCGTCCAGAGCTGAGGTCAATCGGCCTCTAGGCCCTGAGGGAAAGATTCCCTCAGCGGCTGAAGCCGCATTCCTCCGGTTGCTTTGCCGCACGGCTTAAAGCCATGCCCTTTCAAATCGTGCAAAGATTCCACAAATCACAGCAAAATATGCGAATAGCTGAGGACGAGCCGGAAAAGGTGGCCATAAAAGCAAATGGCCTCTTTTTCCAGGAAAAGGAAAAGAGGCTATCGGAAAGCAAATACATCGCGCTTGCCGAATCCCATGTTCCCTGTTTCCAGGAGAGAGTTGGCACCAGACATTCGGGATATATGATCCGGAATCGGTTGCCGTGGCGTCTTAGGGCTCGTCCCTCAGCCACTCTGCATGAAATTCAGGTCCGCTCCCCACTCAAAGCGAAGAGCGAACTTGTTCCGAATATGCTACAGAACCCGGGTCGCGGCGTCAAGCGGAAGTTCAGGCTAAATGCTCACCGCTGTCAACGCAAGCAATGACGCTCCTCGCGCTTCCCCCGGACGCTCGCATTCCAGAGAACGTCCGGATTCGGCAACGTAGGAGGTGTAAAAGACTCAGTCAAAGGTTGGGTCTCGGGTTGGGCGTCGTGACGCTACTCCCGTTCTTCCTCGACTCTGGCAAGAGTCCTAACGCGGTCATCACGTTAAGGCCGTTCGTTCTGCTCAGGACACCTGATCGCATTCTGTAATCGAATCTCATCTCGCTGTCTTCGTAGTGTTCTTCAAAATGCACATTGATTGCCTTGCTATCGAATGTTTTGACGATTTGGGTAAGCGCGAGATCGTGAGTCGTTACGAATCCGCAGGCTCCATTCCCAATCAACTGGTCAATAACTGCTATCGCTCCGAAATAGCGGTCGCGAGAATTCGTTCCGCCCAATAATTCGTCAAGCAAAAATAGGACGTTGCCATCGCGCGATAGATCAAGAATCCGCTTCAAGCGCTCGACTTCTGCCTGGAATTTTGATTTTCCTTGCATGAGAGAATCGTGGACCGAGATCGAGCAGCCGATTTGCATCGGTGAGATCTCAAGTCGAGCGGCGCAAACTGGGGCTCCCGCCGCTGCCAGCACCGCATTGATTCCGACCGACCTCAGCAACGTGCTTTTACCGGACATATTGGACCCGCTGACCATGATCAACCGTGTCCCTTCAGTTTCAAGGCGAATATCGCATTTTACGCAGGTCGAGCGATCGAGTAGTGGATGCCCCAGCGCCTCGGCAACAACAAGAGGAGTCGTTTGCTGCTTCCGAATCGCAAACGTATGCTCCGGATTTTCGTAATGAAACCTGGCCAGACAGAGCAGCGCCTCGAACTGACCGAGCGACTCCAGCCAGTGTGCCAATCCTTCTCGATTCCGCTGACGCCAGCGCTCGATCTGAATCGAAATATTCGTACCCCATAGAAAAAGAGAGCTGGGCAACGCGAAATATTCACTTTGTCGCAGTTCTAAAAGCCAGACCCATGCGCATAATTTGCGAATCTGCTTCGAAGGACTGCCAGACGAAACCGTGAGCCGCTGCTGCAGCGATTGGAGCAGTGAGCATTGGAACTGTCTCGTTTCCATGCGCTCCAACAAGGGTGCAAGAAGGCCCAACTCGAAAGAAGGCAAAACGAGATTGGCTGCGACGAGCTTCGATTTCTTCAGGAGGGTCGCTGCCAGGAGCAGTTCCAACCCGACGGGGATGGCGCTCGCATAAGGCCAATTCAGGCCGAGAATCCCGGCGTGGGCAAGTACTGAGGAGACAATTAGAATGATTGGTAGCAGAATCGCGAGTGCGCGGCCAAAAAGCGGAAAAGAGATCGCAGGAGCGTCCGCCCAGTCGCGAACAGCCGATGAGCTGACCCGATCTATTCCATTCCCTCCTGCGGCAGCCCACTGTTCTCGAAGGTCGAGATTGTCGCGAAGCTCGGCAGCTGCCCTTTGTCGCTCGATGGCCTCCGCCGATTCTGCTGGCGCGAGCAACCATCTCGCCAGAGTCGCCCGACCTATCCCGGTCCGGGCAGTACACAGGAGCTCGAAAAGAGATCCCGAACCAAACAGATCCAAGTCGGAGGCGTACACGTGATCCATAGGCTGGAACTCCTTACCGTCGATGCCTAGTCCTTTCCACTGCTGAGACAACCGCGCCATTCCTAACTCATAGAACTTCACGATGCGCTGTACAGTGCTATGCGTTCGCGCGTTCTTTGAAAGCGCCCGAACGATGCAAAGGACCATGGCAACCGGCATCAGAATCCAAAATGATGGAATTAACTTCGAGGAAAGCGTCACATAGGCAACTGCGACGCCAACTAAGGTGACCAGTGCTAAGTATGTCCACAAGCGATGATGCAGCCCTCGGATGGCAGCGAGCTGCTCTTCGCGTTTTTTCAAACGACAACCGTATTCATTCTCTGGAGTTTCGAATGCGCAATTGTTCAAACCTGTAGGCGAGCCCACGATACTACGTTGCACGAATTCAGCGGTCATTCCACACCATCTCCCTTTAGGCACAGAAGCCTGGTTTCTTACAGGCCAAAGCCCACCATCCCCGTCCGGACAGTGGCATGCGGTTGATCTCAGGCGGAACTACAGGGAGAAGATTGGTGGGGGACGCTGAAAGAGTGGAGAAAGGCTGGGTGCATCCGGTACTGTGGTTGTTTTCTGTGATCGGGCCCAATCCCGTTTTACGGCTAACGAGAAACCAGACACTGGCGACAATTTGAGTCCGGACGCCAATATCTGGAATATGTTCGTCCGGTGAACGAGAACAAGCGCGAGCAAGTAAGCAAACACCATCGAGGTGGTCAGCTTAAAAATGCCGCCGATGACAATGGGTCGGAACTCTACCACCCCAAGAATCAGGAGACAGTGGGCAACCGCCAAGAACCCTCGTGTATAGCTAGAGCGCTCCATGTGGGCATCTGGGCCAAAGTATATGCCTCTAATCTCGTTTCAACCCTGAACGACGTTAAGAGCAAAGTTTTGTGTAAATGGGCGATCGCCCATTTGGTGTGCATGTCATATCATGTTGGCGCAAAGGAGCAGCATTCATCCTAATCTATGTTCACGCGAGTCAGAGTTTGTCTACTCTTCGCACTGATGTCGGTCCCGGTCCTGTTCGGCGCCAATTTCGCCATGAAGGTCACCGACAAGAATTACCTCGACACGCAAGGCTTCAGTGTTTTTCTCTACGACAGCACGTACCATCCCGTGTTTGTGGACCAGAAGAATACGGCCATGGAGATGATTCTTCACGGCCAGCGCATCGCTACCAACGGCGACGTGCGTCTGATGCCGACACCCGAGCAGTGGGACTTGGTGGCAACGCTGAAAGATCGCCATGCCGACAAAGAGAACAACCGGCTCACCGCCGATCTCGCCTTCCCGACGTTCGATTTGAATTACACATTGGAAGTCGCCGCGGAAGCGGGCGGCGTGAGGGTCAGCATCAATCTTGATCAGCCGCTGCCGCAAAAACTCGCAGGGCGCGCGGGCTTCAATCTCGAGTTCCTGCCGTCGATCTACATGGGCAAGGCTTACCTGGTGGACGGAACGAAGGCCGGCATCTTCCCGCGCACGCCGAACGATCCGATGACGAGGGTTTTGCCCCTCGCTGATGAACCGAAAAAGGCGTACTACCTCGAGGACTGGGACAAGGCCAAGGGATACACGCAGCCGCTGCCGTTCGCCGAGGGCAAGAGCCTCACCCTCGGCGTGGATGACGCTCTAGCCCGCGTGAATGTAGTTTCGGACACGGCCAACCTGACGCTGTTCGATGGACGTGACCGCGCGCCGAACGGCTGGTTCGTGCTGCGTTCACTGATCCCTTCCGGCAAGACCACGGGCGCCATCGTCTGGCACATCAGGCCTGACGTGATTCCGAACTGGACGCGGCCGCCCGTGATCGCGCACAGCCAGGTCGGTTATGCGCCGGGCTTCTCGAAAGTGGCGGTGCTCGAACTCGATCCGAAATACAACGCCCCGCAAACGGCCAGAGTGCTGCGACTGAGGGAAGATGGATCGTACAAGCAAGTTTTTGAGGGCCCGATCATGCCTTCCACGCCGTGGCTGCGCTACGTGTATTCGAAATTCGACTTCACTGCGGTCAAAGACCCCGGCCTGTATGTGATCGAGTACGCGGGCCAGCGTACGGCGCCGTTTCCGATTTCAAACGACGCATACGCCAACATCTGGCAAGACAGTCTTGATCATCACATTGCCGCGCAGATGGATCACGTGTCGGTGCGCGAGGGATATCGCGTGTGGCACGGCGCTTCGCACCTCGATGACGGCCGCATGGCGCCTGTGGTCGGAGAGCAATTCGATGGCTGGAACCAGGCAACGGCAACGGACGGGAAGTACAAAGGCGGTGATCACATTCCTGGTATGAACGTAGGCGGCTGGTACGATGCCGGCGATTTCGATCTCGAGGAGCCTGCGCAGTTGAGCGTGATTCAGAGCCTCGCGCTGGCGCATCGCGAATTCAATCTCAAGTACGACGAACTCACGGTGGATGAAGGCGCTCGTGCGGTTGAGATGCACCGTCCCGATGGCGTGCCGGATACGGTCGAGCAGGTGAAGCACGGTGCGCTGCTCATCCTGGCGCAGTTTCACAACATCGGTCATGCGATCCGCGGAACGCACGAGCCAGATCTGCGGCAGTACACGCAGGTAGGCGACGGAGCGTCGAAAACTGATGGGCGTATTTACGACCCGAAACTCGGACCGAACGAAACGAAAGGCGACTACTCCGGCAAGCCAGATGATCGTTGGATCTTCACTACCAACAATCCGTTTTTCCAGTGGAATGCGATTGCCGCGCTGGCTGCGGCGGCGGACACGCTGAAAGGCTGGGACGACGCGTTAGCGAAGGACTGCCTCGATACCGCGGTCAAAGCATGGAACGATGAGAAGACTCACCCGACGTCGCCTGGCGGCAACTTCGGCGGGGCTCCAGCAGGTGCTTCCGGCGGGGTGCTGGCGGCGTCGCAGGGCGTGGTCTCCAGTACTCAGGCTGGCTCGGGAGCCCGGACAAACCCTGGCACCAGTACTACACAGCCAGCTGCTCCGGCCGGTGTCGGCCGTGGCCGGTCTGGCCCCGGGTTGGAGTGGGCTGCGGCTCTGGAATTAACCATCGCCACGAATGGTGCCGAGCCATACAAGTCGCGCCTGAAGGAATTGTTCCCTCAGATGATCACTCCCGAGCAGATGGATCAACGTGGCTGGACGGCGGTTCGTGCATTGCCTTATCTCGACGCGAGCGCGAAAGATCAAATGCGCGAAGCGGTGAAGACCTACATAGCAGGTTTGGACAAACGGTTGAATGAGACACCGTTTGGCGTGCCCCCGAGCCTCGGCACGTGGGGCGGATCAGGCGCCGTGGTCGATATGGCGATCCGAATGTATTTCCTGCACAAAACGTTCCCGGATCTCGTCGGCCCCGAATACACACTTCGCGCCGTGAACTACATCCTCGGCACGCACCCGGTATCCAGCACTTCGTATGTAGCTGGAGTCGGCACGGTCTCGAAGACGATGACGTATAGCAACAATCGCGCCGACAATGCGTACATCCCCGGTGCCGTGATCCCGGGATACATCATCATCAAGCCGGATTTTCCCGAGTGCATCGACGATTTCGGATTCCTGTGGTTTGAGGATGAAGCCGTAGTGGCCGGGTCGGCAAGCTGGGTTGTCGCCGGCAACGCGGCGGAAGCAATCATGAAGGAATCGAAGTAGACATCGTCGCACGTTATTCAGAACGCAGGATAGTCGTGATGTCGAATCTGGCGATGCGACGGCTGGCGGACCAGATGCTAGTCGATGCGATCAGAACGAGCAGAAGAAGTAGACCTGATGACGTGCCAAAGCCAATTGGTTTCGCCCCATCGATCATGCTTCCCAGAAAGCGTCCCGAAAGTTGTGCTCCAGCTATCCCCGGAATCGCGCTGGCCATAATCATCAAGAGACCCTGCCGCAACAACATGCCGCGGAGTCTGACCGGGGTTGTGCCCAAGGCGAGCCTAACGCCCAATTCCTGCGTCCGCTGGACCACAGCATAAGAGACGATGCCGTAAATCCCCATCACCGCTAACAGCAGTGCAAATCCGGCAAAGAACGACGCGGCGGTTTGGTAGAACTGTGGACCGGCGAAAACTTCATCAAGCCGCTGCTCCATAGTCTTCGCACCGAAGACAGGAACTTGCGGATCCACTGACTGGATAACATCGCGGACCTGGGCGAGGCGGTCTTCCGCGCGGCCGTCAACCTGCACGACAAAGGTCGAGAAAAAGCTGCCCGGATTGGTCGATGGTATGAAGACTTCATTCCCGTGTGCAAGGGTTGGATCCGTTTCGTACTCCATTCCCTTCACGACCCCAACAATTGTCCAATGATCATTTTCGTTCGTGAGCTGATGACCTATAGCTTCCTGCGGCGCGCCGAAACCCGCAGCGAATCGCTGATTGACCACCGCGACTCTGGCGCCGGAGCGAACTTCGGCATCCGTAAACTCCCGGCCGTACAGAATTTCTCCTCCCATTGTTTGGAAGTATTCCGACATGACCGGAATCATCGTTGAATTACGCGGCGCTGGACGCCCATCCAAACCAAACGGTCCGCCGACAAATGCTGATGCGTACAGGGGAAGGAACTCAGTCGCACTTGCGGTACGAACTCCTGGAAGGCGCCGAATCCGGTCCAATACTTGCTCGAAGTATGGAAGCTGTCTCTCGTCCAGTTGATGCGTGGTTCCGTCGAGAGAGACGTTTACCGTAACGACTTGTTTCACATCATAGCCGCGGTCGATTTTCATCAGGTTCACGAATGCGCGCCCTAATGAGACCGATCCTGCAAGAAGAATGATGGTGAGTGCGACCTGCGTGCCAACCAAAAGATCGCGAACCAGTCGTGATCCATGGGGACGGGTGGTGCTGCGAATTCCCAAGGTACGGGCCCGGCCAAGGTACAGGCATGGCAAGATGCTGAACAACAGAGCAGCAAAGATCGAGACACCCACTGTAAATGCAAGAACACGCGCATCAAGGATTGAATAAGACTGGGCAGCGAGAGCAGGAGGCTCGATCTTCGTGGCCAGGGATGTCGTCCAATAGGCGAGTACAAGTCCAGCGAGAGCCGCGACGAACGAAAGCAGCAGGCTCTCGATGAACAACTGTCGTGCAATGCGGCCGCCGCTTGCTCCCAGGGCGGAACGTACGGAAAACTCCGGGATGCGGTCGGCGGTACGAGCAGTCAAAATGTTTGCGATGTTCGTGCAGGCAATCAGCAGAACCAGTACCACCGCTCCCATAAACATGAGCGAAGCATTCTTCGCAGAGCCGGCAAGCGCATCTTGAAACGATGTGATCGTCGGGTGTAAGTCGTCCGGGCCTCCCTTTCTTGGGTACAGACGGTTCGCCTCTAACGCGAACGCGGCACGCGCCTGGGCCCACGGAATATCCGGCCTAAGTCTTGCGACTGTTCCCCAACCGTTGTTGCCGGCGCTGAATGCCGCTGGTTTCCAGAGAACCGCCTTGTGCGGGAAATCAAATCCTTGCGGCGCAACGCCAATCACGGTAAGTGAATTTCCATCGAGTCGGATCGTGGCGCCCACAACTTTCGGATCGCCGCCGAAGAGTTGCTGCCAAAGTCCGTAACTGATCACCGCCTCCGCGTTAGGACCGGGCAGGCCCCACCCCGTTGCGTCCACATCATCCTCTGACGTGAAGCCGCGCCCTAGGATTGGCTGCGTGCCGAGCACAGAAAAGAAGTTCCAGGAAGTCTGAGCTATATGCGCGCGGCTCGCGAGATGGGTTCCGCCGAGATTCGCATCGAATTCCTCAAACAATGCGGCCTCGGAGAGATATGAACTGTGCTGTCTCCACTCGTGAAACTGTTTTGCCGTATCGTGTGGCGGGATGAACTCGTGCGCAAGAGCCAAGCGGTCTGGATCGCGAAACGGAAGAGAGCGCAGCAGCAATGCATTGACTACGCTGAAAACGCCTGTGTTGGCCCCAATGCCGATAGCCAGCGCGGCAATAGCGAACGCGGTCTGCCACGGCCGGCGCACCCAGAGTTTCAGCGCGTACCTGACATCCTGAAACATCCCGCTAGTATGCTCCCGATTTGCTAGAGTCGCGGATATTCCTGAACCTTCGGCAGTCAGACGTAATGACTTCGAGGGTCTTCAGGCCTAGGTTTGGCCGGATTAAACATGGGACGATGAAAACATGGGGACATCCGAATTAGTTGTCCCCGAATCTCTATTCGGGTCTTATCTCTGAAAGATGAACCCACTTCCGCCCAATCCAGGCAGAAGTGAGGTTCGGCTAGCCGAACAGCGACTGCATGACGTGCCGCCAAGCCAGGCTGTTGAGCAGGGCGACACGCACCGGGACGCCCAGCGTGATTATTGCTAGCCCCCACCAGTACACCGGATGGACGCGCCTGCGTGACCGCCGGTCGTACACCACGCAGGCGATGGGGAACAGCAGCGTAAGGCCATAAGCGGCCAGTGGTCCAACGTGCGCGACGCCCGGCCAGCGAAACAGCGCCGCCGACATCAGGCAGACCGAGGCCAGGATCATCAGCCGCTTGTGCTTGTCCTTGTCGTTGCGCCAGAGGACGGCGCTGAGGAAGAAGATGGCGAAGGTCGTGAGGTCGCCGAAGGGGATGGCCATGAAACTCCAAGGGTTGGCGCCCGGAGGCACCGCGCCGAGGCGCGCCGCTTCGACCGCGGTGCGGCCGCCGACTACGATCATTGCTGCCCCTAGAGCCGCACCGAAGTACCCAAGCTTGCGATGCACTTTCACACGGTGCGTCGCCACCAAGCTCGTCTGGACGATAAACAGCACCAGCCACGACGTGAACAGTAGCGCATGCAGGTGCACGGTCAAGTTCGGAACGCGGCCGGTGACTGTTGTCGCATGTCCGGAGATCAGGCCGAGAAAGTAAGTCCGCGAGAAGCCGACCAGGGCGGTAAACAGCATCACGATGGCGATCCCGGTGTAGAACTTGCGGTCGCGGCCCGCCAGGGAAACAAGCGGACCAGGAGAAGCAGCAATGGTAGCCATGGCGGCAACGATACTAGCACGAGGAGTTTCAGCGCCCCTTGGAACGGTCCCGGGCTTGGTCCATAGGGAGTGCGTCGGAGCTTACAGAACGTTCCGCAGGCTTCTGAACGGATGCCATACAACTGGCCATTCAAGCCTCGCCTTGGCTGGAGCGGGTCGTCCCACTACTTCTTCTCTACTCGCTTCTTCCCTTCCGTCATGACTCTACGCAGTATTCGGTTGATTCGCGTCTGGTAGCCCGGGCCTTTGGATTTGAACCAGTCCACCACTTCAACATCGACGCGCAACGAAATTCTCCGCTTTCGCGGCCGGTTCCACCGCGACTCCGCACCCATTTCCTGATCTGCCAGCAATAGCAGGTCATCTTCAACGGATGCGTTCAGGTCGCCGACTCTCACTCCCCGAGGCCGTGCCTTTCGCCGCTTTGTTTTCTTGGACTTGGCTGTCATGACGTTATCGTACACCTCATACCGTCATGACGTTGTGTTCCTGCAGGAACACATGAAAGCCGCCCAGCCTCGTTATTCGCGGCGCAGGGCAGTCATGGGATGGATGCTCAAGGCTCGCCGCGCCGGGATGTAACACGCCAATAGAGCGACTGCCGCCAGCAACAGCGCCACCCCAATCAGTGTTGCGGGATCGGTAGGCTTCACTTCGAAGAGCACGCTCACCATCAGACGCGTAAGCGCGATTGCACCCGCAAGCCCGAACACGATGCCCAGCAGCCCGAGCTGCACTCCATCTGTCATGACCAGCCGCAGGACGTCGCGATGTTGCGCACCCAACGCCATGTAGACTCCGATTTCGTGCGTGCGCTGATTGACACGATACGCAACCATTCCATAGATGCCCACTGCTGCTAGCGCCACCGCCAGCGCGGCAAAGCTTCCGAGCAACAACATGTTGAAACGCTCCTGCGCTACCGAGACCGCCAACAGATTGTCCATGGATTGAATGCCGCTTACTGGAATCTGGCTATCCAGGCTCCAGACCTGCTTTTTCACGTCCTCGACCAGCGCTGCCTCTTGAACTCGGGTCCGGATCACGAGCGTCATCCATTTCCGCCACGCCTCATCGTTCTGGCTGAAGGGAGCGTACATGGCAGGATCCACTGGCTGGTTCAGTCCGTCATGCTTCACGTCGCCCACAACACCAACGATCGTCATCCAGGCATTGGGGTCGTCAGCTCGCGCCCAGTTAATACGGCTTCCAACTGGGTTCTGGCCGGGAAGAAGTTGCCGCGCGAACGTCTCGTTGACGATCACTACGAGTGGTTGTCCTTCGCGGTCCATGGCACTGAAGTCGCGTCCTACGCGGACAGGAATCTGCATCACGCCGAAGTAATTCCCCATGACGGACAGCACTTGCACCATTGGTTCGGCTCCCACCGCAGGCGTCGCTTGCCCATCGATCACGACGCGATGGCCCACATAATTTCCGGCTAAAGGAAGGTCGGTGATCATCGCCGCCTCCACTCCTGGAAAGGCATTGATCCGCGAGAGCAACTCGCGGCGAAAATTCGTCTGCATGGGAATCTTCGGATAGCGAGTGCCCGGCAGCTGAAGGTACATGGTGATGACGTTCGCCGGATTGAAACCGGGATTCACGGATCGCAGGCGCAGAAAGCCTTTGATCAGCAATCCCGCACCCGCCAGCAGAATGAGCGCCAGGGCAAGCTCCGCGGTCACCAGGAAGCTACGCAAAGGACTGCGCGACACACCTGTCGCAGCAGTGCGTGCGTTCTCTCGCAACGCTTCCGCCATATCGCCGCGCGATGCGGACCATGCCGGCAGTAGTCCGAACAGGAGACCTGTCAGCAACGAGATGGCGAATACAAATAAGAAGACCCGCGCGTCCATGGTGATTGCGTCCAGGCGGCGCAGCTCTGCCGGCTTCAATGCCAGCAACAAGGTTGTGCCTGCTTTCGCAGCCAGGAGTCCTACGGCCCCGCCGACCAGCGCCAACAGTGTGCTCTCAGTGAGCCTTTGACGAATCAGGCGGCCATTCCGTGCGCCCAACGAAGCGCGAATCACCAGCTCGCGCTGGCGCGTGACGGCCCGCGCCATCAGGAGCATCGCGAAATTTGCACAGGCAATCAGCAGCACCAGCCCAACTGCTCCAAACAGAATCAGCAGCGCCGGGCGGACGTCCCCCACCAGCCACTCCTGCAGCGGTATCAGCACAGTGCCGCGCTCCCTCTCAGTTTCGGGAAACGCCTCGGCAAGTCGGCGGTCCGCCTGAGAGATCTCGGCTTGCGCCTGCGCAAGCCGAACGCCCGGCTTCAACCGCCAGTAGGTGTGCATGAAATGCACGTCGCGCTCTGCAGCTGCATCGGGATATCCCACCCACAACGAAAGGAAGACATCAGCAATTTCTCTTGGCAGGGTGAACTTTCTGGGCATCACACCGATCACTGTGTAACTGTTGTCGCTGAGTCGAATCGCTTTGCCCAGCACATGAGGATCACTGCCCATGAAGTCCCGCCAGAATGGGTAACTCAGCACGACATTTCGCGGGCCGCCTTTCACGTCTTCATCGGCGGAGATCCAGCGGCCCATGATCGGCTGAACGCCAAGTGTCGCGAACAGGCCCCCATCCACCCATGCGGCGTGCACGCGCGCCGGCTCACCATTGCCGGTGAAGTCCATCGGCGAGATATTGACTCCGCCGCTGCTGGAAAACGAGTTGGTCTGGCGCTGCATGTCTTTCAGATTTGGCAGGGCCTCGTTTTGCCGCGCGGCCAGCAACTCCTGTGGGTTGGGATACGGGAGCGGATTCAGCAATACGGTATTGACCACGCTGAAGATCGCTGTGTTGGCGCCGATTCCAAGTGCCAGCGTCAGTACAGCGCACGCAGTAAACGCAGGCGAGTGCAGCAGAGTGCGAGCGCTGTAGTGCAAGTCTTGCACCAGCGACTCGATAAAGCTGACGCCGCGCGCTTCGCGGCATTCGTTCTTGACTTGATCGAGCCCGCCGAATTCCAGGCGGGCGCGGCGCAAGGCGTCGGCCTCGCTCATTCCTGACTTCACATATTTGTCTGTCTGTTGCGCGAGGTGAAAACGCAGCTCGTCGTCGAGTTCGTTTTCTGCGGCAGGGCGCCGTATCAAGTTACGCAACCGGAAGAATAAGTCGTGTAGCATCACGCGACCTCCTAGGCAGTTTCGAGGATCTGGCTCACGGCTGCCGTCAGCTTCTGCCAGGCGTCCTTTTCGATCTCGAGTTGGCGACGACCCGCTTTGGTGAGCTCGTAGAACTTTGCCTTGCGATTGTTCTCGGATGTGCCCCAGCGGGCTTTGATCCAGCCGCGGCGCTCGAGGCGGTGCAGCGCGGGATAGAGCGAGCCCTGCTGCACACGCAAGACGTCGCTAGAGATCTGCTGGATGCGTTCAGAGACTGCCCAGCCGTGGAGCGGCTCAAGCGACAGAGTACGCAGGATGAGCAGGTCTAGCGTGCCCTGCGGAAGGTCAATAGATCGAGGTGGCATCATGCTCCCCTAATACTTCTACAGGAGCCTATACTAACTATTGTAGAAGTGCAAGGGGAGAAGTAATTTGAGAGGAAGATCTGGAAATCGTTACCAGCCCATCTGGTCCATCCGCTTCAGGATGATCGAGCTGTAGCTGTTCATGCGTTCGGGGCGGCGCGTCAGAGGAGCCGGCAGGATAGCAGCGAGCCGGGCTGCCTGTTCGCGCTTGATATTGCGGGCTGGGATTCGATCGTAGTAAAGACACGCGGCTTCGGCACCGTACACAGCGGGCCCCCACTCGACCACGTTCAAATATATTTCCAAGATCCGGCGCTTGCCGAGTACGAATTCGGCGACCGGTACGAGGCTGGCTTCGGCGCCTTTGCGGAGGATGGAGCGGTTCGTTCCGAAGAACAGATTTTTTACAAGTTGTTGCGTAATGGTGGAAGCACCGCGGGTGCGTTCGCCTTCCAAATCCTCCCGCGCGGCGATCTGGATTTCTTCCCAATCGAATCCATTGTGCTGGTAGAAACGGGTATCCTCAGCAGCGATGACAGCGTGCTGAAGGTCTGGCGAAATCTGGCTGAGCGGAACGAACTTATAACGTTCTCGATACGTTGTGTTGTGAATCCAGGCCTGGAAGCGGCGCTGCATGTGCACTGCGGTGGTCGGCGGATCGATCCACTTGGAGGCGACGAGGATTAATGCAGGGAGGGACCAGAGACAGAGCAGGATTAGTAGCAGATAAGCTACGAGCCTTGCGATACGGGAACGAAAGAAGGTGACCCGACGGGCTTTGGCCGGCGCGTTGGCTATCTGTGGCACGCTCCAGAATAATAGCTGGGTTGCTCAAGATCCATGTAGTGCAGTTTAAGGTCGGAGCGATTCCAACGCGGTTTTCGCGGCGGACTTTCTTGAAAGCGGGCCGCCGGGATGCCGGGACAGAACAGCGGATTCCTCCCTCGTCGCTTCGCGACTCTTCGGAATGACAAAACTTGAGTGGACATGATGGATAATGTTGCCCCACGTCCAGGAGGGTTCTGTGACACTGCAGAATTGGAAAGTTGCGCTTCGGGTTCTTTGGCGGAGTCCGTTATTCACTCTGACCGCCGTTGTCACGATTGCGCTTGGCATTGGGGCGAGTACCGCAATCTTCAGCGTCACACACGCGGTGTTGTTGCAACCGCTTCCCTACAAAGACGCCGACCGGCTGGTATTTGCGGGGATGGAGTTGCGCCAGCGTCACGTCCGCGACATGCCGTTCTCGAACGCGGATTACATCGATCTGCGCGACGGCACAAAGGACCAGTTCGAAGACTATGCGGGTGTGTCGACGTTCCGGCAGGTCATTGTTCACGACGACGGCACTCCCGAAGAAGTCACGTTTGCGACGGCCACTACGAATTTTTTCCGCATGCTCGGCGGGAATGTCGTAGTGGGGCGCGACTTTCAAGACGACGATGGCTCACCACAACCGGCCGCCGTGCCGGGAGCTCCGCAACCGGCGCAGAAGCCCTTCATGGCGATTCTGAGCTACGAGTATTTTCGCAGGCGCTTTGGCGCGAATGCTTCGATTCTTGGGCATACGATTGGTGCGACGGCGGGTGGGCCGAGTCCGATCGTAGTGGGAGTGTTGGCTCCGAATTTCCGGCTGTACTTTCCGCCGGAAGCAGAAGAGGAGCAAGCGCCTGACATTTGGGTCGCAAATCGGCTCGACTACGATGCGGCCAACCGGAATCAGTTTGGAATCCGTGCGATCGGAAAGCTAAGAGCTGGAACAACGATTGAACAAGCGCGACAGGCAGTGGAAAAGGTCGCCGCCGAAACGCGGAAGACGAATCTGATCTCGGGAACAGCTGGATACCACATTGGGCTGGAACCACTGCAGCAGCACATGGTCGCGAGGGTACGGCCCGCGATCCTGGCGCTGATGGGAGCAGCAGTTTTTCTAATGCTGATCGCGTGCGCGAACGTGGCGAACCTTCTGCTGGTTCGTGCATCCCTGCGCGAACGGGAACTTGCGGTGCGAGCGGCACTGGGAGGAAATCGATGGCGATTGCTGGTACCGCTTCTTGTGGAGGCGGTACTGCTCGCTGCGATCGGCGCGGCAGCAGGCCTCGGGCTGGCGTGGACAGGAATTCGCGTCTTGCAAAGATTGGCGCCGGAGGATTTGCCGCGGCTGGAGACGATCCAGATCAATCTTCAGGTGCTTGCGTTCACCGCGTTGGCCTGCCTGGGGGCGATCGGAATTTTCGGGATGCTGCCGGCGTGGCGTGCTTCGCGTCCGGGAGTCTCAAATCTATTGCGTGGATCGGGACGTAATGCCGGCCTTATGGGAGGCAGCGCACTTCGAAATGTAGTGGTCATGGCGGAAGTGGCGCTCTCGTTTGTGCTGCTCGTCGGATCAGGATTAATGTTCCGCAGCTTTTTCGAATTGCAGCATATCGATCCGGGATTTGATCCGCATGGCTTGTTGATTTTCCAAATTGCAGGCACTCCGAAAAACGCGGACGCACCGGAAAAGCTCGCCGCCTTTGCGCGCACGGTGGAAGATCGCCTGCGCGCGATTCCCGGCGTTGAGAGCGTAACGGCAGCAAACCGCTTCCCTTTCGAGCCCGGATTCTTTCCTGTGCGCTGGGGAACCGAGGAAGCGAAGGCTGACGCAAGCAAGTTTCAGGCAATGGACAATGCGTTTGTGCTGCCGGGGTACTTTGAAACCATGCGCATTCCGCTACTGGAAGGAAGGACATTCACAGACGACGACAATTTGCCGAAGCGCGATTTTGTCGTCGTGGATGACCTTCTTGCGAAGAAAGCGTTTCATGGACAATCGGCGGTAGGTCGACGGATTCTGGTTCGCGTACGCACGCCGGAGGCAGAATGGGTGCAGATCGTCGGCGTAGTCCGGCACCAGCGGGAAACGTCGCTGGCAGAAGTCGGGCGGGAACAAGTTTATTTTATGGACGCGTTCGTCGGATCGGGCGCGACGAACTTCTGGACGATCCGAACTCGAAATAATCCGGCGAACTACGCAAACACCGTCGGCCAAGCCGTCCGAGAGGTGGACTCCCAAGTTGTCGTGAACGAGATCCAGACGGGAGACGCTCTCATGGAGAAGGCGCAATCGGGAACGCGATTCTCGCTTCTGCTCATTGCGGTGTTTGCGACCGTCGCGGGAGTGCTTGCTGGAGTGGGATTGTATGGCGTGCTGGCGACGACAGTGCGGCACCGCACAGCCGAGATCGGCGTTCGCATGGCTCTCGGCGCCGAGCCCTCAAAAGTATTTCAACTTGTGGTCAGTCAAGGATTCCGGCTGAGTGCGATTGGAATCGGGTGCGGGTTGGTGGCGGCGTTTGGACTGACGCAGCTGATGAAAGCAATGTTGGTGGGTGTGCACGCGAGCGATCCTGCAACCTACTTATTTATGGTGCTGCTCTTTTTGCTGATTGCCGTGGTGTCGTCGTGGATACCGGCACGACGAGCCGCGGCATTGGATCCGGTGAAGGCGCTGCGGGAGGAGTGAGCTGTGTTTATGTAGGATCAGTTGCCGCGTGCGTTAGATCCTCGAGTCTGTGTTCGAAAATTTTCTTTCGCCCCTTCGGGGCTTGTTCTTTTTCCGACTGTTTACCCACGGCTTGCGCCGTGGGCCGTACTCTTTCGCCGCTTCGCGGCTGTGAGCGGCCGTTTTTCCTTCCATCAAGTTTTTCTTCCCATCAAGTATTCCCTATCGAGAAGATATTTGTCCCAACAATAATCCCGAGGGCACCTTTGGCAACGACTTCCTTTTGATGGACGCACAGCACGCTCTCGCGATGCTTCCCACTGCAGCGGTGTACAATTCTTCGCGGTCGGGAGAGGTCTCGATCTTCAGAACGTAGACCGTATCAGCGAGGCATGATGAAGAAATATCTCGGATCGCCTGCCGTATTCCTTCTTTTTGTTGCTCTTTGCACTCTCTGTAGCGCCCAACAATCTCAGTCCCAGTCGACGAAACCTAGTACTACTCCGCGTAGACAAGCAACCACAGCGCCTGCGGAGAAGCCTGCCGAAACCACTCCCAAACCGGAGATGGCTCCGGAACAGAAACCGGCGATCCGCGAAGCCCCGGCGGATAAAGAGAAAGACAAGGAAGAGCATTACGACATGGCGGAAGTGCCGCCTGTGATCACGCACCATCAGATCACGGTCGAGGGCAAGGCGTTGAAGTATACGGCGACGGCGGGGCGCCTTCCGATCAAGCGAGGGGATGGCAAGATCGAGGCGGAGATGTTTTACGTCGCGTACACGCTCGATGGAGAAGATGCGACGAAGCGTCCGCTGACATTTGCGTTCAATGGCGGGCCGGGGTCAGCGTCGATCTGGTTGCACATGGGAGCGCTCGGGCCGCGGAAGGTCGTGTTGAAGCCGGATGGATTCATGCCTCCGTCGCCGTATCGAGTTGAAGACAATCCATACACCCTTCTCGATAAGAGCGACCTTGTATTGATCGACGCTATTGGTACCGGCTTCAGCCGCGCCGCCGATAACGAGATGTTCAAGAAGTTCTGGGGCGTTAAGGGAGACATTGAGGCGTTCAGTGAATTTATACGGCTGTATATCAGCCGGAACGAGCGATGGTCGTCGCCGCTGTTCATTCTTGGAGAAAGTTATGGAACAACGCGCGCGGCGGGAATCGCAGGATATCTGGCCGACCGTGGAATTTCGTTCAACGGCATCACTTTGCTTTCGACCGTGCTTAATTTCCAGACGCTGGAAGACAATCCGACGAATGATCAACCATATATTTTCCTGATTCCTTCGTTCACGATGATTGCTGGGTATCACCACAAGCTGCCGCCGGATCTTGCGCAGGATATGAATCGGGCGCGGCAGCAGGCCGAGCAATGGACTTCGACGGAATACGAGCGGGCCCTCGACAAGGGAGATGCGCTCACTCCGCAGGAACGGCAGAACATTATTGATCAGCTTGCGCGGTTCACTGGATTGAGTAAGGAAGTGATCGATGAGGCGAACCTGCGGATTGATGTCGCGAAATTCACGCACTATCTGCTGATCGATCAGAAATTGCGTGTGGGGCGTCTGGACGGGCGGTACACCGGGCCTGATCCGAACGGACTGCTGGACACGCCGTTTTACGATCCGACCGGCTCGGCGACGCAGCCTCCTTTTACTTCTGTATTCAACAATTATCTGCGGACCGAACTTGGGTACAAAGTTGATATGCCGTACAACGTGCGAGCGGCGCGTGGCGGACCGGGTGGCGATACGTGGGATTGGGGATCGGCGATCCAGGGATTCCCGGATACCGCTTCGGCGATGCGGCAGGCGATTGTGAAGAATCCGTACTTGAAGATTCTGGTGATGGAAGGTTATTACGACCTGGCGACGCCTTATTATGCGGCGAACTATACGGTCGATCATCTGAATCTGCCTCAGAAATATCGAGACAATATTTCATTTGCGACTTATGACGCGGGGCACATGGTTTACTTGCCAAGCGACGGATTGAAGAAGATGAAGGCGGATCAGGCGGCGTTTATTCAGAAGGCGATGGCGCAGTAGAACAGCTGCGTCTTCGTGAAACTTAAACAAAGCATTAACCACTAAGGACACGAAGGTGCACGAAGGAAAATCGCACCCCGCCTGCGGAGGATTTATGAGACTAGGGCTTGCCTGGAGATTTGCACTCGTTTCTACAGTTTCGCTTTCGAGCGTCGCGGCTTTTTCGCAGGATGCGTGCGAGCGTCTTTCGGCTGTGAAAATTTCGAATGCGACGATCACGTCGGCTCAGATGTTTACGGCTGGAACTTACAACGGGGCTCCGGCGCCGTTCAGCCGCGTGGACGTTTCGGCTCTGTACAAGAGCATGCCTGCGTTCTGTCGCGTGGCAGTGACGGCGAAACCGAGTGCCGATTCCGACATCAAGATTCAGGTTTGGCTGCCGGGATCCGGGTGGAACGGGAAGCTGCTCGGCATTGGCAACGGCGGGTTCGCGGGTTTGATTGACGAGATGCAGATGGCGGATGCCGTGAAGCACGGTTACGCAGCGACGGCGACTGATACGGGACATACAGGGTCGCCCGTTGATGCGGCGTGGGCGATGGGGCATCCGGAGAAGGTCATCGACTTTGGGCACCGCGGTATTCATGAGATGACTCGCGTTGCGAAGGCTGTTGCACAGACGTACTACTCGAAGGCGGCGCAGCGGTCGTATTTTGCGGGATGCTCTGATGGCGGGCGCGAGGCGCTGATGGAGGCGCAGCGATATCCGGAGGACTACGACGGGATATTGGCTGGCGCTCCGGCAAATAACTGGACGCCTCTGCTCACGACCGCGGCGTACGATACGCAGGCATTGACTCTGGACCCGGCGAGCTTTATTCCGCAATCGAAAATTCCGACGATCGCTGCGGCAGTGAATGCTGCTTGCGACGAAATCGATAGCGTACGCGATGGAATCCTGAATGATCCACGGCAATGTCATTTCGATCCGGCGACCATTCAGTGCAAGGCTGAGGGTTCGGACAAATGCCTGACGGCTCCTCAGGTGACAGCGCTGAAGAAGTTGTATGCGGGGACTCCGGACTCTGGCGGGCGCCTCGTGTATCCGGGATATTTGCCGGGCGCAGAAGAAGGGGAGGGTGGTTGGGGATTGTGGATTACCGGCCCTGCTCCGGCAAAGAGCCTGATGGCATTTTTTGGGAACGGATTCTTTTCGGATTTTGTATACGAGAAGGCCGATTGGGATTACAAGACGTTCAACGTTGACGCCGGCCTGAAGCTTGCGAACGATAAGACTGCTGCGGCTCTGAATGCGACTGATCCCAATCTCAAGGCGTTCAAGGCGCGCGGCGGAAAGTTGATTTTGTATCACGGGTGGAATGATCCGGCGATCACTGCGCTGAATACGGTCAACTATTACGACGCCGTGATAAAAGCGATGGGCAAGAAGGATGTTGATTCGTTCGTGCGGCTTTATATGGTTCCAGGAGTACAGCACTGCGAGGGCGGTCCCGGGCCGGATTCGTTTGGGCAAGTGGGAGAGTTGGAGTTCGAGAATTCGTCACACAGTGTGTCTGCCGCTCTCGAAGAATGGGTGGAGAAGGGGACGGCCCCGGGGTCGATTGTCGTTTCGAAATACGAGGGCAACGACCGGGCGCATGCGAAGATGACGCGGCCTTTGTGCGTTTATCCGGAGGCTGCGAAGTATAAAGGGTCTGGAGATACGAATGATGCCGGCAGCTTCTCTTGCGAAGCTGTTAAGTGAAAACCGCAGAGGACGCGGAGGACACAGAGTATTTTTTCGCTTCTTTCTACTCGGCGTCGCAGGTGGTCTTAAGAGTGTTATCGGCTGTATTGATTTTTCTTCTTGTCTTCGTGGCGTTCGATGGCGAGTTGAATCAGGCGATCGATGAGATCCGAGTATTCCAGGCCTGAGGCGGCCCAGAGCTTCGGGTACATGCTGATCGCGGTAAAGCCCGGCATGGTGTTGATCTCGTTTATGAAAATCTTTCGGGACTTCGGGTCCATGAGGAAATCGACACGCGCCAAGCCCGAACAATCGACGGCTTTGAATGCCTTGACTGCCAGCTCCTGTACTTTTTTTGTTTCCGCTTTTGTGAGCTTCGCCGGGATGATCAGCTGCGAGCCTTCGTCGAGATATTTTGCGTTGTAGTCGTAAAACTCTTTGACGGGAACGATCTCGCCGGGGATCGATGCCGCAGGTTCATCATTGCCGAGCACGGAACATTCGATCTCGCGGGCTTTGTTTTTATTGCCTCCTACAGCTTGCTCGATGACAATCTTGCGATCGAACTTTGCGGCTTCTTCGATGGCGGGTCCCAGCTCTTTTTTGTTGTGCGCTTTGCTGATGCCGACGGAGGAGCCCAGGTTCGCTGGCTTCACGAATACCGGATATTTCAGTTTTGCGACAAGCTTGTGGACTTTCTTCGAGTCCTTCTCCCACTCACTGCGTAGGATGGTGACGTCCTTCACGATTGGCAGGCCTGCGGCGATGAACAGGGACTTCATGATGTCTTTGTCCATGCCGGCGGCGGAGCCGAGGACTCCCGCACCGACGTAGGGTATGTCGGCGAGCTCGAGCAGGCCCTGGATCGTACCGTCTTCGCCGAAGGTACCGTGCAGCACTGGAAATATAACGTCAACGTTGATGGCGCGATCGGAGGCGCGGCGCATTGGTGAGGCGTCGGTTTGGAACGGGATCAGGCCGCTTTGGCGATGCACAGGCTCTGGCGGAACAACGACGGCTTCGCCGCGGGCGAGCACGGCGGCGGGTTGGGTTAGGTCAGGATCTCCGGCACGGAGCTGGCGTGGTTCCAGCACCAGCTTTCCGGTAAGGAGATTTTCGGCGTGCTCGGCAGTGAGCCAGCGTCCGTCTTTGGTAATGCCGATGGGCACCACTTCGTATTTTTCTTTATCGATTGCGTTGAGGACCGAGGCAGCGGATAGCAGTGATACTTCGTGCTCGCCGCTGCGTCCGCCGAATAGGATGCCGACTCGAAGCTTTTCCATGACGTTTTAGTGTGGACGGGGAGGGTGCGGCGCGTCAATCGCAGGAAGGGTTCCCGCTGTTAGAATGCCACCCGTGAGTGTCAAACTCGTCATCTTTGATATTGCCGGAACGATCATCGAAGATCACGGAGAAGTTATCCAAGCCTTTGCGAAGTCTTTGATGGAGAACGGAATTCCGTTCGTTGAAGATGAACTGAAGCAGTGGAAGGGAGGGTCGAAGCGGGAAGTGATTCGGCACTTCGTCGCCAAACTAAATCTGAAGCGAGGGGCCGAGCAGAAGGTTGAGAGCGCTTACCACCATTTTCGATCCGAACTAGAGAGTTACTACTCGGAGAAAACTACGCCGATTCCAGGGGCGGTGGATACGTTTCGATGGTGCAAGGATCGCTCTATTCTTCTAGCCACAACAACCGGCTTCTACTGCGAGATCAGCGATCTAATTCTTAACCAACTGGGCTGGCGGGAGTTTTTTGCAGCGAATATATCCAGCACTGATGTACCTCAGGGACGACCAGCGCCTTTCATGATCTTTCGCGCGATGGAAGCAAGCCGTATTCAGAATGTAAGAGAAGTTGTGAGCTTGGGAGATACACCGCTGGATCTTCAATCAGGATCGAACGCGGGAGTAGCCGGAGTTGTAGGTGTACTAACAGGCGCTCATGGTCGCGAGAGTCTCGAGCGAGAGCGCCACACTCACATCATCAACAGCGTTGCGGAACTGCCGAAGTTGATTGTCCGCGAATTCTGAGGCTGTTAGCTAAAGTATCTTCTTTCCAAATGCCGAAAGTGCCAACTCCACTGCGAGGTCTGCCGTCTGGTTGTGCTCGTCGATCACCGGATTCACCTCGACGATTTCAAAGCTCAGCATGCGGCCGTGGTCGGCAATGATTTCCATGGCGAGGTGTGCTTCGCGATATGTAGCACCGCCGCGGACGGGGGTGCCGACGCCGGGAGCGTCTTCGGGGTCGACCCAATCCATGTCTAGGGAGATGTGGTATCCGGCGGTGCCGCGTCCTGCGATGCGGAGGGCTTCTTCCATTACTGTGCGCATCCCGCGTTCGTCGATGTCGCGCATGGTGAAGACGCCGATTCCCGCTTTACGGACGTTTTCTTTCTCCACGGCGTCGATATCGCGGACGCCGACGAGTACACAGTTCTCCGGTCTTACTTTTGGAGAGAAGTCGAAAATATTGGCGAGTTCACCGGGCCAGAGTCCCATGATTGCCGCGAGGGGCATGCCGTGGACATTGCCGCTGGGGGAGCTTTCTGGAGTGTTGATGTCGGTGTGAGCGTCGATCCAGATCAGGCCGATATGCTGGTTTTGGCGCCGATAGAACTCGGCTACGCCTGAGACCGTGCCCGCGGCCATGGAATGATCGCCGCCGAGCGAGAGCGGGACTTTGCCGGCTTCGAGAGTCTTCAAAACCAGCTCGGCGTGCTTGGTGCACGTCGCCGTGATTTCCTTGAGATATTTTGCGTTGGCCGCGCCTTCGGGCTTTTGCTCGGGGATCGCGACCGGGACGTTGCCCCCATCTTCGACCTGGTGTCCTAACGCTTCGAGGCGGGCTTCGAGGCCGGCCACGCGGACCGCGGATGGTCCCATGTCCACCCCGCGGCGGGACTGGCCAAGGTCGAGAGGAACGCCGATAACGCGGATTTTACGGCCGGAGATGTTGGTGGTGGCGGTGGTCATCATCGTGGGGTTATTTTCCGAGCCCGTCCGGCAAACCCTTATAGTATCGGAAACCCTCGACTGGCTTGCCATCCTTCACTCGGATTCGCGCGCGTTCTTCATCCTTCATCTGTTTCAACTCGGCTTCCGAGAGGTTCGGTTTGTAGTTCTTCCAGCCGGGGCCATACTGGCTCACATACTTGGAGAACGCATTCACCTTTTTCTCCACGTAGTCACTGATGTCGACCCAGACGTTTTCATCATCGTGATCGTTGTCGTAGAGAAGATATTGCGGGACCATCCATTCCTTCAGTCCTTCTTGGGTGATCTGTCCTTCGAATAGGAGCCGCCACATGGCAGCACGAGCCGCATCTGCCGCAAGATAAGACGCGGCACGATGATCGGACTTGTGCCATTTCTGGTAATTGTGCCCTGGGTCCCATGCCATGAGCACGTCCGGACGCAGTTTGCGAATCCAGCGCACGAGATTCTCGACTACAGCCTTGCGGTCTTCAAATTCGAGGAGTCCGTCGTCATAGCCGAGATTGATGTAGTGATCGCCGGGAATGCCGAGTTCCGACAGCGCCGCCAGTTCTTCTTTGCGACGAATGTCGGCGAGCTGTGTCCGGGAAAGATTTGGGTCCTGCGTACCGACGTTTCCGGTAGTCAGTGTGACGATGTAAATCTGATTGCCGTGCGCCTGAAGCAAGGCCAGGGTTCCATGTGAGTTCGCATCATCATCGGCGTGGGCACCGATCAGCATGATGGTTTTGCCGGTCCATTTCTCGATTGGGACGTCGGGCTTGGAGGCGGGCTGCTGAGCCCAAGAGAGCAGAGAGAAACATAAGAGCAGAAAGAGACTCTTCATAACTCCACCTCAATATTTGTGATTGTCAACTGCCGAGTTCCAATTGTTGGCTTGAGAAATCGGCAATCGAAAATCGCAAATCGGAAATCACGGATACAACCTGTACAGCATTCTTGGAAATGGAATGGTTTCGCGGACGTGTTCGAGGCCGCAAATCCATGCGACCGCGCGCTCGATGCCCATGCCGAAGCCGCCGTGCGGGACGCTGCCGAACTTGCGCAGATCGAGATACCACTTGAAGGCAGACTCGGGCAAGCCGTGCTCGTGAATGCGTTGCAAGAGCAGCTCGTGGGAGGCCATACGCTGAGAGCCTCCGATGATTTCTCCGTAGCCCTCCGGCGCGAGGACATCGACGCAGAGTGCGAGGTCTGGACGCTGCGGGTCGGGCTCCATATAGAAAGCCTTTACCTTGGCCGGATAGCGATGAACCATCACCGGCTTGTCGAACTGCGCAGACAAATAGGTCTCGTCGGGTGAGCCGAGGTCGCCACCCCATTCGAATTTGGTTTCGAGCGCGCCTTTGGCGTGGCCTTCTTGCAGATTCTTGACGGCGTCGTCATAGCTGATGCGCGGGAACGGCGCCTCGATTTTTTCCAGCTTCGAGATATCACGGCCGATCGTCTGCAAGTCCGCGCGCCTGCGCTCGAGGCAACGCTTCACTATGAAACTGATCAGGCCTTCGGCGAGTTCCATGACGTCGTCGAGGGTGGCATAAGCGACTTCGGGTTCGACCATCCAGAACTCTGTGAGATGGCGCCGCGTCTTCGACTTCTCAGCGCGGAAGGTTGGACCAAACGAATACACCTTACCCAGGGCCATGGCTGTGGCTTCGACATAGAGCTGACCCGACTGCGTGAGAAACGCCTGCTCCTCGAAGTAATCGACCGGAAACAGCGTGGTCGTCCCTTCGCAAGCCGCGGGCGTAATGATTGGCGGATCGGTGAGGGTGAATCCGCGCTCGTCGAAGAAATCGCGTGCTCCTTTGATGATTTCGGCGCGGACGCGGAGAATTGCCGCCTGGCGCTGGGAGCGCACCCAAAGATGACGGTGCTCCATCAGAAAATCGGTGCCGTGCTCTTTCGGTGTGATCGGATACGGATCGGTTTCTGGAACGCGCTGCAGGACTTCGACGTTCTGCACGTCGAGTTCGTATCCGCCGGGAGCACGCTTGTCGGCGCGGACTTTGCCTTCCACGATCACGCTCGATTCCTGCGTCAGAGTCTTGACGGCTTCGAATACTTCGGACGTGACGGCATTCTTCGGGACAACGCCCTGGATGATGCCCGATCCATCGCGGAACTGCGGGAACAGGAGCTTGCCGCTTTCGCGCAGGTTATAGAGCCAGCCGCGGACGGTGACCGTCTGGCCGTCGTGTTTGCCGATTTCGGAAATGGTCGTGATTGCTGACATGATTTCTAAGATCTTTCACCGCCGAGGACACAGAGGACACGGAGAGTTTCTTGGAAAAACCTTGTTGAGATTCTCCGGCGTGCTCTGCAAGCTCGGGGTAATTGTTTTACGCAGTTTCCAGCTTGTTGAATGTTTCGCCCAGCTTTTCCAGCGGGTTCACTTTTTCATCTTCGCCGAGTTCCAGCAACAGCGGCGGCTTCTGGGGCGCGGAGCGTAACAATTCGATGGCTTGTTTCCAGTCGATGGTTCCCTGC
>Ga0335082_10000452_pt1 | contig 42260 bp, 38 predicted proteins | sample Lox_Sample_41_FD_206718 | JGI IMG/M metagenome (GOLD analysis project Ga0335082, IMG submission 206718) | Soil microbial communities from Loxahatchee National Wildlife Refuge, Florida, United States - Lox_Sample_4.1 | ecosystem: Environmental > Terrestrial > Soil > Wetlands | place: USA...
ACACCAGCCAGGCAACGCAGACGATCAACAGTTTTGTCGCTGCCTACAACACGGTAATCAACGACATAAACAGCCAGTTCACGCTGGATGGCAACGCCCAGGAAGGACCGCTGGCGGGCAACGTCGGATTGCGCAGCCTGCAGAGCCAGTTGCTCGGCGCTATCTCCTATTCCGTGTCCGGAAGCGGCCAATACGTAAACCTGCAGGCGCTGGGTATCGAAATGCAGGACAACGGCACCCTGCAGGTGAATTCGCAGGTGTTCAATGACGCCGTCAACAATCACTACCAGGACCTGCAGAACTTTTTCCAGTCGGTGGCACCGCAGGGGTTTGGCAGCTTCTTCGGCAACCAGATGCTGCAGATGACAGACGTGACGCAGGGGCCGGTCGCGCTGGCGGTGACCGGACTGCAGCAGACGAACCAGTCGCTCACCAACGACATCAACGACTTTGAAGCGCGCATGAGCGTGTTGCAACAGCAACTGACCCAGCAGTACAGCGCCCTGAACGCGACCCTGCAGCAGTATCCCCTGCTGATGCAGCAGATCTCTTCCCAACTGAACAACCTGTCCAGCACCAGCAAGAGTTAGGCGGCCACATGAAAAACAGTCTCGAGGCCAAGCTCGCGTACCGGGAGAACGCAGTCCGCGGCGCCACGCCTATCGAGCTGGTGGTCATCTTGTTTGATGCTGCCATCGAAGACATGAAGCAGGCCCATTCGGCGATGGGAGTAGGCGACATCGAGACGCGCGCCGGCGCAGTCCGGCACGCGATTCTGGTGTTACAGCAACTGCAAGGCACACTCGACTTTGAGAAGGGTGGTCAGGTTGCCCAGCAGTTCGAACAGTTCTACAACCTGGTGCGGGCCAAGCTGCTGGAATCGCAACTGCGCAATTCCCCGGAGCTGATGCAGCAGCCGATCCGATTCATGTCGGAGGTCCGCGATTGCTGGGCGGAAGCGGAAAAGCAACTGAAGCCCAAACCCGTGGCGCCCGCCATCGCTGTACCGGCACGAAATGCTTTGGAAGACGGAGGTCCCACAGAAGAATGGAGTGCATGAACGAACGCGCGATAGTGGAATTGCTGCGGCACGCGAACGCTTGTCTGCAACGCTTCTTCGAACAGTCTTCCCATGCACCTGCATCCATTGGCGATGAGGACTTGCGCCCCCTTCTGCATTTGCACGAGGTGCTGGAATCGGTAGGCGCTCTGCTTGATGCCGGGCTGGAGAGCGCGACCAGCGGCGAGATTCGCCAGGCGCTGGCGCGGTACCGCGAAAACCTGCTGAGGCTGCGCACCGAGTTGGTGCTGATGCAGGAGTCTGCACTCGCTGTGCGCAAGCACCTCGACTCACAACGCGCACACCTTAGCGCGGCCCGAGCTTGGTGCGCAGCTTCACGCGCCGTCACTTGAGTTGTCCGCTTCCGGACAAACGATTCTGAATACGGACGCCCGTGGTCTTCCAACGAACCGCGTACTGACCCTAACTGCTTGATCACGGGTAACTTACGCGTTCGCTGCCCATGGCCATTCAAGTGTACCTGCAATATCAAACTGGGATTAACCAGCAGAATTCATGGAACAGAAATATTCCTAACTATCCGCTGGTTGGCCCGTCTGTAGGGCATGAGGAGGCAGTATGGAGCGCAGATACCTGGTGGCGGCCCTGGCGATCATAGCGACCTTTGCGGGTTTCTCCCGCGGGTTCCAGTCGCTGCAAAAACTCTCGCTGCAGCGTGGTCAGCATGGCCAGGTCATGAGCGGCCCGCAATGCAGTGCTCTGCCTTCCCTCGTCTCAAGCTGGGTCGCCAGGATTAAGAGTGAGTTGCACCCCACCGACCCGGAAGAGGCGCAAGTTCTGGCGGAACTGAATCTGCCCGTCGCAGCGATACAGGCCAAAGCTGCCGCCGAGGCTGCCAGGCAGAGTGTAGCCGCGGCTGAGATTTCCCGCCAGACGGCCATGCGCGAAGCCGAGAGCGCGCGGCGCGAAGCCATGCGAATGCACGAGCGCATGGCACGCGCTAACGACCTCGTAGTCACGCCGGTTACCCTCGACCTGCAAGGACTCGATGGCCTGGACCGGAGGATCCAGGCACAAGTCGCAGCGGCCGAGCGAACCGCCTTGCGGAACGTGCGAGTGCAGGTGAACATGGCAAAGTTGCAGCTGGTCTCTACTCAGTCCTCCAATTCCGCAAAGCACCGCTCTCCGTGCGCGGCAAGCAGCGGCGAGATTCAGTAGTCAGATTCAGTGACCAGACCTTAGCCCAAACGAGACCCTACTCGTTTGGGCTATAGTCTGCGGCGCCCGCTGCTGCATAGATCCGCAGAGCTATTTGCTGACCCACCTTGATGAGCCGGACACTCGTCACCGAAAAAGACGTTTCCACTTATCCCGCGCCCAGCTTGGCCAGCTTCTGGCGGCGCTGCTGCCACTCCTCGGTGGCGAAAATCTTAGGGCCGACCTCGATTAATCGCGGCAGCATCTGAAACACCGAGATGGGCGACCACCTCAATCCATGGCGGGTGCGATAGCCGCGGCGATTGAGTTCGTCAGCTATGGCTGAATAAGGGCCGTCCTGAATGGTTAGCTCCATGATGAGGAAGAGGATCTCCCGCTCGGTGGGATTCTCCTCCAGGCGTGGTGGCGGATCAGGCGCTACCTGCAGTCCGAAGGGAACTTCGCCGGGCACGCTTGGCTCGGCGGTTTCGTCGGGCAGCTCGCGCTCCCATTCAACAGCCACCAGCTTCCAGCCTTGTTCGGCCTGGCGCCGTAGATCGTCTGGGCCAAATGATGCCGATATATCTTGGCGAACGCGCTCAACCTTTGCCATGTTCCACCCGGTGGGAGGTATCCCCACATCTGGGCTACACTTCGCAGACCACGTTGGGCTGATGTGTAAGCTCTTGGAAACATTCTGGATGCAGCGCTTTTCTTGGGCATGGAGGCATCGCGCAACGTCCGGATTCGTCATCATTTGTCCATCGGCGGACAAGCTGATCACTTCTTCCGCGGCTGAATCGGATGCTCGTGGTCGAGGTCGTAGAACTTCCGGGGCGCATGGTCGGAGCTGCGGGTCACGGCCGACGCAGCCTTCATCGCCACGCGGAGCGACTGGCTCCTCGCGACCGTCAGTCCGTTGGTGTTGGCGTAGATAGCCTCGTCGAAGGTGCTTCCGGAGCTTGCTCGCGCCACAGCGAAGAGTGCAAAAGCTTTGCCGTTCGAGAACGTAGTGGCCACGTAATCGCCCACCATCAGGCCCGACGACGTGTTGGGCAGCCAGGTAAGCGACATCGGCCCGGCCATAGTCGTCGAGGCGCTCCACGTGGCGCCGCCATCCTGGGAGGAAATAAATCCAACGTCAAGCTGGCAGGTCGTGGTGGAACACATCGCCACCGGGTAGAAGTAGTACGTCAGTGCCAGGTGAGCCGAGCCGCCACTGGTCGCAGGGTCAACAGCGAGGGCAGGAATGAAGTGGTCCACGGTGCTGGTGACGGCGTCAATGGGGATGCCAATCGGTGCCGTCCAATTGCTCCCGTCAGCCGAGGTGCTGAGGACGATGTCGTTGGAAGAGCAACCGCTGCGGAAGCGACAGTCCTGCCAGACCACATAGACCCGACCGCTCGCGTCAACACTGGCCGAGGGGAGGGAGAGGGTCCGCATGTTGCCAGCCACGAGATGATCATTAACGCTGGCGATCGTGACGTGCGAATTCCAGGTGACACCGCCATCCGACGATGTGAAGGCTAGCATCGCCGTGCCGTCAACATTCAGGATCGGGACAACCACGGTGCCGTTGGGCTGGCAGACGGGTTGGCCGCCGATGCCGGTGGTCAGGCTGGCGGTGTTCACAGGCGTGCTCCAAGTCAAGCCGCCATCGGTCGAAGTGCTCATCCAGATGAGCCCGTTGGCGGGCTGACTGGGGTCATCCCACTCCAGATAGCAGTGGCCGAAGAAAGGACTGCTCGATGTGTTGTCACAGGTGATCCATTGCTTGTCAGCATCGTTGGTGGCACTGACGATGATCGGGTTTCCCCAGTTCATGGCGTCGGCGGAGCGACTCACGGATACCTCATCGGTTCCAGATGCGACGAGGAGCGAGGCGATGATCCAGACACCATGCGCCTGTTCGAAGGCAACCACGGGATCACTGGCCGCTAGATACATGCCGCTGAGGTTGACGGTAAGACCGGGTAGAGAGCCACTCGTCCAACTGACGCCGCCGTTGTTGGAAGTCGCAAAGCCGATGTCGGAGGCTCCGCCGTTGAATCGGCGGCCAGCCTGGAAGGCGGTCACAATAGTGGGCCCAGAGGCAAAGATACCGGGCTCGACTTCGGTGGCGTGCTGGCTGTCAGAGTTGGTGAAGGTGTCGGTGCTCAGCCGGGTAACCGAGAACTGCTGCGGAGGCGGAGGCTGGGACGGCTCCGAAGGCGTGCTCTGGCCCCCGCCGCAGGCCAGCAGGCAAAGCAGGGCCGTCACCGCAAGGGCGGGACCCACGCGCGTCCGTCCGGTGCTCCCGGCCGCCGACATTTTTACTTGTCTCACCCCGCGATGGAACTGGTGCAGCTCTTCCCTGCTAAGACCGTGTACTTGCAAGTATCGTGTCTGGACCTCGGCTGCCTGTCAATGCGCCTGTGATCGGTTGCCGCGCTTCTTCGACGGCTGATAGACTCAAAGGTTTGCTCAGCACTTCGTATAAGTTTCCGTACTCTCATGCCTAACTCTACCGACATTGCCATCGTCAACGGTGCTCGTACGCCCATGGGGCGCTACTGCGGCAAACTGCGCGAATTTACGCCCATGGACCTGGGCGCCATCGCCGCCACCGAAGCCATGAAGCGCTCCGGCATCGAGCCAGGGGAGATTGACCACTGCGTCATGGGTCACGCGCAGCAGACCTCCGGAGATTCCATCTACGGAGCGCGGCACGTTGCACTCAAGGCAGGCGTCCCCATCGAAGTTCCGGCCCTGACCGTGAACCGTCTCTGCGGCTCCGGCATGCAATCCGTCGTGACCGCGGCGCAGATGATTCAACTTGGCGAGGCAAGGAACGTGCTCGCCGGCGGCATGGAATCCATGTCGCAGGCGCCGCATGTTATCCGTGGCATGCGCTGGGGCGTAGGGCTGGGCGAAGGTAAGCTGGAAGACTCGCTGATGGTGGCGCTCCTCGATAGCTATTGCGGCCTGTACATGGCCAATACTGCCGAGCTGTACGCTGAGCAGCAGGGAGTGACTCGTGAGATGCAGGACGAGTTCGCGCTGCGCTCGCAGAAGACCGCTGACGATGCGTACAAAGGCGGACGGCTGCAGGAGGAGTTGACGCCAGTCCCGCTGCGCAATCGCAAAGGCGAACCCACGGGCGAAATGTTCACTGAGGACGATCATCGGCGTCCAGATACGACGATGGACAGCCTGTGCAAACTGAAGCCTGCCTTCGGCAAGAACGGCAGCGTGACTGCCGGCAACGCCAGCGGGATCGTCGATGGTGGCGCGGCTGTGGTTGTCACGCCGCTTGCGGACGCCGAGAAGCGCAATCTGAAGGCGATGGCCCGCATCGTGAGCTGGGGCATTGCCGGCGTCGATCCCAAGGTTATGGGCTCCGGGCCGGTACCCGCCACGCATATTGCTCTGAGGAAGGCAGGGCTGAAGCTGGACGACATTGATCTCATCGAGGTGAACGAAGCCTTCGCTGCGCAGTATCTCGCGGTCGAGAAGGAGCTGGGGCTGAACCGCAACAAGGTCAACGTGAACGGGGGCGCGATTGCGCTCGGGCATCCGTTGGGCGCAACCGGAACACGGCTCATCATCACGCTGATGCACGAGCTGCGGCGGCGCAAGGGTAAGTACGGACTTTCGACTGCTTGCATTGGCGGTGGACAGGGCATCGCGGTCATCATCGAGAACCTGCAACAGTAGAACCACAGCAGTTCAAGACAGGAAGAAAAATGGCGAACGAGGAATTGCAGCGGGTTGTCGAACAGCTTGAAACGGCCTGGAACAACAGCGATGGCGTTGCGTTCGCTGCACCGTTTGCCGAAGACGCCGATTTCGTCCACATTTTGGGCGGACACTTCACCGGCCGTGAGAGCATCGAGCGAGGCCATCGCACGATTTTTGACACAATCTACAAGGGAAGCAAGGTGAAGTTCGAAGTCGAGAAGATTCGCCCAGTTGGCGCCAACGTTGCGATTGTGTTCATTTTTTCGACGCTCAAGATTTCCAAGCCAGGGCTACCTCCCGTGGCCAACGCGCGGCCTACCATGGTACTGCAGCGTCAGGATGACGCATGGAAGATCGTGACCTTCCAGAACACGCTGGTCACTCCTGAGGGCGCGCCCGCCGGTAAAGACGCGCTGGCTGATCAGCATCCCATCAAAGGGCAGGCGCGGGCGATGGGACAGTAGCGCCGGCGAAGACGGAAGATTACGAATGACCAGTGATGAAAAAGCTCTGCACGAGATCGTGTACCACCTGGAAGCGGCGTGGAATGCTGCCGATGGAGAAGGCTTTGCTGAGGTCTTTGCAGAGGACGCCGGTTTCATTCACATTTTGGGCGGGTACTACGCGGGACGGGATGCCATCGAGGCAGGCCACCGCATGATTTTCGGCACTATTTACAAAAACAGCACGGTGCGCTACAGCGTTGAGAAGATTCGCCTTCTTCGTTCTGACGTGGCCATCGTTTCTCTTCGGCAATATTTGCAATTCAAGGAAGGCGGCGTTGCCAGCGATCTGGAGGCGCGGCCTACCATCATCGCCGACAAGCGTGAGGGCAAGTGGCTGATTGTGCACATGCAGAATACGAGGATCACGGAGACAGGTGCGGGGAAGGAAACCCGGAAAGCTTGAGTTGTCATTACGAGCGACTGATTCGGTTCAGGTAGAGCTGGCTTTAGGCCAGCGTCCAGGCGGCATGGATACTAAGGGAGCTTTAGCCCCGAAGACCTTTTTCTCGGACTCCTTATTTAGGCCTCATACATTCATTCAAAGGAAGGCGCGAACATGGACATCAAGAAAGTGGGCGTACTCGGTTGCGGATTGATGGGCTCGGGCATCGCGCAGGTCGCGGCCACAGCAGGCTTCGATGTCGTGGTGCTGGAGCAGGAGCAGAAATTCATCGACAAAGGCTTCGCGGGGATTGAAAAGTCGCTTAGCCGCATGGTCGAACGTGGCCCGGAAAAGGGTGGCCTGACGACGGAACAAAAGACGGCAGCGCAGTCGCGGCTGAAGGGCACGACTAACATGCAGGACCTGGCCGGCTGTGACATCGTGATTGAAGCCATCATCGAGAACATCGAAGACAAGCGCAAGACGTGGGCGCAGCTCGACGCCATCGTCAAGAAAGACGCGATTTTTGCCAGCAACACTTCGTCCATCTCCATCACCGAGCTGATGACAGCGACCAAACGCCCCGAGCGTTTCGTCGGCCTGCACTTCTTTAATCCCGTACCGATGATGAAGCTGGTGGAGGTGGCAAAGACCATCGCCACTGCGGCCGATGTTTACGATGCGGCTGTCGGGTTCGGCAAGAATGTCGGCAAAGTGCCGGTGCGCACCGTGGACAAGCCTGGATTCATAGTCAACCGGCTGCTGGTGCCGTATCTGCTGGACGCGATCCGTGCGTACGAAGAGGGCGTCGGCTCCATCCCCGACATTGACGAAGCCATGAAGCTGGGCTGCGGCTATCCGATGGGGCCATTCACTCTGCTGGACTTCGTCGGGCTCGATACCACGTACTACATCACACACGTAATGTACGACGAGTTCAAGGAACAGCGATTCTCGTCGCCGCCACTGCTGAAGCGGCTGGTGCTGGCGGGATGGTACGGCCGCAAGTCAGGCAAGGGCTTCTACGATTACACCGACCCGAAAAATCCGGTGCCGGGAAAGTTTCTGTAGGGGTAGCGAAAGGGCCAGCGCTTATGACCGACTATCAAAACATCAAGTTCGAGAAGAAAAACCAGATTGCCTACGTCACTATCGACCGCCCCAAGGTGCTCAACGCGCTGAACATGGCCACCATGCAGGAGCTGAAGCAGGCGTTTGAGTCCTTCAAGGACGATGCTGAGGTTCGCGTGGTCATCCTCACCGGCGCGGGCGAAAAGTCGTTCGTCGCCGGTGCGGACATCGGTGAACTGGGACAGCAGACGCCGGTTTCGGCGAAGGAATACACCCATCGCGGGCAGGCGGTGGTGGATGCCATCGAGAACCTGGGCAAGCCGGTCATCGCCTGCATAAACGGCTTCGCACTGGGCGGCGGCTGCGAGCTCGCCATGGCCTGTACGATGCGACTGGCCAGCGACAACGCCAAGCTCGGCCAGCCCGAGGTGAAACTCGGGCTCATCCCCGGCTACGGCGGCACGCAGCGCCTGCCGCGGCTGGTGGGCAAGGGGCTCGCCATGCAGCAGATCCTCACGGGCGAGATGATCACCGCGCAGGAGGCACATCGCATCGGGCTGGTGAACGAAGTGCTTCCGCAGGCTGAGCTGATTCCGCGCGCCGAGGCCATTGCAGCCAAGATCGTTGCCAACTCGCCGCTGGCCATCCAGTACGCCATGGAGGCGGTGAATCGCGGCTTCGACATGACGCTGGCCGACGGCCTGTATCTTGAGGCCGTGCTGTTCGCCGTCGTCTGCGCAACTGAAGACAAGAACGAAGGGACGAAGGCGTTTCTAGAGAAGCGGGCGCCAGCGTTCAAAGGAAGGTAGCCAAGATCACTCACCACAGAGGTACGGAGACCCAGAGGGTTTCGTCCTTTGAATTGACGTCCGACGAACACTCTACCTCTCCCAAGTGATCCGCAATGTGGGTTTGCTCATTTGTTCCGGGGATCGCGGGGCCTTCCTCTCTGTGCCTCTGTGTTCTCTGTGGTGAACCAACCGCAGCTTACAATAAACCTCTATGGTTCGGTCGATTGTTTTCCCCCGCACGCTCGGCAAGTCGCTGGATGACCTCCAGCCGGCACTGGAGTTGTTGCGCGCGCTGGGATTCGCTCCGGGCAACGAGTGGCACGAGGGCGGAAGTCACGGCATCGAGATGCTCGCGCCCAGCGGGGGGATCGAGTTCATCGCTGCGCCTGACGCACCCAGCGTGGATGCGATGGTCGAGGTTTCTGATGCTGATGCGGCCTACGAAATCGTAAAGAAGCTATCGCCCACCCTGTCGCCAAAACCGGGCGACAAGGATGGGGCACCCGTTAAAGGAATCACAATTCGCAAGGAGATCGCCGACACGCCCTACGGTGCACGGCTGTTCGAAGTGGAAGTGAGCGGACTGCGAATCGGCTTTCTGACCTATGCGAAGAAGGCCGGCGAGGCTCGCGGCGTGCAAGCGCCGCTGGATGCCGCAGGTAAGCGCTTCGCCGTTGTGGTGAGCCGCTTCAATTCATTCATCACCGTGCGCCTGCTGGACGGCGCGTTGCAAGCGCTGCGCCAGTGCGGAGCGAATCCGAAAGATGTCACGATTGTTCATGTCCCGGGTGCCTTCGAGATTCCTGCGATGGCGCGCCAGCTTGCCGAGACCAAAGGCTATCACGCCATCGTTTGCATCGGATGTGTACTGCGAGGCAACACTCTGCACTACGAAGTTATCGCCAATGAGGTCACGCGCGGGGTCGGGCAGTCGGCGCAGGAGACGGGAGTCCCGCATGCCTTCGGGGTCCTGACGTGTGACACCCTCGAGCAGGCCATCGACCGAGCGGGACTGAAAGCAGGCAACAAGGGATTCGAGGCCGGCCTGACCGCGGTGGAGATGGCCTGCCTGCGCGAGAAAGTCACAACTCACACGTCGGAACCATCGGGCGGCGGGCGATGAGCAAGGCAATCAGCCGGCGCAAGTCGCGGGAACTGGCACTGCAGATGCTCTTTCAGTTGGACATGGCCAAGCAGGATGCCAGCGAGGTGCGACGCACCTTCTGGAGCGAGCGCCAGGACCTAAACGAAGAAGTACGCGCCTTTGCTGACGAGATATTCCACGTCGCTTCAGAACGTGCGCAGGAGATCGACCAGATTATCGAACGCAATGCGCAACGCTGGAGGATGGAACGCATGGCGGCGGTTGATCGCAACCTGCTGCGCGCCAGTGTAGCCGAATGTCTGGGCCACTCTGAGACGCCCCGACCCGTGATCATCAACGAGGCCCTGGAAATTGCGCGCCGCTTTTCCACGCCTGAGTCAGTCACCTTCATCAACGGAGTGCTCGACAGCGTGGCTCGGGAGCTGCCGGAGGTGAAGAAGCAGCGGGCGGGTAAAAAAAAGCGCCGATAGTGCCGGATGCGGTCACGAGATCTACGGCTATGCCCGCAGCACTCCTCCCAGCGCTTCCAACCTGGCGATGATTTGCGAGGACCATTGCGCCACTTCATCATCGCGTAGTGTACGTTCCTTCGATTGGAATTCGGCATGGAGCAGCACCGAATACTTGCCCGCGCCAACTTTATCGCCACGATAAATCTCTGCCGGGACGAACCTTTGCAGCTCGCTGATATGCAACTCTTCTACGGCCGGTCTGATCTTCTCGAAAGTGACGGCGTCGTCAAAGATGAAAGAGAAGTCACGCTCGACCGCGGGAAACTTCGAGATGGGCTGATAGCGCGGCTCGCGTAGTGCATGGTGATACAAGCGGTCAAGCAGCACTTCGGCCACGTAGACTTCCTGGCGAAGCTTGCGTGCGGCCGCCAGATCAGGATGCAACTGCCCAAAGTGCGCCACAGTCTCGCCGTCCATCACAGCTCGTGCCGAGCGGCCGGGATGAAGGTATGGCGGAGTCTGAGCATCGAACGTCAGCGTTCCGTGCTCAAACGCCCCGAGCAGCTCTTCGATGTCCCCCTTCATGTGGAAGAAGGTGTACAGCTGCGCCGGGGAATGGACGCTCTTCGCGATGGCGTCACCGGTGGCGGCAAAGCCCAGATGACGACGCTCCTCGCGACCGTCGCCCAGCTTTTCAAACACCTCGCCCGCCTCAAAGAGGCGAACGCTTGCGTTGCCGCGATTCAGGTTGTATTCCACCATCCTGAGCAACCCGGGAAGTATCGAGGTGCGCAGGTGGCCCGCCTCTTCATTCAGCGGATTGGCGATGGCCAGCGGCTCGCCTCCGCCAAAGGTCTTCGCGTCCTCTTCCGAGATAAAGGTGATCGAGATAACCTCGTTGTAACCAAGCGCGAGCATGGTGTCGCGCATCTTGGCGTCCTTCGACTCCTCCGGCAGCGTCTCGACTGCACCCCTGAAGGTTGGCAGTGTGTTGGGAAACTTGTTATAACCGTGAATGCGCGCCAGCTCTTCCAGCAGATCGACTTCGCGCTCGACGTCGAGACGCCAAGTGGGAATTTTGACACGGAAGCTCCCTGCTGCAACGCGAGTCACCTGGAAACCCAAACTACGCAAGATGGTTTGAATCTGATCTTCTTCGAGATCGATGCCGAGAATACGATTCACCTCCGAGCGCCGCAGCTCGATTGGAACTGGGTCGAGAATGCGCGCCACCACGTCAATTTGTCCGCCGGGAAGTTCGCCGCCGGCGTTTGCCAGGATCAACTCGGTCACGCGGTCGCACGCCAGTGGCGTTATGCCCCAGTCCGCGCCACGCTCAAAGCGGTGTGAGGCGTCGGTGTGCAGGCCATGGCGCTTGGCCATGCCGCGGATGGTCGCCGGGTCGAACCATGCCGACTCAATCAGCACGTTCTTCGTCCGTTCTGTGATCATCGTGTCGAAGCCGCCCATCACGCCCGCCAGCGCGACCGGCTTTTCCGCATCAGCGATGACCAGGTCGTCAGAAGTAAGTGTGTGTCCGACACCGTCGAGCGTCCTCAGGAATTCTCCTTCGCGCGCGCGGCGTACGATGATGGTGCCACCTTCGAGCAGGTCGAGATCAAAAGCGTGTGTCGGGTGGCCAAGCTCGTTCAACTCGTAATTTGTGGCGTCGGCAACGTTGTTGATAGGGCGCGAGCCGATAAGTTCCAGGCGCTTAGCGATCTGCTGTGGTGACGGACCGATCTTCACGGCACGCACCACGCGCGCGGTGTACCGGGCGCAGCCTTCAGCGTCATCGAGAATGATCGGGAAAACACTGCTTGTCGTCCCGAGCGGAGCGTCCGCCAGCTTTTCCGACCCGCTCCTTTGCGGGTCGGGCGGACGCGCAGTCGAGGGACCTGCATTTGGTTCCGGCAGGTTCGGCTGTATCGGTTTTAGCTCCACGTCGTAGATGGCCGACGCTTCGCGCGCCACGCCGTAGTGGTTCATGGCGTCCACGCGGTTGGTCGTCAGGTCCATCTCGTAGAGGGTCGCGCCGTTCTCCTCCTGGACAGACTCCACCGCAATGCCCGCCGAGGTCAGGTCTTCGGCGAGTTGGCGGGCGTCGGCCGCGAGGGTGACAAACTCACGTAGCCAGGCGGGAAGGATTCTCACCCGAACTGCTCCAGGAAGCGCACGTCGCCCTCGAAGAACATCTGGATCCCTTCCACTTCGTACTTCAGCAGCGCGAGGCGGTCCACGCCCATGCCGAAGGCGAAGCCTGAGATCTTCGACGAGTCGTATCCGTACTGCTTGACGAACTCGAAGACGTTGGGGTCCACCATGCCGCAGCCCAGCAACTCGATCCAGCCGCTGAACTTGCACTTGCGGCAGCCCTTGCCGCCGCAGAAGATGCAACTGACCTGCATATCGGCACTGGGTTCGGTAAAGGGAAAGAACGACGGATAGAAGCGTGTTTTTACCGAGGAGCCGAACAGCGCCTTCATCGCGTGGTCAAGCGTCCCTTTCAGGTCGCAAAAGGTGATGTTGGTGTCCACTGCCAGACCCTCGACCTGGTGGAAGACCGGCGAGTGTGTGGCGTCCAGCGGATCGTTGCGGTGCACCTTGCCGGGGATAACGATGCGCACCGGCGGCGGCTGGACCTCCATGGTGCGAATCTGCACCGGGGAAGTATGCGTGCGCAGCATCAGGCGGTCGCGCGCGGGCTTGCGGTCCTGTCCGGCGATGAACAGCGTGTCTTGCGTATCGCGCGCGGGATGGTTGGGAGGAAAGTTGAGCGACTCGAAGTTGTAATAGTCGGTCTCGACCTCGGGACCTTCGCCGACGGAGTAGCCCATCGCTTTGAAGACGGCGACGATCTCGTCCATCACGCGCAGCACGGGATGCTTGACGCCGATGGGGCGCTGGATGCCGGGCAGGGTGATGTCGAGACGCTCGGAGGACAAGCGCCCCGCACTCTCGGCCTCAAGTTTCGCCTTTTCGATGATGCGGTCACGCGTTTCCCAGTCTGTTTGCATTGCTGAGGGCGTGATGTCGAGCAGTTCCAGCGTGCGGGCGAAGACTATCGGGTTCTTGAGCCTGAGCTCGACGAGCGTTACCTTTTCGGCGACGCGCCTTCCCAAGCGATTTACGCGCTCACCCACATCACGCTTGGCTTCGCGTGGAGCAGCCTTAAGCCAGATGTCATTCACCTGAGTCAGAATGCCGTTCTTGCGTGCCATCCAGCGATCGCGGAAGGTCTTCCAGTCCGATTCGGTGTGCAGGTCCGCGGCCTCGGCTTCGAGCGCAGCTAGTAGGTCGGCAACGGCGCGATCCAGGGCGGCCGGGGAATATTCCTCGAGTTTGGTGACGGTGTACATCGTTCCATGTCGCGCGGCCGAAGGCGCGCTCAATTGTCGTGCCGCCCCTGAAGGGGCTCGGATTCTTTATTTGCAGCTCACCCAGGACTCACGTCCTGGGCTACGTTTGTTTCGCCCTTCGGGCTTCCAGAAGCACAACGGGCGGCCACGCGGGCCGCCCATCGGAATTCACTGCTTGGTTGCTGGGATGGGCGGACTAGGCCGTGGCGGCTTGCGCCTGCTTGCACAGCGCTGCAAACCCCGCGGGATCGTTCACCGCCAAATCAGCCAGAATCTTGCGGTCCAGCTCGATACCCGCCTTCTTCAGGCCATTGATGAACCTGCTGTAACTCGTGCCGTTGAGCTTGGCGGCGGCGCCGATGCGCACAATCCAGATGGAACGGAACTGGCGCTTCTTCTGCTTGCGGCCGCTGTAGGCGAACTTCAGCCCTCGCTCGACCGACTCCTTCGCCTGCCTGTACAGCTTCGATTTTGTCAGGTAATAACCGCTGGCGCGCTCCAGGATCTTCTTGCGGCGCGCACGGCGCTTGGTACCACGTTTTACGCGAGGCATGTTGCTCCTTTTTCAAAATCATTAAGCGGCTGGAGGCAAGGTAGCTGACCACGCTCGTTATCGAGGGACCGATGTATTAATGCCTCTTCACACGCTGTTTCCCGTCAACTCCCGCCCTAGCTTCGCTAGAACGGGGTACCCACTGGGGTGTTCATGCCGGTGCCGCACCATGCGGCTAATAGGGAATCATGCGCTTGATCTTGGGCACGTCGGCCTTGTCAAGCATCACGTCGGTATCGAGCTGGCGCTTGCGCTTGGTGCCCTTGGAAGTCAGGATGTGGCGCTTGAACGCGTGTCCACGCTTGATCTTGCCCGTACCTGTCTTCTTGAAGCGCTTGGCCGCTCCGCTATGAGTTTTCAGCTTCGGCATAGTGTCTTTCTATTACAACATAAACGCGCCAACCCCGCCAGCGGCAGGCCTTTCGCCATAGAGAACAAGAAGAATCTTTAACCGCGGATTTCCGCGGATGAACGCGGATCGAATGAAAAGACAAAGGTGATTCGCGTTATCCGCGAAAATCCGCGGTCAACGAAATCATTGCGGTTGCTGTTGCGGAGGCGGCGGCTGCGGAGCGGGAGGCTTCTCCGGCTTCGGGACCTGCGGCTTCGCTTCAGCCTTGTGCGGCTTGCTTGGCACCTGCGCCTTCGGCGGCGCCAGAATCAGGTGCAGGGTGTTGCCTTCCTGCCGTGGGCGAAACTCCACGATGCCTTTGTCGCCAAGGTCCGTGATCAAGCGCTCCAGAATGATGCGGCCCAAGTTCTGGCGCGACATTTCGCGTCCGCGGAAAAAGATGGTGGCTTTTACCTTGTCGCCTTCCGCGAGAAAACGCAGCACATGGTTCTTCTTGGTCTCGTAGTCGTGATCGTCCACGTTGATGCGGAACTTTACTTCCTTCACCGTGATCTGATGCTGGTGCTTCTTGGCTTCGCGCTCGCGCTTTTCCTGCTGGTACAGGTATTTGCCGTAATCCATGATGCGGCACACGGGAGGCTGCGCTGTGGGCGACACCTCGACCAGGTCTAGGGTTTTCTCGCGGGCGATTTTGAGCGCTTCGTAAGGCGGCATGATACCGAGCTGGTTGCCTTCGTCGTCAATCACACGAATTTCGCGGGCGCGAATGCGCTCATTGGTGCGGATAAAACGTTTGTCGATACTATCCTCCGAATAACCTTAATATGGCGTGAGTATAGCATGGGAAGGCGCGAAAACTCGCTTCTGAGGAGCTCAGGATGTGGCTGCCAGCGATCCAGCTAGACTGTCAGAGTGTACGGCGTGAATGCTTGCCAGCAGACGCTGGTTGGAACCATGGCGGCCTCGCAGTCGCACCTTCAAGTAGTTGTCCGTCAGCGCTTCGGTGAACTCGCCATCGCAGTACGTGAGCGTGATTGCTTCCAACTCGCGTCCGATGAACGACTGCATGAACGTGCGCTTCTTCTGCGCCGCCAGCTCGCGCAGCACGCGATTTCGTTCGCGCGCGGTGTGTACGGGCACTTGATCCGGCATTTCCGCAGATGGCGTTCCCGGCCGCGAGGAATACGTGAACGCGTGCAGGTAGGTGAACGGCAGGCGTTGGATCAACTCACGCGTCTGCTCGAAATCATCGTCCGTTTCGCCGGGGAAGCCGACCATAACGTCGGCGCCAATTGCGGCGTCGGGCATGGCGCGGCGAATGCGTTCGATGCGATCGGCGTAATGCCACGGGCGATACTTGCGGTGCATCCGCCGCAGAATTCGATCGCTAGCTGATTGCATCGGCACGTGAGCGTGCTTGGCTATGCGCGACGACGAAGCCACCAGCTCGATCAGTTCGTTCGTCCAGTCCATCGGCTCAACTGAGCTGATGCGTATCTTCTCAATTGCCGTACGCTCCAAAATCGCCTTCAGCATGGCGGCCAAATTGGTCCGCGGCGACAGCTCGCGCCCCCAGCGTCCTAGGTTGATGCCTGAAAGTACGATCTCGCGGTAGCCGCTGTCGACGAGCGCATCCACTTCGCGCAGTACATGGTCCAGCTTCAGCGAGCGGCTCTTGCCGCGCACGTAAGGGATAATGCAGAAGGAGCAGCGGTTATTGCATCCGTCTTGAACCTTGAGGTTAGGGCGCGTCTTGTCGCACGAGTGGCCGTCGAACACGGGCGCCGCCATCAATTCGGTGTGAGCGAAGATGTCGCCGACAATCGACACGGAATCGCCGTGGCCGATTTCCACGAGAGGAACAAATCCGTTGCCGCTCGCCGGAGGCGCGACATATTCGGCAAGTTTGTGCTTGTGAGAGTTTCCGATGACCAGACTCACTCCCGGCAGTGCCGACAGCTCCTGCGGAGCGCGCTGCGCATAACAGCCGGTGACGAGAATCTTTGCCGCGGGATTCCTGCGGTGGATGCGGCGGATAGCAGAGCGTGCGTCCTGATCAGCGGACGCTGTCACCGTGCAGGTATTGAGTACAACCACCTCGGCTTCAACGGCACCGGCAGCACGCTGCATGCCACGCTCGAGCAACTGACGCTCGATGGCCGCCCCATCAGCCTGGGTTGCGCGGCATCCGAAGTTCTCGACATGATAGGTGGCCACGAGGCCATTATACTGAGCATGTGCGGAAACTGATTTAATGCAAACGTGCAGCAGCAACGCAACATAGACCACTTGCATCACAACAAGCGCTTCTTTGTCTTCTAAAATGAAAGGAGAGTTTCCTATGAAACGCCGCATCCTTGTTGTTGATGACGAACTGGCGATCCTTCTCACCCTCCGCACCATCCTGGAAATGAACGGTTTCGAAGTCGATAGCGCTGCATCCGCGAAAGAGGCTGAACGCAAGATGAAGAACGGCGTTTTTGAGATGGTGATCTCTGACCTGCGAATGGAGAGCGAAACCGCGGGCTACGACGTGATTCGCATGGCCCGGCAGATGCCCTACGATCCCGCTACTGCCGTCCTCACCTCCTATCCCTCGTTGGGCAACGAATGGCAGATGGAAGGGGCACACTCCCTGTTGGTGAAGCCGATTAACGCTGACGAATTGGTGCGACAACTGGAGGCACTGCTGATCACTCACCAGGACCAGAAGGCGCCTTTGCAACAGCAATCGCAGAAACGGACCCCCGCTGTCCGCCAATAATAGAACTCTTACTGCTCCTGCCCTGTCGGGTTGGGGAGCGGCAACGCCCAGAGCTGCGCCGGATCGAGGTAGGCGCCTTGCCAGCGGACCGCGACATGAAGATGAGGTCCGGTCGCCCGTCCGGTAGCACCGCTTAAGCCAATCGGCTGTCCCTCGTTGACCTTCTCTCCTTCGGCAACCTGCAATTGCGACAGGTGCATGTACAAGGTCATGAATTTCTGGCCGTGGTCGATGATCACGCAATTACCTTCGTAGAACAGATCTCCGGCCAGCACCACGGTCCCGGAGTTAGCCGCCCGGACAGGTGTACCTTCCTTGGCGTGGTAATCAAGCCCGCGATGGATGCTGGCGAGTTTGCCGTTGAATGTGCGCCGCGTGCCAAATCCCTCAGAGACCGTGGAGTTAACGGGAGAGTGAAAGGTCCCCGACCATTCAGGCGCAGGGGCTTCATGGGAGAACGCTCGTTTCTTAAGCTCCTTGTCCGCTTCAATCCTCTTTAGAGTTTCGGGATCGGGCTGCACAAAACGTTCCGGTACCTTGAGCCTTTCTGTCTTGAACGCAGCCGATTGAACCCGCACCTCGGGTGCAGCGCGCAACACCCGGCCGTCAGGCGTCGTTGCATCCAGTTCGAGGGAATACTCGCCGGGCTTAGCTTCGACATCAACACCGGCAAGGGCATACCAGATATGCCGCTGGCTGGCAGGAAAAAACGAGAGATCATGGCCCTGCCACTTCCCTTTCAGGCTGGTAGCTGGCCCCACAGTCTCGACCTTGAAGAGACAGGGAGAACCAACTCGAATCGAGCGCGGATTCCAGGAGATGCTCGCAAACGCAGCCGCTTCGCCGGCGGCTGTCGGACGTGCTGTGCCAAGCATCAGCAAAATCACGATGAACGAGTAAGAACGGCACATCAAGGGTAGCGAGTTCGAAGAAATCGCCTTTCGAACATAAATCAAAGGGGTGAGGAATGGAAAGACAGTTTGTGTCGCGAGGAGCCCGGACGCAGTATTGCCTTTTGGTCAACCGAGTGGAGGACTTGGGCGCAACTCGAGAGTTATACGATCACGCAGTGGCAGCAGTAGTTCGCCGCTGTTGGAAACACTCGCGGCAAAAAACTGGCCGGCCTTGCGTCGGTTTGAACGGAACCGTCGTTTCCTTCCCGCAACCGGAACAGGTGGTGCGAGTTTCCACACGCGGCCTTGATCCGGTAGAAGTCGGACCCAGCGAAGAGGTGCGTTTGGTTTTGCACGCCTTGCAACGTTTAGGTTCGTTCTTGAACTGCTTGTCGTGGAAGAACAGTTGTTCGCCAGCCGTAAAGACGAAGTCAGCGCCGCAGTCGATACACTTCAGAACCTTGTCCTGGTATTCCATGGAGACTAACTCCCTTCAGCCCGCGACTCCCAAGGCCATGGACGGGGATCTACTTACAACTGCCGGCAAGACCGGACTGAGCATCCTGGCCAACAGCCGCAAATTCCAGTGCTCGGGTACAACCCCAGGGTTCGGCCCACCACGCGAGTGCACGTGGTCAATGCAGTAAGACACCGCACGGTCCGATGAAAGTCCCAACCAGGAATGGGAAAACCAAGGGCCGCCTTGGGAACGGCGGCCCGACCGTGAATTAGTCCTGCTCCTTGCGCGCTTTCTTGCGACTGCGCTTGCGCGCCAAGGCCTCTTTTACACGCTTTTTCTCGCCCGGCTTGAGGTAAAAGGAGTGACGCTTAACTTCCTTGATGATGTCCTCTTGCTGGACCTTTCGCTTAAAACGCCGCAAGGCGTTTTCTAGTGATTCACCTTCTTGAACGCGAACTTCCGCCAAACGGCCAACACCCCCAGACTCGTCCAAAGGGACATAGTAGTTATCCCAGTGTTACAGAGGGAAGTCAAGCAAAGACTATCTTGACAAAACAAGACCAAAGGGCTTAAATGACTGGCACTAAAGTGCGGCCAAGTATCGTATCTACCTCAGAAATTTAGCCTTGCTGAGAACTGAACCTGACGAGGTGCGAAGGCGCTCGTGGGCAACAGGAACCGCGAATTGATTTGGAATTGTCCCGGATAGATTTTCCCATTCACTTTCGTGGAGTAGGCGACAAACTGGCCAGCGGAATTGTAAAAGCCGTCATCACTGATGATCATGCGGCTATTGGTGCGGTTGGTCACATTGAACGACTCCGCCAGAAGTTCGAGACGGGTCCGCTCACTCAGCTTCAGGGTACGAGTGATTCGCACGTCAGTGGTGAAATAGTCGGGCCCGATGAAGGCATTTCGTTTAAATCCGGGCAGACGGTCGTTGTACACATTGCCGTCCTGATTTGCGTCACCCGCCATAGTTGCGTTGAAAGGCCGGCCAGAGCCGAACGTGACGACACTGGAGCATTTCCAGTGGTTCGCTAAGGCGCTGAGTACAGCGTTATCGAAATGGAATGGCGGCGGTTCGGCAACCGCGGCCGCCAGAAAGCGATTTCTCTGGTCGATGACGCTGGGGCCGCGCTCCAGGGCGGTGGCATAAACGTTCTGAACGTTGCCTGGGCGTCCGACCACCAAAGCGTCCTGACCGTCGTCGACTGCCTTCGCCATGGTGTAAGCGATCCGTAAAAAGAGGCCACGGCTCATCTGGCGCTTCAACGACACTGTCATGCCGTTGTACACGCTGCTCGATCCGCTCTCGAAGGAGTTGATGGTTCCCAAGCGCGGGTCAGGCCTCTGTATGTCGTTAATGCAAGGCGGATAGGGACAGGTCACAGAACGCGCGGTTTGCCACGTTGCGAAGGACGTGACCTGATCTATCCCGAGGAAAACCGAGTCGCTATCGTTGTAGACCGGGTAGTCGACGATCGTTGGTTTGGGAAGATTCACGTCGAGGGAGCGAATTAAGTGCACCCCATGCACGTAGAGGTAGCTCACCGAAGCACTCAACTGTTTGCCGAGCTCGTGTTCTGCGGTCAGACTCGCCTGCTCGACATAGGGCGTCTGAAAATTCGGTGCGAAGGCTGAGACCTGCGTCGTTAACAAAGGGGCAACTGATGCTGGTGGCACGCAGACCTGGATCCCCGCGGGACAATTCACCAGCGGATGTGGGAAGGTGGGAAACACTGCCGCCTGCGCCGGCTGCATGAGATCAAGAAATACGTTGCTCTGGGTTACGCCGTTGTCAATGGCGACTTGCGACGCGTAGATCGCCGGGATCGGCGTGTAGAAGATACCGGCTCCTCCGCGCAGCACGAGTGGCTTGCGGTCGCCCAGCGAATAGGAAAAGCCGACTCGCGGCGAGAAGTTCTCTGAGTCAGTTGGAACTTTTCCCGAAGGTGAGTACAGCGGATTACTCACCAGGGGACCCGGCTCGAAAGTTTGCAGGTCATATCGAACGCCGAGATTCAGCGTGAAGTTGCGGGCAACACGTATCGAGTTCTGTATGAAAGCGGAATAGAAACGAGTATTCGGATGTGAGATGGCGGTCCCAAAATTCTGCATGTAGTATCGCGGGACGTCATGGGCGTAGGCACGGAGCGGTGTCAGCGGCTCGCCGTATTTCATCGGCGCATAGGTCCAGGGGTTGACCTTCACATCGTCGAAATAATACTCACCACCGAACAGCGAGGGATAGTAGTTGTAAATCCACGCCTGGATGAAATCCCCGCCAAACTTCCACTGGATGCGCCGGGTACTATAACTGAGGGTATCGGCAATGTGTAACTTATGCTCGCGGGTCGTGCGCGGCAGCATGCTAGACCGTCCATACCCGGAGACAAGGTTGTAGATTTTCGTCAAGGGTTGAGTGGAGTTGGCGGTGGACTGTTCTTCGTCCTGGGAAAATTGAGTGCGCAGATTACTGGCCAGATTGTTGGTCCATGCACTCACAAGTGCGACGGCGAGACTTCCTGTGTGCACTTCTTCGCTTCCGTTTTCGCTCTCCGCATAACTGGTCAGTGGGCTCGATGGGTCGAAAAACACATTGTTGGTTCCGTCGTAGTGCGACGTGCTGAGGCGGATAAACGCCAATTGCTTCTGGGAGAAGGTGTAGTCCATTTTGACGAATCCGGCGTTGCCCCACATCGTCACGGGATATGCTCCGGCCATCGTGTTCAGCCGTTGGGCCGCAGCCAGGACCAATTGCTGGTCGGTGTAGTCGTAGTCCACAGGCTGGACCACGACACTGCTGGCGCCATTGGCAAACTGCATAATGGAGGGGACCGTTAACAGATTCTCGTCAAAGCCGGCATAGAAGAAAACGCGGTCTTTGCGAATCGGTCCCCCCAAGGTTCCGCCGAACTGCTGCTGGCGATCGTCCGGCTTGCTGGTGCTGAAGGCCGGTTGGGCATCGAAGTCACGGTCACGCACGTAGTAGAACAAGCTGCCATGCCAGTCGTTGCTGCCTGACTTGGTGACGACATTGAAGACTCCGCCGCCGGCCCGGCCCAGTTCCGCGCTGTAAGAGTTGGAAGATACGCGGAACTCCTTGATGACTTCGTTGCTGAACTGATAGGGCGCCCGATAGCGCCCTCTCGCCTGCGCATAAAATGAGTTGTTGTTGTCGGCGCCATCCACCAAGAAGTTGTTCTGGAAGCCGCGCACGCCGCCGAACGACAGGTCGCCGTTGGAGTCCGAGGTGAGGCTGCGTGGATCCTGCGTTACTCCCGAAGTCAGCAGTGCTAGATCGGTAAATCGGCGCCCGTTCAGCGGCAGGTTGGCAATGGCCTGTTGCGGTACTACGTGCGATACACCGATACTCTGCCGCTCCACGCCTTCGGGCTCGTCCCTTACCCGTACAGTGATGTTCTCTGTCTGTCCCACGGGAAGGAGCTGGAGCTGCACTTGCGCACTAGCACCAACAAAGAGTTCGACGGCGGCGCCGTTCGGCGTCTCCATGCCCTTAGCCCACGCACTCACAACGTAGCGGCCGGGCAGCAACATTCCGAAACTGAAGTTTCCGGCACCGTCGGTTACCGCCTCACGGTGAAAGCCCTTCTCCGGGTTGGCCACAGTCACCGCGGCAGAGACAACGCGGGCTCCCGTGATGTCTTCAACTATGCCGTTCAGCGACGAAGAACCGTCTTGAGCAGTCAGGAGATGGGACAGCAGCACCAGAAGAATGAAGAGGACAGCCAGGCGACATCCAAGACAAACCGTGGCACGCCCAGCCCGAATTCCGCGATCGGGCAACCTTCCCATACCGATACCACCTGTCCACATCTATAGCGGAGTCGGGTTGGGCCGGTCTGTGACGACGGCCGATACGAGGGGTTACGAAAGTACAATGCCAAAACGGAACGGACATGTACTTTCGTAATAGGTGTATGTTTCGCCCGGCGAGGCAGTGGAACCCCATTTGCTCGCCAGGATGCGCCTCAGCTCATTCCCGGGCGTTCGTTGACCCTCCAATTTGCGCATGATACCGTACTTAGTTACACGAACCTCATTTGCGCGATCTGTGCGCCGAAGGATCCCGCTTGTCCTCAGAGACTGTAGCGGCCACGCCCATCCGTAAGACTGCCCTGAATAACGTCCATCGCGAGATGGGTGCAAAGATGGTTGATTTCAACGGCTGGGACATGCCAGTGGAATATCCATCGGTGGGCGGGCTCATGAAGGAACACGTAGCGGTGCGCACCGGTGTCGGCGTCTTCGATGTCAGTCACATGGGCGACATTCGCATCGCGGGCCCTCAGGCTCTTGCCGCAGTCCAGCACATCACTATGAACGACGCCGCCGGGATGGCGATCGGCCAGTGCCGATATTCGGCGATGCTGTATCCGCAGGGAACCTTCGTGGACGACGTCATCGTGCATCGACTCGGCGAGGACGACTACATGCTGGTTATCAACGCCGGCACGCGCGAGAAGGATGTCAACTGGGTCACCGAAAACACGCGCCGGTTCGACGTCAAGGTCGAGAACCTGAGTGATGACTTCACCCAGATCGCCATTCAGGGACCCAAAGGTGTGGACACCCTGCAGAAGGTAACCGACGCCGATCTGTCGCAGGTGAAGTTTTACTGGTTTGCGCATGGGACGGTCTGCGGACTGCGCAATATCTTGATCGCGCGCACTGGTTATACCGCAGAAGACGGTTTTGAGATTTACGTACCCACTGACGAGGCCACCAGTGCCCGTGTGTGGCGCGAGGTCCTGCAGGCGGGCAAGGAATTCGGTATTGTGCCCTGCGGGTTGGGCGCGCGCAACACGCTGCGTCTTGAGGGCAAGCTGCCGCTCTACGGGCACGAGATTTCCGAGGCGATTAATGTTTGGGAAGCGGGGCTGGAGCGTTTCCTCAAGATGGAGAAGGGCGAGTTCGTCGGCCGCGATGCGCTGCAGCGCGCCAAGTCGGACGGTGTCAAGCGGACGCTGGTCGGCCTGGAGTCGGTGGAGCGCGGCATTCCGCGCGACGGCTACAAAGTGCTTGCCCTGAGCGGCCAAGAGATCGGCTACGTTACCAGCGGATCGTACGCACCATTTCTAAAGAAGAACATCGCATTGGCCTATGTACCGATTGAGCACGCCGCGATCGGGAACGAGGTGACAGTAGAGATCAGAAATCAGCCTGTAAAGTGCAAAGTCGTTCCAACGCCGTTCTACAAGCGCCCAAAAAAGCAGTCCTGATTCGTTTATTTGCTGTTCATAATCCAATAACTTTCGCCCATGCAGAGGCCAGTGCTGAGGAAAGGCAAGATATGGCTTATCCCGCTGATTACAAGTACACCAAAGAACATGAATGGCTGAAGATGGAAGGCAACACGGGCACCATCGGCATCACCGACCATGCCCAGGAGTCGCTGGGCGATATCGTGTTCGTCGAACTGCCCAAGGTTGGGACCGAGGTCACTGCCGGCAAGACCTTTGGCACTGTCGAGTCGGTAAAGGCCGTCTCCGACCTGTTTGCTCCCGTGTCGGGTACGGTTACCGCCGTGAACGAGGCGCTGAACAACTCACCCGAGCAGGTAAACAAGGACGCCCATGGCGCGTGGATGATCAAGATTACTCTGAAAGACCCGAACGAGGCGAACCAGTTGCTCAGCGTGGCCGATTACGAGAAGTTCGTTGCTGAAGAGGGTGGGCACTGAGAGGATCTGCGACGACACGGAGAAGGACGCTCGCCGCAATGCCGGTCCGTCTTTTCCGCACATTCCGCCCAGAGGCTAACCAGACGCGTACTTGACGTCGCTTCCTTTTTTCACAGATTCGCCCAGGAAAGTTATAGGTACTCATGCGCTATCTTCCCAAGTCTGAATCCGACCGCGAAGCCATGCTCCGCGAGATCGGCGCCAAGTCCATCGACGGTCTGTTCGCCACAATTCCTGCCGAATACCGGCTCAAGCGTGATCTCGACATCCCTCGCGCCTGTGCCGAGAGCGAGATCGTAGAGTTCTTCCGCCAGCGTGCGGCGGAAAGTGCGCAAGGCTACGCGACGTTTCTCGGTGCGGGCGCGTACTCGCACTATCGTCCCGTAGTAATCGACTCGCTGGTATCTCGCGGCGAGTTCTTCACCGCCTACACACCGTATCAGCCGGAAATTGCGCAGGGCACACTGCAATCCATCTTCGAGTTCCAAACCATGATCTGCGAACTGACTGGCATGGACGTGGCCAATGCCTCCATGTACGACGGCTCGACCGGTGCCGCCGAGGCGCTGATGATGGCGGCGCGCGTCATGGGACGGCACAGATCGGTTGTGGCCAGCGGAGTGCACCCCGAGTATCGCGAGGTCATCACCACCTACGCCCGCTACCAGGGCATGCCGATTTCGACGGTCGGCTATTTGAAGAACGGCCGCGTGGACCTAGAGGCGCTGGACAAGGCGATCGATGCCGAAACTGCCGGTGTGCTGGTCCAATCGCCAAATTTCTTCGGCACCATTGAGGACGTGGCAGCGATCAGCGAGGTTGTTCACAAAAAGGGTGCATTGCTCATCGTTTCTATCGCCGAGGCGGTTTCTCTTGGCATCGTCAAACCCCCGACGGAAGCCGACATAGTCAGCATGGAAGCGCAGTCGTTCGGGGTGCCGCTTGGCTTTGGAGGACCTTATTGCGGAGTCATTGCGACGCGCGACAAGCTCGTACGACAGATGCCGGGCCGGCTGGTCGGCGAAACTCGCGATCGCAACGGCAAGCGCGGGTTTGTGCTGACGCTGTCCACCCGCGAGCAGCACATCCGCCGTGAAAAGGCGACCTCGAATATCTGCACCAACCAGGGTCTGGTCGCCCTGATGTGCTGCATCTTCATGAGCGTGTATGGACGCGAGGGGCTCAAGGAGCTGGCGAAGCAGAACCTGGCGAAGGCGCATTACGCTGCCGACGAATTCAAGAAGGCCGGCGCAACCCTGTTGTTTGAAGGGGCACCACGCTTCAACGAATTCGTCGTCCAGACCAAAACCGAGCCGTACACCATTAACGACAAGCTCCTGGCGCAGCACATCATAGGCGGTTTTCCCTTGAAGACTTTCTACCCCGAGCTGGGCAGTGCCTCGCTGTGGTGCTGCACTGAAACGACGACGAAGGCTTCCATCGACGTGGCTGCTAAGGAGGTGGGCCAGTGAACTGGAACGAGAAGATCCGAAAAGCCACCACCCACATCAGCCAGAACGAGGTGCTCATCTTCGAGCGATCCTCGGCGGGCAAGAAGGCGTATCAGTTGCCGCCGTTGGATGTCCCTGAGGTCGATCCCGCAGCGCTGCTGGGCGAGCAGGCGCGCCAAGACCTCGGCCACATGCCTGAAGTGAGCGAGATCGAAATCATTCGCCACTTCACCCGGCTATCCACCTGGAACTACGCGGTGGACCATGGCATGTATCCACTGGGCTCGTGCACTATGAAGTACAACGCGCGTGTGAACGAATACGTGGCGCGGTTGATGGGCCTGGCAGAAGCACATCCCTATCAGCCGGAGCGCGTTTCGCAGGGCACACTGCTGATTATGAAAATGCTGTGCGAGCAGCTTCTGGAAATTACCGGCATGGACGCTATCACCTTGCAGCCGGCCGCTGGAGCGCATGGTGAGTTGACTGGAATCCTTCTGGTGCGGGCTTATTTGGAATCGCAAGGAAATCCGCGCAAAAAGATCCTCATCCCCGACTCAGCCCACGGGACCAATCCTGCAACCGCAGCGATGGCGGGCTACACCGTCGAGAACCTCAAGTCGAATGCCGCCGGTATGGTGGACATTGCGTCATTGGAAGCACAGGTGAACGAAGATGTCGCGGCGCTGATGCTCACTAATCCCAACACTCTCGGCGTGTTTGAGCAGGAGATCCATAAGATTGCCGACGTGTTGCATGCCAAGGGCGCCTTGCTGTACATGGACGGCGCGAACATGAATGCTCTGGTGGGCAAGGTCCGACCGGGCGATTTTGGGGCAGACGTCATGCACCTGAACCTGCACAAGACCTTCTCGACGCCGCACGGCGGTGGCGGGCCGGGCTCGGGACCGGTGGCATGCAAGAAGACCCTGGAGCCGTTCCTGCCCGTTCCGGTGCTGTTAACCAAGCCGGGCGGCACGCTGGGCTTCGACTACGATCGTCCGCACTCCATCGGACGAGTGCGCATGTTTTACGGCAATTTCGGCATGCATGTGCGCGCGCTGGCCTACATCATGGCTAACGGTCCTGATGGCCTGCGGCAGACCACCGAGGATGCTGTGCTAAACGCAAACTACATTCGCAAGGGGCTGGAGGACAGTTACGATCTGCCCTACAAAACGCCCAGCATGCATGAGGTCGTGTTCAGCGATCGGCTGCAGATGCCGCAAGGCATCAAGACTGGCGACATCGCCAAGCGGCTGATCGATTACGGCTTCCATCCCTACACGGTGAGCTTCCCGCTGATCGTGTCAGGTGCGATGATGATTGAGCCTACAGAGAGTGAGTCGAAGGCCTCACTTGATCTGTTCATCGAAGCCATGAAGGACATTGCTGAAGAGGCCCGGGAACATCCGGAGATTATCTTCGAAGCGCCGCACAACACGCGGATTTCGCGGTTGGACGAGACGGCGGCGGCGCGCAAACCGGTTTTGCGTTGGAAACCGCAGGGCGAAGCAGTAACTGTGTAACTTCTAAGGATAGATCGCGTAGCAGCGAAGAAATTCTCCGCCCGCCCGCCATTGCCAGTCGGCCAAAAAAAGGCGGGCGTTACGCGCCTAATCTCGAAGAGTAAGGTTTCTACTTCGCCGCCAGCGCTTTGACGCGGGCGCTCAGCCGCGCCTTGTAACGGCTGGCCGTGTTCTTGTGGAGGACGCCCTTCTGCACCCCTTTGTCCACGACGGACACCGTCGTGCGAAAGGCAGTCTGGGCTGCCGCCTTGTCGCCCTTTGCAATGGCTTCGCGCAGGCCACGTAACGCGCTGCGCAAGCGCGACTTATTGGCACGGTTGCGCGCAGTCTTCTTCTCGGTCTGGCGCGCACGCTTGAGCGCCGAAAAATGATTCGCCATACTTTCCTGTAGTCCTTCGGTGAGAAATCTCGACGTGAGCCGAATCTTTGATTCTACCGGATGGGGCAGGCATCGGCAAATCGAGGAAGTGCACGGAATTTCAACCAGCATAGCGCTCCTTTTTTGTTGGCCGACCATCTAAGCGAGGTGGGAGGCGATTGTTACAAGGTTGTTGCAAGTGCCACGAGCAACGCCGCTTAGCTCCTGGGTGCCATTGACTCTTTCCCCAATCGGGGATACGCTAAGCCCCAATGAGAGTAGTTTTTCGCTTCGGCGAACTTTCCGGCGATCCCCCCTTCCCTGCGCCAAAATCCTGCCACCGTTCCAAACGTCAGACCGAAGCGGTTGGTCTGCTCGTCGTCCAGCCAGCGATCGGAATACCGGGCCGCGCGCACGGCAATCCGCGGCTCAGGAGGCAAGCTTTCAAGTCTAGATGAAGAAGAACATCGAAATCAGCCCCAATATCGAGACCTTGTTCGGCACCCGCGACGAAAATCTGCGCCTGCTGGAAGATGGCTTGAATGTCACGATTGCCATGCAGCCCGATTGCATCGAGATCGTGGGAGCAGCAAGCGACGTTGCTCGCGCGGAGCAGGTCTTTGCTGATTACAAACACCTGCTGCGCAATGGTTTCACATTCGTGAATGGTGACCTCGGATCGATGATCCGAGTGCTGACTGCAGACTCTACAGCAACCCTGCGCAGTCTCGCCGAGGCTGGCAAGCAGCGTTCCTTCGGCAAGCGCACGGTTCAGCCAAAGAGCATCCATCAGCGCCGTTACCTGGAGGCGATTGAGAAGTACGACATGGTGTTCGCCGTCGGCCCGGCGGGTACCGGCAAGACCTATCTTGCGGTCGCGATGGCGATTTCAGCGCTGTTGTCGAAGCGTGTGAACCGCATCATTCTGGCGCGGCCGGCGGTGGAAGCGGGCGAGCGGTTGGGCTTCCTGCCCGGCACGCTGCAGGAAAAGATTGACCCCTATCTGCGTCCTTTGTACGACGCGCTTTACGACATGCTGGAGCCCGACAAGGTGGACCGCTATCTGGAGAAGAACGTGATCGAGATTGCGCCCATCGCTTTCATGCGCGGGCGGACACTCAATGATTCGTTCGTCATTCTCGATGAGGCGCAGAACACCACCTCCGAGCAGATGAAGATGTTCGTTACCCGCCTGGGGTTCAACTCGAAAGCAGTCATAACGGGCGACATTACGCAGATTGATCTGCCAAACTCGAACCGCAGTGGGCTGCTGGAGGCCATTGACATCCTGAAGAACGTGGAAGGAATTCACTTCTGCTATTTCGACGAAGGGGATGTGGTGCGCCACCACCTTGTGCAGCGCATCATTCGCGCTTACGACGATTACAAAGGCCGCAACGAACAGTTGTCGCTAACCTTGGAAACGAGAAACAGCAACAACTATGCTGCAGCGCGCAGCGCGAACGGAGCGGTGTCTCCACCCGCAGTAGAACGCGAAACGAGGCTTGCGGAAGCACCTCCGGCGGATGCAACTCCTTCGGCCCAGGATCGTGTGGCTGAGTAAGGACTTGGTATCATGATGTGGGAGGGCTTGTGGGCCCTCCCATTTACTCTTCTGGCAAAAATGCTCTTGCTGATGCGTCAACTTGGAGGAGTGAGCGAGCGTGCCATCGCCCGCTTCGAGGGCAAAGCCCAGCGGGCCGTGGGCGTGCGGGGAGAAGTATGCGTCTTTATCACTTCCAGCGGGGATGTTCGTGCTATGAATCGCCGTTTCCGGGGCAAGGACCAGCCGACTGACATTCTTACCTTTCGTCTGGCTCCGAATCGCACGAACTCGGCGGGTGACGTTGCGATTGCCGCGGAGATCGCGGAAGAGAATGCGGCTGCACAGGGCCACTCGACAGAGACCGAACTCAAGATCTTGATACTGCATGGACTTCTGCATCTGGCCGGCTACGACCATGAGACCGACAACGGCGAAATGCAAGCCCGCGAGACGGAATTACGACGCCAATTGAAGCTTCCAGCCGGCTTGATCGAGCGCGCGCACGGCGCCGGATCGCCGTCTGCCGGCAACCACAAGAAGGCGTCTGTTGCACACAAACAAGGCAGCCGGCAATGACCGTCCCGTTATTCATCCTGCTGCTCTTCCTGCTGGCACTGCTGGCCCTGGTCTCCTACGTTGATCGCCTGCACGCCGAGATGGGCAGGTTCCTTTCGCGCGAGTTTCAGGAGAACATCGATGCCTACCAGGAGCAGGTTGAACCCCGGCTGCGCGTGAGCCGCGAACGAGCCGCTCTGTCCATGGCGGTGCTCGCCCAGATCTGCATCGCGAGCGTTGGGGTGCTGATTGGCTACGTTGTGTTCATGGATAAACGCTGGGTCGTGCTCGACCTCGTACAGGCTGCGGTCAGCGTCATCCTGATCGTCGTCGTCTTCAATCGCTTGTTGCCATATGTGCTTTTTGTGCGCACGAGGGGCGAATGGCTAAGACACTGGGTACCCGTGCTGCGCGGGCTGATTTATCTTTCTCTGCCCGTCACCTTGATCCTTAGCTTCTCCCTGTCGGTCACATCGCTCTCGAAGGAACACGCTGAACGGGAGCCGGAGCATCCGTCAGAAGCGGTGGACGCTCTCATTGAGGCCGGCCAGGAAGAGGGAATTCTGGAGGAGAGTGACCGCGACCTTATCCAGTCGGTGGTTGAATTCGGTGACAAGACCGTGCGGGAAGTCATGACCCCGCGACCGGAGATTGTCGCCGCGCTCATCACCATGACCATTGCCGACCTCACCGACCTGGTAAAGAAGCACCCTTATTCCCGAATACCGGTGTACGAAGAGGACATCGACCACATCAAGGGCATTGTGTATGCCAAGGACTTATTGCAGGTCCCCGACGTGGAGGCGCATACCAAGACAGTTCGCGACCTAATGAAGAAGGACGTGCGCTTTGTCCCTGAGACGAAGCGAGTCAGCGAATTACTACGCGAGATGCAGCGTGACAATGTGCGGCTGGCCGTCGTAATCGATGAATACGGCGGCGTTGGAGGCGTGGTGACCATCGAGGACCTGGTCGAGGAGATCGTGGGCGAAATCCGGGACGAACACGAGAAGGCCGAGGTCGTGCAGGAGAGCGAAACCTCGTACGTCTTGAACGGCAACACCGATGTTGACCTGCTGGAGAAGTTGCTCGGGGTACGGCCGGATGAAAAGGAAGCAACCACGATAGCCGGTCTGGTGAGTGAGCTGGCCGGAAGAATCCCCGAGGTCGGCGAGGTTTTCCGGGAAAACGGATTGCGCTTTGAGGTACTGGAATCCACCGAGCGGCGCGTGAACCGCGTTCGCGTCAGCCTCGAGCCACGGCAGGTCCGGGCTTCCTGACATGGCATTCCGCTCCGGATTTGTCTCCATCATCGGGCGGCCCAACGCTGGAAAATCCACCCTGCTGAACGCGCTGGTCGGCGAGAAGCTCGCTATCGTTACGCGTAAGCCTCAAACCACGCGCAATCGCATTCAGGGTATCGTCAATGTCGAGCGAACCGGCAAACGCCCTGCCGGACAGATTGTACTGATCGACACTCCTGGGGTTCACAAGCCGATTAATTCGCTGAACCGCCGCATGATGAAAGAGGTGTACGACGCCCTCGAGGGCTGTGACCTGCTACTGCTCATCTTGGATGCGGCGGAGAAATTCGGAAGCGGCGACAAGTTCGTGCTCGACATCGTCAAGAAGAGCCGCCATCCGTGTTTCCTGCTGCTGAACAAGATTGATAGATTAGTAAAACAACGCCTGCTACCCCTGATCGCGGAGTACAAAGAACGGCACGACTTCGCCGAAGTCATTCCCATCTCAGCAATCAGACGACAGGGACTTGATACTTTGCTGGATGCTGTCGTGAAGGCACTCCCAGACGGTCCGCGCTATTTTCCCAAAGACCAGATCACCGATCAACCCGAGCGATTTCTGGTGGCCGAGCTCATTCGCGAGCAGGTACTGCTGGCAACCGAGGAAGAAGTGCCGTACGCCACGACGGTCCTGATCGAACAATACGAAGAAAGCGCCCGGCTCACGCGTATCGCGGCCACGATCTATTGCGAGCGCGAGGGGCAGAAGGCGATTCTCATTGGCAGGCAAGGTGCAACGATGAAGAAGATTGGCACTGCGGCAAGGGAGCAAATTCAGCGGCTGCTCAACACAAAGGTCTATCTTGAGCTGTTCGTCAAAGTGCGGCTTGGTTGGCGCGATTCGCGCGATTTTGTGCAGCAAACTGATTGGCGTGTACAGCTCCAGGACATGTCCCAGCCGGGAGAGGTTGACGAGCCTGAGGCGGGGTCGGATTCGAAGCGATGAGCGGCGCACCCGCTCACGGAGCGGGTTTGTCCTTCCATTTCAAGCTGAAAAGCGGTACTCCGGACTTCTCCACCTTAATGTGATTCTGGCCCACGGAAATCTTGCCGCGTGTCTTGGAATCGAACCGCACATCAGCCTCAAATGAAGGTAAATGGTGAGGGCCAGACGCCAATTGTCCCTGGCCCTGAGCAGGCGGAAGTGGAACTGACGCTAGTCCACCGGTTCCGCTTCGGGTATCGAGAATTGCGCCTAACACCCTTTCTGATGCACCCTGGTTTCTTAATGAGATCAGGTCTGAAGCGCTCGTGCCGAAATTCGTTTCGGACATCTGAATCTCGCGCACGATGATGCTCTCCGGGATACCTGCTTTCATCATCCGGACAACATCAGCGCTGGTTAACGCATGGTCGGTGGATGATTGCGCCAGGAATGGAACAGGCAGGGCCAATAGCAAGATGGGTAAGAAAACAAGTTTGCTCAGACGAACGCCTCTCATGGGCATTGACTCCCAACCACAAACATAGGTCGCTAACCGCATTAGCGGCTTCAACCCGCTAACATCTTAAGAACGGGCGCACCGTCCGAACTTGCATGGCTAATTTTCAGCCCACGGGTGCCGTACCGCAATCCCCTCGACCGCCCCCGGCTAATCGGTAAGACTGTCAATTCAGGGCTGTTTTGGTGTCGCTTTCTCCGCCGCCGCCTTTTCGGCGTTGGCTTTCTTGGCCGCTATGGCCTTGTCCGTCCATTCGTCCGCCGCCTTCAAGTCCGACTTGCGGGCTTCGGGATCATCACACTCGTATTCGGCACGTTCTCGGTACAACAGATTCATATACCCCATCGCATCATCGAAGCTAGGCTGCAGTTCGAGCGCCTTCTGCAAGCGCTGAATCCCATCCTCAACCTTTTGCTGGTTCTCGGCCCGCAAGGCGGCGCATGCTGCCCGCTTGCTGATCATCTGGCTCTCCGTAAGGCCCAGTTCGCTCTTCGCCTTTGTCCGTGCCTGCGAGGCCTGGGTCCAGTCGATCAAGCCCATCATGAAATAATTACGCGCTTCCTGGGGACTTAGTTCGATGGCTTTACGGTAGTAGTCGCCAGCCTCGTCAAAACGCTTCAGATTGAAGCTCAACGACGCGGCAGGAACAACACTCCTATATCGTTCCTGCTCGCTCGGATCGTCAGCGAGCACGATCTTGAACTGGTCGATGGCCTGCTGTGCCATGGCCTTATTGGCGTCCGATTCGTCACCCGAAACATACTGCTGGGCATACGCCGTCGCAAGGAAAAGCCGTGCCTGCGTGAAATCGGGATCGATGTCGAGCGCCGCCTGGAAGTGTTTGGCCGCTCCCGCGTAATCCGAGAACTTGTAGGCAATCACGCCGGCTCGCATTTCATCGGTAGCCGCTGCGGTCTGAGCTGACGCCGTACAATCCGCGATCGCAATTGGAACGACGAGGGAAGCGGCAAGGACTATGACACGGGTACAGGTGTACAAGCTGTGCTTCTCCTGGTGCGAGGAATCACTCCGCGGATTAGTCTTTGCTTCGTGCATCAGATCCCTTAAGAAAGTTGACCCCTGGCTGCGAAACCATCCTCCCTACTTGTTTGCCGCCTGCACCGATTCGCGCAGAAATGCGTAGATGCGGCCCGCAATTTCCTTCGAAAATGGGGCGTTATAGTGAATGCTGTCCACATAGAGATTCTCGCGCTTATCTCGCTGCATGTCGGCCAGCCACAGAAGATTCGGGCCCAGCTTCCCCTGTGCCCGCAGCTCCTCCATCAGGGGATAGCCATATCCACTTCTGCCATAGGCCGCAAACTCGTTAATGGAATGCAAAAAGAAGTGGTAGCGCAGATCGTACTTGTACACCGGAACCGGCTGCCAAACGAAGATGGGCCGCACACCGAAACCGTTGGCGAGCAGTTCGATCATCTTCTTGTTCGCCAGCCACCGGTCCACAGCATCATGCAGCAGTGCAGTGTCGTTAAATGTCCGCGGTTCTTGCGGCTGGGTGGGCCTAGTCCATCGGTCGGTCAGCCAACGCGCCGCCCGGACCATAGGTACCCTGTCGAGTGCGCTGCCATCTGATTTCCCCGCCATGAAATTCCTCAGCCGGTCGCTGAACAACGGCTGACCATCCGCAAAGATGAAATCATTCAAGCCATCAACAAATACTGCCACCCGGGGCACATACCCGGACCGCAGCAATTGCTCGAAGAGGATCAGTTCCTGAGTGCTGAAGTAGGCCTGCCGTGCAAAGTTGTAAACGGCGAGCGGCGGGGTTCCGCGGTCGGCATTCGCTGCCTCCTGAAGATAGGAAGCAATCGTCTCGTCGTCCGGCACATTAGCTCCAAACGCTGTCGACCCCCCAAACACGAACACGTTCATGGACTTTGGATCCGGAGGCCACGGCCCCTGTCCCTTAGAAACCCGGAAACCCGCCGGATCGATGTTGACGAACTTTCCGTGGTTCGGTGTCTCCCGAAATCCGGTAAACGGCTCATATTCCTTTTCCCGCAGAGTCTCCAGCATCAGGGACCTGACATCCTCCCCCCGCCAGCCAGGATAGGCCTTATGGAGTCTATCTGGGTCGAATGAGATTTGTGGGGCCTCGAGATTCGCAGGCTGCCTTGCCCGCATTAATGCATACAGAACAAGGTTCAGAAGGAGCAGCAGCAGAACACTGTTGAGCAAACCGACGGCCGCCACGGTGTACCAGTGTTTAAACTTGCCGGACCATTTTTCAGGGGTGGAGTCCAAGCTGCCTGGTTCAGAGGCTTGCGCTTCCCTTGCGCCGGCAGGGTGGGTGGCTGACACCAGGCTACTCCTTGACCGCAATACCTAGCGTCTTCATCTTGCGGTACATGTGACTGCGCTCCAGGCCGAGCACCTCAGCAGTGCGGCTCACGCTGCCGTGGTTCTCATCGAGTTTCTTCAGAATGTAATCGCGTTCGTAAGCGGCTCGAGCCTGGTGCAAGCTGGAGAAGTCGCCCATGGTGCGCCGGCCACTCTCGCGGTAAATCAGCGTGGGCATGTTCTTACGCTCCAGCCTGCTGACCGTCGGATTCATGATCACAATCCGCTCTATCAAATTGCGGAGCTCGCGCACGTTTCCCGGCCAGGAATACCGGACCAGAGCGTCAAGGGCCTCGTCGGACATTTCCTTCTGCCGCCGGTCGTATTTGTTGGAAAATTCGCGCAGGAAGTAACGCGTCAGTTGCGGGACGTCTTCCTTGCGCTCGCGCAGCGGCGGCACATAAAAGGGAATCACATTCAGGCGATAGAACAGGTCTTCGCGAAAATTACCTTTGGAGATTTCGTCCTCCAGGTCCTTATTGGTGGCCGCGATCACGCGCGCGTCGACGGTAACCGCCTCCTCTTCGCCAACCGGGGCAAAGCGGCCCTCATCCAGTGTGCGCAGCACCTTCGACTGCGTTTTCAGGCTCATGTCGCCCACTTCATCGAGGAAGAGCGTTCCGCCGTCGGCTTTTTGAAACTTGCCTTCCTTGTCGGCCGCAGCACCGGGAAACGCGCCCTTGCGATGGCCAAACAGTTCGCTCTCAATCAGGTCCTCAGGAATGGCTGCACAGTTGACCTCTACAAACATGGCGTCTTTACGCAAACTCTGAGCGTGGATGGCACGCGCAGCCAATTCCTTGCCCGTCCCCGACTCGCCATAGATGAGCACGCGACCATTGGTTGGCGCCATCAATGAGATCTGCTGACGAAGCGCTTTCATGGGAACGCTGTCGCCGACGATGATGCTTTTCGCCTGAAACTGTTTCTTGAATTCCAGATTCTCACTACGCAGGCGCTTGGCTTCGATGGCGTTCTTGAGAACGATCAGCGTGCGCTCGATGGAGAGCGGTTTCTCGAGGAAATCGAAGGCGCCAAGCTTTGTCGCCCGTACCGCCGTTTCGATGTTGCCATGCCCCGAAATCATGATGACTTCAGGATGGTCTTCGTTCTCCACCAGTTTCTCTAAAGTCGCCAGACCATCGATTCCCGGCAACCAGATATCAAGCAGGACAACGTCGACCGACTTGTGGCGGAGGGTATCCATGCACTCCTCGCCACTGGCTGCCAGCAGCGTCTTGTACCCTTCATCCTGCAACACGCCTTCCAGCGAACTACGGATTTGGGACTCGTCATCCACGATCAGAATGGTGTGCATTTTACCTAGCAGTAGTGGCGACCATCTCCTGGGCCAACGGTAACTCTACGATAAATCGTGTTCCCACTGGTGAATTCTCTTCTACCCGGATGGATCCGTGATGGTCTTCGACAATGCGGCTGACGATCGCCAGCCCCAGGCCAGTGCCGCGGCCCTTGGTGGAGAAGTACGGCAGGAACAGCTTTTCCTTTACCTCCGAGGTGACGCCATGCCCGGTGTCGGCGACCACAATCTCTACCGAGTCGCGTTCGCCCAGCAGTGCGGTTGTGATTTGGATCTCTTTGACAAGAGAATCCTTCAGGGCTTCCGCGGCATTGTCCACCAGATTAGCGATCGCCCGCTTGATGGCTTCGGGATCGGCTTGCACTGGGGGCAACTCGGAGGCGAGAAAGCGGCGTATTTGAATACCATCGAGCCGGCCATCGAACATCAGGAGGGCCTGGCTCACAATCCCGTTAATGTCCGACGGCTGGGGGTGGGAAGCCGGGAAGCGGGCAAGGGCCGCGAATTCATCCACCAGGGTGCGCACGGTTTCCACCGAAGAACGAATGGTTTCGGCACAGTTGCGAATCACGGTGAGAGAAGCATTATCCGGCGGTGTCCCACGCTCCAGATGGCGGCGGATCCGCTCCGCCGATAGGGCGATCGGAGTCAGGGGATTCTTAATTTCGTGGGCGATACGCCGCGCCACCTCGCGCCATGCGGTCTGCCTCTGGGCACGCAGCAGGTCCGTGATGTCCTCAAACACAACTATATAGCCCATGCGCTGCCGCTTCACGGCCGAAGATGGCGCTGCGACATCCAGGGAGGCCGCCGTAATGGCAACGTTCAGGCTCGCGCGGGCGGTAACGATTTCCATCTGGCTGGTCGTACTCCCCATCCGGTCGGCCTTACGCAGCAGATGTTCGATATCTGAAACCACGTCGGCGGGGAAAAAGTCATGCAGGGTCTCTTCCCGATGGCGCTCGTCTTCCTCGATTCGCAGCAGGCGTCGCGCCGCACGGTTGCAATGAAGAACACAGCGGGAAGCATCGAGCGACAGTACACCGGAGGGAACACTTTCCAGGATGGTCTCACTGTGCCGCGTGCGTTGCTCCAGTTGGGTATTCATCTCGGCCAGCTCGCGGCGCGAGCTTTCCGTATTGACCCGGCTGGCTTCCAGCTCAGCCGCCATCTTGTTGAACGATTCCACCAGCTTGCCGATCTCACTGCCAGCCTGCACGTCCACGCGATAATCCAGCCGTCCCCGCGAAATCTCGTGCGTTGCTTCCGCCAGTGCCACCAGTGGGCGCGTCACCATCTTGGACAAGTACAGCGCCAGCCAGGTGGAGACGAACAGGGTCGCCACCGTCAGCAGCAACAGAAAGCCCAAATAGGTGCGCTTTAAGCGGCGCCGCTGGACCCGCAAATTCTCATATTGCTGCTGACTGCGCTCCAAGTCGGCCAGCACCGCAGAGTAGTTCGAGGGCAGAGGCATGGCAACGACGATCTCGCCCCTGCCAACCTTGGCATGCCCTAGAACATACGTCTGGCCGAGAATTTCGAACGCCTTGGCCTGCCCGGACGCGTTCTCCAACGGGAGTTTCTGCTGCAGTAGCGGCCACGCTTCCGGAGCATGAAAGCTGGCCTCCGCCGCACCGTCAACCGTGGCGAACGCGAACCCTCCTTGCAGCGTAAGCTCACTGCGGCGGAACTCGTCCATCATGAAGCTGAAGTTGCCCGTGTGGAAGGACTTCTGGGCATCAGGCGTAGCCGCGATGCGCTGCGCTTCGGCGTCGGCATTGGTTGCTGCGTATCGCGTCAGCAGGGAAACGATGACACTCGTGTGGTATTGCACATCTTCCACCGGGCGGGAGAACCACTTCTCAATGGAGCGGTTCATCAGTCCGTAGGAAAACAGAAAGAGAAAGACGACGGGCCCCAGAGACAGCAACAGGGCGCCGAGCACCATCTGGCTGCGGAATTTGGAGCCCAGAGCGCCCGTCTTGCGCTCGACGTAAAGCCGCAGCAGCGTGCGCAGCAGGACGAACGTCAAGGCCACAAAAAGCAGGAAAATCAGGGCCGAAACCGCCGCAAAGATAATTGTCTCTTCACTGGTATCCGGTTGCAGGAAGGTGAGCTTGAAGGTGGCTTGCGCAAAGATAATGGCGAACAGAAAAAAGATGCACACCGACAGCGCAATAATGGCGGGCGTGCGATTGGGCTTGCCGCTAGGACGGTTTGGGGGTGTGGACGGCAACATCGCGACGAGAACGTTTGCTCGTACTCTCCTGCTTCGCACCCTGCTGCTAAGAGTTCAGTCCTGAGAGCTGACGGCCGCCCTCATTATAGCCGCGAATGAACCAGCTTCGCAGGGCAGGTGTGGATGTGACCCAACCCGCTTTCAGCGCTCCTAGCGATTCAGGCCCTCGCCGGAGCGCGCGGGTGATTCGGCTTCACCAGCCAAGCGATGAGCGCGACGACCAGGACCACGGGAATCAGCGGCACTAAGACCAATGCCAGCCAGACAAAGGGACCAGCTCGAGAGGTGACTTCTCCTTTGACGACTGCGCTGGGATGACGTGCTAGCCTGCCGCCAACGGTGACTACATCACCCGAGACGGATGCGTTTTCGCCCAGACGCATACTTCCGCCGACTGCAACCGCATCACCCTTGACCGTCCCATCAATGGCGATGCTACCGCCAACCGCCACCACGTCACCGCACGTTCCCATCATGCGGATTGAGCAACCGATGCATACCAGATCGCCCATTTCCTCGCTCTCATCCACCACAATGCTTCGACCAAACTGGACTCGGTCGTTGTTCTCACCAGCATGCAGCGCTTGGGGAGCCGCAATTACAACCAGCAGAAGTGCCAGGAGCGACCAATGGGCACGCGGCAACATAGGTTGGCCTCCGGAGATGAGCCTAGGGTAGCCCAGTGCGGACGAGAATACCATGCAGCCGATGACCCTTCGGGGATGAGACCCCACTTAACGCCCGCGTGGATACCCCAACCTCACGGCCTGTTTCGCCAATCTCGTCAGGTCCAACAAGAAAGCCACCCGCCGACACGGGTGGCCCTGACCCTCTGGATGCACTGTCGTGAGTCATCTAGAACGCGATGCGCATCCCGAACTCCATGGCACGGGGCGCGCCCAGGTTGAATACGCCGGTGCCCGCTCCAACCCGGTTAGTGATGCGTTCAGCGGCAGTGGTTCCGTTAATCGTGCCTGCGCTGCCAGTCAGTCCGCCGGTCAAGGCGTTCGGAGGCAGGTCGAAGTTGGCAAAGTTAAACAGGTTGTAAAAGCCCATGCCTGGCTGGAATTGAATAACATGGCTCTTCAACTCGACGTTGTACGTCCAGCTCAACTTCAGATCAAAGGACCGCAGACTACCCATGTTCTGCTGGCCACTGGGGGCGGGCTGCAATGTGCAGTTCGGACTGTTGATGCCCATACCTTGGACGCAGGGTGCCACCGCACCGAGCTGCTGGAGTTGGCTCACCGTAAACAGACCCTGGCTGACCAGCACGGCTCCGGCCGGCGTTGGTTGGTTTCCGTACGTGTTGTTGTACTGCTGCAGATTCGCGTTGAGCGTATCGGCATGGATCGTGCGCCCGAAGGCCCCATTTTTCGTGCCGGGCAGCGGGTCCCCGGTTGTGCCGTCACCGGTAAAGTCAGTTTGGAAGATTTGTCCTCCTCCCGATCCCGGGACAATGATCGGCAGCGGTAACGAAGAATAGAAGTGGCCGATGAAAGAGGCCTGGAAGTGCCACGGGAGGGTGCCGACTATGCCGAACGAGAACTGCTCCGGGCGATCCAGAAGTGAAGGTCCGAAGTATCGGTTGGGGTTGTCATTGTCGAGCGCAGGAATCACAAAGTCCTGGTCGCTGTTGGCGATCCCGCCCGGACTATTGGCGTTTGCTCCACCCGAGTTCTTGAATGAGGAGTAAGCGTAGGAGATTTGCCCATTCAGACCCGGAAGCCACTTGAACACATTGTTCTTCTGAAACGTCAGTTTCATCTCCAGGGCGTTGTACTTTGATATTCCTGCCGGTATCAGGAACGGCATGGCGGGAGCAGTCGGATTTAGTCCCCCGAATGCGCAGCCCGCCCCCGCGCAAGTTCCGCCCTGATCGATCTGTGAATCCAGGCCAGCCCCAGTAAAGCTGGAGAGAGTGGCGCCAGCAGCGATCGCACAGTCGATGGTGGCGGTGCTCGTAAAAGGACCGCAGCCCATTGCGGTAGTAACCGAGTTGATCGCAGCGAGTGCATTGTTCTTGTTGAAGTACTTCACACTACCGGTGTGGTTCAGATCCACGTCCAATAGCAGTCCTGTGGTGACGTTACGCACGTAGTCCACACTGCCAACAATTCCCGGCGCGAACTCGTGCTGAATCCCCACGTTGATTTGGGTGGAACGCGGCGTTTTGTAGTTGGGGGCAAACAGGCCGTTGGGGAAGTTGATTCCCCCGTTGAGATAGCCCGTCACAATGTAATTTGGGTTAGGCGTACTAAGGCTGAATGGGTTGGCCGCCTGGTACTGCTGCTGTAAAGTCGCAATCGACGCAGCCACTTGACCAAGGGGAAGCTGATTGCCGTTCGCATCGAGGCCGCAATCTGTAGGCGTGACGTTTGGTTGGCCGGAACCCGGAAGCTGGGTTATGGTTCCAAAGACGCATGGCGTCGGGGTTTGCAGAAACGCGCCCGTCTGAAGCCGCAAGGGACGATCAAACAGGACATTGTTGAAGATCACGTTCTCGTAGTAGAGGCCGATGCCGGCGCGAATCACGTTCTTGCCGGTCTTCCACGGGTCCCAGGCAATTCCCAGCGAGGGACCGAAGTTCAGGTTGGGGTTAGGAATTGGGGCGCCCAGGTTCGGGTAATTCGGAAGCACGTTGTTGAGCTGCGGTATGCCTGGCAGGTCGCTATCGGTACGTCCCGTATCGCGAACATAGCGGAGTCCCAAATTTACTGTAAAATTGGGGAACATCTTCCACGTGTCCGCTATATAAGCTCCAAACCGATTGTCCGGTCCCAATCCGCCGGCAGGGAAGCCAAAGGCCGGCTGAGTGGTCGAGAAACCTTGACCATTACCTAGAATGACAATGTCAACCGGGTAGTTCAGCGGGTTCCCCGCGCCCCCAGGATAGGGGCCATTGGCTGCGAAGGCCTGGTCTCCCGGAAAGTTGGTGATGACTTGCGGCGCAAGCGAGAAGAACTTGGCGAAGCCGCCTCCCTGGATATGGTTGTAGTCCACGCCATAACGCGTGATGTGTTTGCCCCATGATTTCGAGCCGTCGTACTTGATTTGGTGGTCGCTCTGCGGCGTAGCTTGCGGAGCCAATAAGTTGGGCCCAGTGGAGGGACCGTTGTTAACCTGGATGTTGAGATACAGACCGTTGCCAGGAAAGTTCGCCAGCGGAAGGGTGCTTCCGATGACGGCGTCTGCGATTTCATTCTGGAATTTCAAGTAGCTGAAGCGGATGCTGTGGGTCCAGGCGCCAGTAGTAAAGTCGGCGCCACCAACGTAGTTGCGGACATAGTTCTTCGACTGGTACACCTGCAGGCTGTCGGAGAAGAAAGTACCCTCAGCCTTGATTTGTGAATAGCTGTAGCGGAAGAACAGCTTAATGTTGTGGGGAGCGACAAAGTCCAGGCGTCCCAAGGCATTGGGGTTACTGTACGGCGAGTTGAAGCCGCCGGAGAAGCCCTGGAATGGATCGGCGTATTGGACTGGCACAAACAAACTCTGATTCGTGCCGTCACCTTCGGCAAAGAAGAACAGCTTATCCTTGATAAATGCGCCCCCTACATTGCCACCGTACTGATTGCGGTGGTAGTTGGGATCAGCAAACCCTGCCGGCTTGGGAAGCGATGCGTCGATCGCACTGGCGCGGTAGTACTCGTAGCCCTCGCCATGAATGGTGTTAGTTCCGGACTTGGTCGCCACATTGATCACGCCTGACGAGCTCAGGTCGTTGGACAGGTCCATCGTGGACTGAGCGATCTGGAACTCCTGGATGGCACTGGCGGAAATATTGCCCGTAGTGGTGCCGACGGTTTCATCGGAGATAT
>Ga0335082_10000454_pt1 | contig 42247 bp, 44 predicted proteins | sample Lox_Sample_41_FD_206718 | JGI IMG/M metagenome (GOLD analysis project Ga0335082, IMG submission 206718) | Soil microbial communities from Loxahatchee National Wildlife Refuge, Florida, United States - Lox_Sample_4.1 | ecosystem: Environmental > Terrestrial > Soil > Wetlands | place: USA...
GCGGGCGGGGCCTGATCGACGCGCACTTCACCTGAAGGAGGCCGCCAATGCCCGACCAGGAACGACTGCTGCGGATTGCCTTCGTCGCCGGCGCGGTCACCGACGCGCTGGCGCTGGTTCCCATGCTGTTCCCGCCGATGGCACGCCTGCTCTGGGGCTTCGATGACCCGTCGGGCGGCTACCGGTTTGCGATGGGATACGGCGCATCGCTCATGCTCGGTTGGACTGTGTTGCTCATGTGGGCGTACCAGCGCCCCCTGGAACGGCGCTTCGTCGCGGCCCTCACCGTGCTCGTCATCTATGGCTTGGTGGTGACGGAGATCGTTGCGGTGGCATCCGGGCACATGCCGGCGTGGCGCATGCTGCCGACGTGGTGTCTGCAAGCCGTGCTGCTCGGCCTGTTCGCCGCCGCGTATCACTATCGCACGCTGCAACGCTACGTGCTGCCGCGGCTGAGCGCGCCGGCGCAGCGACGCTGAGACACCTGGGATGCGCCAGCTCGCAAGTTGGCTTGCCGCGCTGGTCCTCGCCTCCGCCTCCGCGGCCGGCGCAGTGCCGTCGTGCCGACTGGCCGAGCCGGCGGTCGAAGCGGTCATCGCCGCCAAGGCCACGGAGCTGCGCGGCACCGAGTACTGCCAGTTCCGCAACTACAACACGCTCGACGAAGTCGACGGCGACGGCACGGATGATTTCATCGTGCTGTTCACCGTCGACGGGATCGAGGACGGCGGCAATGATCACGACGACTTCATGGCGGTGTGGCTCTCCGGTCGTAGCGACGCGGCACCGCTCGTCGTGCAAACCGGGGCGCGCGGCGAACGCGATCCCGTCGGCATCAGCGTGCGCGACCGGCGCATCCACCTGCGCACCCTGGAGTACCGCCCCAGTGATCCGATGTGCTGCCCGTCGGGAAAGGGCGAAGTGGTGTACGAGCTCAAGGACGGCGCGCTCCGGCCGGCGCCTCAACCCGCGGCCCGCGGCAAGCCGCGACGCAAGGGCGCAGCGACCGGGGGCACTCGATGACCGTCACCGTTGGTCTCGCCGGGGACGCCGACCTCGACGCCCTCGTCGAGCTTGCCGCGGCGTTTCGTGACCACCTGGGCCGAACCATGCCGACCGATCACCAGTTCCGCGTCGGCTTCACGACGCTGCTCGGCGACGCGGCCACCGAGCTGTATGTCGCGCGTGACGCAGCCGGTGCGGCCCTCGGGTATGTCCAGGCGCGCTTCCGCTACTCGGCATGGAACCAGGCATCCGATGCAGAGCTCGAGGATGTCTACGTGCTGGCCACGGCTCGGCAGCGCGGCGTGGGGCGGCAACTCGTCGAGTTCGCCACCGTGCGCGCCCAGGCGAAGGGCTGCCGGGTGATCGGGCTCAACACCAGCGAGCGCAACGCCGCGGCGCTGGCGCTGTACGCCCGCCTCGGCTTCGTCGCCGAGCGTGCCGTCTGGAACGGCGCGCGACAGCTGTGGCTCGAGAAGTCGCTCGACGCGCCGTAGCCCAACGCTTCCCCGGATCGCAGCTCTCGTGCTAGTGAGCGGCTCGCTCCGGGGAGAGCGTTCGCGACCGATGTCGAATCGCCGTTTACACCGTCTCGCCTCGCGGCTCATGTTTCCCGCGCTCACGGGGCTCGCCACGACGCTGGCACTACACGGCTCCGGCGCCGACGTGGCGACGCGCCTTGGTCTCCCGGCGGACGCCAACGAGGGTCTCGTGTTCGCGAGCGCCATCGGTGTGGCGTACACGCTGATCGCCGTCCTCGAACGACTGTTGCCGCATCGCAGCGAGTGGAACCGTCCGCAGGGCGACGTGCGAACCGACCTGGCGCATCTGTTCATCACGGGTGTGGGCACGCACCAGCTGGTCAAGGGATCGCTATACGGCGTCGCCATGGGCGGTGCCGCGTGGTTGTCGGCGCGGCTCGGATTCGGCCTGTGGCCGGCGCACTGGCATCCCCTGTCGCAGTTGGTGTTGGCGCTGCTGATCGCCGAGCTCGGGCACTACTGGTTCCATCGCTGGTCGCACGAGCGCGCGCTGATCTGGCGGCTGCACGCGGCGCATCACAGTGCGCCGCGTTTGTACTGGCTCAACGCGACGCGTTTCCACCCGTTCGATCTCTTCTTCCTCATCGTCTTCCAAACCTTGCCGCTGATCCTGCTCGGGGCGCCGAGCCGCACCTTCACGCTCTACACGCTGTTCACCGCGATCTACGGCCAGATCCAGCACTGCAACATCGCGGTGCGCAGCGGGCCGTTGAACTGGATCTTCAGCACACCGGATCTGCACCGCTGGCATCACTCGACCGACAGCCGGGAGGGCAACGCCAACTACGGTGCCGTCCTGATCCTCTGGGATGTCGTCTTCGGAACGTTTTTCCTCCCCCGGGGTCGCGCCTTCACCGGAGCCGTGGGCATCGAGGCCCTGCCGCGATTCCCACGCGGCTACCTCGGGCAGCTCCTGTCGCCGTTTCGCTGGGAGCGCATTCGCGCCGACAACATGGGGTGGCACGTCGAGCGGCCGCGTAGCGCCGCCGGTCAGTAGCGTGGCAGTGAGGGATCGACCTTGCGTGACCACGCGTCGATACCGCCGCTGAGATTGGCGACGTGCGCGAAGTCGTGCTGCGACAGGAACGCCGCCACTTCGGCGCTGCGCATGCCGTGATGGCAGTAGACGACGATGTCGGCCTGCGGATCGAGCTCGCCGAGGCGGCGCGGGATGTCGCCCATCGGAATGTGCACCGATCCTTCCAAGCGCACCAGGTCGACTTCCTCGGGCTCGCGCACGTCGAGCAGCACGAGCGCGTGGCCGGCATCGATGAGCCGCTTGACTTCAGAGGGCGACAGCTCGCCGGACGGCAGCATGGCGTGCACGTATAACAAGTTCGGTTCTCAGAGCAAGACTGGCTGCCTCCTTCCTGGGCCCTGCAGAGTCGTGGTATGGCGGCGGCGCGCAGGGCGACGATGGAAGAGAACCTCGAACGAGCGGTCCGGTTGTTGCGCGCGGCGCGCTCGGCCGTCGCCCTAACCGGCGCCGGCCTCAGCACCGAGTCCGGCATTCCGGACTTCCGCAGCCCTGGAGGCGTGTGGGAGCGCTTCCGGCCGGTCGAGTACCAGGAGCTCCTCGCCAGTCACGCGGCACGCCGCGAGCATTGGCGTTACAAGCAGGCCACGGTGCCGCCCATGCTGGCCGCCAAACCGAACGCCGCGCATGTGGCGCTCGCCGAGTTGGAAGCGGCCGGCCGATTGCGGGGTGTGATTACACAGAACATCGACGCGCTGCATCAACGCGCCGGCAGCCGGCGAGTGCTCGAGCTCCATGGCACGAACCTCGAGGCCGTCTGCCTGCAGTGCGACGAGCGGGTGGGCATCGCAGCGGCGCTCGCTCAACTGGAGGCCGGCCATGACGTGCCGAGTTGCGGCCGCTGCGGCGGTTGGCTGAAGCCTGCCACCGTGTCCTTCGGCCAGTCACTGCCGGCAGAGGTCCTGCGGGAAGCGGCGACGCTGGCGCAGCAAGCCGATGGATTCCTCGCGTTGGGCTCGTCGCTGCTCGTCAATCCGGCCGCCGCCTTGGCCGGACTCGCCAAGCGGAGCGGCGCTGTCTTGATCATCGTCAATCTCAGCGAAACACCCTACGACGAGGTCGCCGACGCCGTCGTCCGGGCCAAGCTCGCCGAGGTGCTGCCGCGCCTCGCCGCCGCCGTCCTCGCACCGTGACGCTGGTCTTCGTGAGCCGGCAACCCCAACGCGAGCCGCCCGCGCTTGCCTTGCGCAGGCCGCTCGGTGCAAAAGGGGCGACCATGCACCTGGGCTGGCTGGTGTTTCTGCTGAGTCTGTTGGTCGCCGGTTGTGGCGACTCGGACCACGCGTTGGGCACGGTGCCGCCGGCCGCGACGAGGACACCGGTCGCAACCTCAACGGCGAGCCCGTCACCGCGTCCAACCCTGGAACCGTTGGAAATCCACACCGACGCCGGTTGGGTGCGTGACCGCATGCAGCGCGTCGTCTTGTTGCGCGGCGCCGACTACTCGGGCCTGGAGTTCGGCAACCTCATCGGCAACCCGCACGGGCCGGCCGAGTCGGACTTCGCGCAGATGCAGAGTTGGGGCTTCAACGTCATCCGGCTGCCGATCGCGTGGAGCTACCTCGAGCCGGGCGTGAACCAGTTTACCGATCGCTACTTAATCGAGCAGGTCGATGCGGTGATCGGCTTCGCGGCGCAGCACGGCATCATGGTCATCCCGGAGATGCATCAGTTCCAATGGTCGCCGTGCTTCGGCGGCAACGGCGCGCCGGCCTGGACGTGCGCGGGTCGCTATACGCCCGACGCGGCGGGACAGGCACAGGCGGGATGCGATTTCTTTCAGGGCGCGCTCGCTCCGGACGGACGGCGGTTGATGGATCACTTCATCGATGCCTGGCGGCTGGTCGCGCACCACTACGCCGGTAACCCGCGCATCGCCGGATTCGACTTCTTCAACGAGCCGATCGCGTTCACCTGCATCACGCCCAGCGTCTTCGAGCGCACCATCCTCAACCCCTTCTACCGGGCCATCCGCGCCGCGGTTCAGGCGGAGGGCGCGACGCAACCCTTCTTCTACTGCCCCTCGATCACTCGCAATGTGATGTTCCCCGCCTCCACCGAGCCGATGGGCCCGAACGTCGCCTACGCGCCACATCTGTACACGGTGACCGGTGGCGCGGCCGACAAGAAGTACGACGGCGACGCCGAGCGGGTCACGGCTGACTACGCGCTGGCGCTGAAGGAGGCGGGCAAGCTCGGCGGGCCGCTCTTCGTCGGCGAGTTCGGCGGCATCACCGATCCGGCAGACGGCTTCTTGGCGGCCACCGAGCTGTTCCTGCGCGACAGCCTGGCGGAGCAGGACCGGCGGCTGGTGGGCGGCGCGGTGTGGGCCTACTTCCCCAGCGACAACGGCTTCAGCGTCGTCGATGTAGACGGCAACGGAAAGGGGGATCTGGTGAACATCCTGGCGCGCCCGTATGCGCGGCGCATCGCCGGGGTCCCGACGGCACAGCAGTTCGATCTCGACACCAAGGCATTCAGCTTCTCCTTCACCGACGACAGCGTGGCGCAGCCGCCGGACCCGACGGAGATCTTCATCCCGGCGGCGCGCCACTACCCGAACGGACTTGCCGTCGACGTGACGGTGGGGGACCACTGGGCATTCGACGCGGCGGCGCAGCGGCTCCTTCTCTATCGCGGTCCGTCAACGACCCACACGGTGCACGTGGCGCCGGCGACCCCGTAGCGGTCCGGCGGCTCAGAGCGGGCTGATACGGACGGCGACCGACTTGAACACCGGGGTGCCGGACGCGGGGTCGACGCGACGCGGGATCAGCACGTTGGCTTCCGGAAAGTACATGGCGAGATTTCCCGGCGGCAGCGGCGCGAAGCGCACGAGCGCGTCCATACGCCCGGTGTCGTTGACAACCGCAACGCGCTGATCGCGGCGCAGGCCGAGCGTCTGCGCGTCCGCCTCGTTCATCATCACGACGTCGCGCCGCTCGTTGCCGCGATAGATGTCCTCGTCCTCGTACACGACGGTGTTGAACTGTCCTTCCGAACGCAGGGTCATCAACCGGAACTCGCCCTCCGCGAGCGGAAACGTCGGCACCGGGGTGACGGCCGCGTGGGCCTTGCCCGACGGTGTCTGGAACGCTGGTGTGTGCAGCGTGCGTCCGTCGATTTGAAACTCGGTCTTGGTGCGATCGATCGCTCCGATGGCATGATATCCTGGAACGACGGCGGCGATTGCGGCGCGGATTGCGGCATGATCGCGCAGCCCGGCGAAGTCCACTGGTCCCGACGGCAGCACCATCCCCGCGAGGGTCGCCAGGATCTGTACTTCCGACTGCATGTCCGGGCTGGCGGCGCTGGCGCCGCCTTCGGACAAGCGCACGTAGTTGAACATGCTCTCCTGCGTGGTGCACTGCGACTCTTCGTCGCGGGCCAGCGCCGGCAGGACGAGGCCGGTGCGGCCGCGCCCGTGGATGTGGCCTTCGTTCAACTTGGTGGTGATGTGAATGACCGTACCGATCTGGCGCAGCGCCTGTCCCGCCCACAGGCGATCGGGGGTGGCGGCGAAGAGGTTGCCGCCGAGCAACACCGCGGCATCGATCTCGCCGCGCGCGGCGGCTTCGAGCGACGCCAACGTGTGCAGACCCGGGGTCGTTGGCAGGGTAATGCCGTACAGCTGTTGCAGCCGCTTGGCGAACTCGGCCTTGAGCGCCGGGCTGACACCGACCGACCCGACGCCTTGCACGTTGCTGTGGCCGCGGATCGGCAGCAGGCCAGCGCCCGCTTTGCCCACCATGCCTCGGCTCAGGGCCAGATTCACGATGGCTTGCACGTTGTCGACGCCGTGCGCGTGCTGGGTGATGCCCATGGCCCAGCAGAAGACGGTGCGTTGCGACGTCGCTAGGAGGCGCACGGCCACTTCGATGTCGTCGGCCCGCAATCCACAGTCGGCAAGCAGCGCTGCCGCGGGGGTGGAACGGATGTCGCTCTCCACTGCCTCCCAGCCGTCGACATGCGCAGAGAGATACGCCTGGTCGGCGGCACCGCCTTCGACGATGCCCTTGAGCAGCAGTTTCAGCACCGCCACGTCCGTGCCGATGTGCGGTTGGAGGTAGAGGTCGGAGACCTCGGAGCCGAACAGCATGCTGCGCCAATCGGAGGGCACGCGGAACCGAACCAGGCCGATCTCCTGGAGCGGATTGATCACGATGACCTTGCCGCCGCGGCGCCGGACGTCGATCAGCTGCGAGATCAGACGGGGGTGATTCGACGCGGGGTTGGCGCCAATAACCATGACCAGATCGGTGCGGGACAGGTCGTCGAGCGTCACCGTGGCCGTAGCGCTTCCGATGGCACGCTGCAGCGCCACTCCGGAGGCCTGGTGGCAGTAGTAGGAGCAGTTGTTGACGTTGTTCGTACCGAAGACGCGGGCGAAGCATTGCAGCAAGAACGCGGCTTCGTTGCTGCTGCGCCCGGAGGAGTAGAAAAACGTTCGCTCCGGGGCGGCGCTGCGCAGCGCCGCCGCAGCGAGTCCATAGGCGTCGTTCCAGGTCACGCGCCGGAAGTGCGAGGTGCCGGATTGCCACAGGAGCGGGAAACCCAGTCGGCCGGCGGCCTCGAGCTGGCGTCCGCTGAGGCGTTGCAGATCGGCGACGCTGTGCTGCGCAAAGAAGCGTTCATCGATCGGCGGCTGCATGTCCGCTGCCTGCGCCTGGATGGACTTCTTGCACACCTCCGGAAAGCTGCCGCGCTCGTCGTGCAACCCGCCGCGTTGGCCCCCCATGCCGACCGCGCAGGTCTTGCAGGCGTTGTGGGCCTGCAGGCGTCGCGTCAGCCTCAGCGCCCCGCCAGCCTGGCGGGCCTTCTTCAGCGTGTACGTCACCGCGGCGATGCCGCCACCGGCTCGCAAGTGTTTCCGCATCGGGACACGTCCTCGGTCGTTCGCCCGGTCATATCAGATGCGTGGGGACGCGAGAAACCGCTCGCGACCGCGCTGCCCGTTCGGCGCGTGCGCCGCGAGTTGTGATCTTGGGGAGCCGGTACGCGGCATTCGATTCCAAAGAATGTGATAAATGCGTAACGCTTGCGGAAGAGAGTCGGCTGTGTCCATCTTCGAGGACAATCCCGAATGGATGGTACGGTCCCTGCTGTTCGACAACCGCGAGGAGTGAACCCTACCCATGCTCAAGAAACGCGTTCTCTGGATTTCTTACTGCGTTGCCGGTCTCGCATGCTGGCTGTCAGGTGCCGCTCGCGCGAGTACCTTCGTGCTCATGGACGAACAACAGATGTTGCATACCTCCGCGGTGGTCCTAGTGGGGACGGTCACGGGAATAGAGTCGGCGGCCCCGGAACCGGACGGTCCCATCTACACCTACGTGCACGTACAACCCGAATTGGTGCTCAAAGGGCCCGTGGGAATGGGCCCGCTCGTGCTCCGCGAGCCCGGGGGCACAGTAGACGGACGCCGCGAATGGACCTTCGGGGCGCCGGAGTTCTGGGTTGGTGAACGGAGCCTGCTGTTTCTCTCGCGTAACCCGGACGGTTCCTTGCAGACCAACAGCCTGTCCATGGGGAAGTTCACGATCGGCACGGACACTGCGGGCAACGCCACGGCGGTGCGCGACTTCGGGTACGGAGCTGCGGTTCTGAACCCACGCAGCGGTCAGGTCATGGAGGCGCAGCCGGAGACGCAGCCGTACCAGCCGTTGCTCAACCGGGTACGGGGCCTGGCACAGGCGGAAGACCCTGCCGCCCGACAGTTGCCGGTGAGCACGTCGCCTGCGGAACTGGAGACAACGCCCACCGAAGTGCAGGACTCGTTCACCTTCCTCGGCTCGCCGCCCGCACGCTGGTTCGAGCCGGATAGCGGGCTCCCCGTCTCCTACCTCGTCGACTCGACTGGAGATCGGACACTCGGGTTCGCCACCTCACGCGGCGCAGTCGACGACGCATTCGCGGCGTGGACGAACGTGGCGTCCTCCAGCCTCATACTCCAGGACGGAGGCACGACAGCGCCGGGTGCGTTCGCGGGGTGCACGTTCAACCGCATCCTTTTCAACGACCCGAGTAGCGAAGTAACTGATCCGAGCGGCTGCTCGGGCGTGCTGGCGATCGGCGGATACTGCAGCAACAGCAGCACCACTGTGGTCAACGGCACGACGTTCGTTCGTGCGGTTGTCGGCAAGGTGATGTTCAACAACGGGTGGGGCGGTTGCTCGTTCTGGAACCGCTGCAATGTCGCCGAAGTCGCAACGCACGAGATCGGTCACACCATTGGTCTCGGGCATTCCGCCGACTCCACGGCTACGATGGCGGCCATCGCCCACTTCGACGGCCGCTGCGCGGGGCTGAAGAGTGATGATGTCGCCGGCGTGAGCTTCATCTACCCGCAAAGCGGTTCCCCGCAGCCGACCCCGACCGTGACCCCGTTCCGCACCTCGACGCCCACGTTGACGCGGACACCCACCCGACCGCTGTCCACTCCAACGCCGACCCGAACCCCAACACGGCCACCCGCTACGACCACCCGCACTCCAACTCGCCCACCCGCCACGGCTACTCGCACGCCAACGCGGACGCCAACTCGCCCGTTGGTCGGCGTCGCGACCAAGACACCGACGCGGACGGCGACCCACTTATCCAGCGGGTTCGGTCGCGACATCCAAGCGACCCCGACGCCAGTTGCGCCGAGCCGCTAGCCGAGCGTGTCTTCCAAGTCCTACGGGCAGGGGGAACCATCTCCCTGCCCGTTTTCGCTTCTGGGTGGAGCGCCCGGAGCGTTCACATCGGGGGCTTGGTTTCCTGCGCGCTCGGACGCTCGAGCATTCGGCCAACCCAGGCAGCCACCGCCGGGGGCGGCGCGATCTCCATCAGCGGGAAGAACTCGACGAACGGGGTGTAGCAAACCTCGACAAGGCCGTAGCGGTCACCGACCATGTAGCTCTTGCCGGCGAGCTGCATCTCAAGAATTTCCAGGTGCTTCTCGATCTCCTTCTTCGCTTGCGCCATGGCCGCTGCATCCCATCGATCCTTGGGCAGGAAGCGCTTTGGGAAGATGATCGTACCGGTCTGTCGCGTCAGCTGAAGGTCACAGAGCTTCGTGTACATGCTGACGAGTGCCCGACCGCGTGCGTCAGCCGGCACCAGCGGCGGTGTGGGATGCGTGGCCTCCAGGTACTCCAGTATCGCCGTGGACTCGTACAGCACGAATCCATCTTCGTCCATCGTCGGCACGCGCCCGTATGGATTCAGGGCAAGATAGGCGGGGCTGCGGTGTGCGCGGGCCACCATGTCGACCTCCACCAGCTCCACCGGGATATTTTTCTCGATCAATGCAATGCGCACGCGGCGGGCAAAGGTCGAGAGTGGGTGAAAGTACAACTTGAGCATCGCAATACTCCTGTCGTCGGACCAAAAGCGCGACAGGGCGACCCGTAGGGTCGCCCCGTCGTTCACGTTCCGCTGCCCCCTCCGGTGGCGGATCTCATTGCGGGTGACGGACCGTCGTCACCGCCACGCCGTTCTGCTTCACGCAAGTAATGAACTCGTCCGACGTGTCAGTCGGGTAGTAGAAGCCAAACCAGTTGCAGTGCTCGTTGATATCAGTGAAAGGACCGAACGAGTAGTCGTTGTCGGTGTTGTTCTCCCAATAGCACTGCCACTGCACCCCTCCCCCCGGAGCGAAGTCGATCGGCGGTGCGTGCACCAGGAATGGGGGATCGTCGTACCCGATGTACTGGTAAATTTGATCGCCACGGATACCGTTATCCCACAGATAGGTATCAAACTCGCGGCCGCGGAAGTGATAGTGGCCGGTCTCGGCCATCAGGGTGATCGTCTTCGGAAACACGCACTCGGCCGCCAAGGTTGTCTTAGAGTGGGCCGGCACGAACACATCTTTGTCCTGCCCGAAGATCGAGCCGGCATGATCGGTCACGCTGCCCGGCTCCGCCGCATGCAGATTCATGAGGACCTTGCCTTCGCCAAGGGTCTCCACGGAGCCCACGTTGATGAAATGGGTCTGCATCAGCAATTGTTCACCGGCACGGAAGTGATACGCCACACCGGGCGGTAGCTCCCAATCCGTCCGTCGCAACTGCACCCCGACAACGAGTTCCCACTTGTCGAAGTCGACCGCCATGTTGCACACTTCGTAATGGTCCGGAACATCCAGCGTCCGGTCGGTTGGGCGATAGAGGTGGATGTGGTGGCTGCCACCGCTGACTGCAACCTGGATGCGGTTCACATCCAGATCCACGTCCGACGGCAGCTTGAAATAGTGACAGCCCGTCTCTTCCTTGCCCCGCGGAACCGGCGGTGAGATCACGGCAAGCTGAACCCCGTTCGCGGGCGGCGGCAGTGTGACGTCACCTGGTTGATCACCGCCACTTCCCAAGTCTCGTCCATCATCTCCCGGCACCCGGCCGGTAGCCGGGGCACCTGCCGCCACCCAGGCCTGAATGACGTCGACGGTCGACACCGACAGCGGCGCCGCACCGTACGGCATGGATGTCCCTTCTCCGGCTGAAAGATTGGCAGTGATCTTCGAAAGCAAGAAGGTCGCCGCCGGTTGTCCGGGCATCACCCGCATCAGATTGTTGCTCGCCGCAACGGGATTGCTCGGAATGTGGTTGATCAGCGCATCCCACGAGTAGCCATCTTCTAAGATGAGGGCGCCCGCTTGCCCGACGTGACTATGACAGGAGTCGGATGTGCAGCTCACGTTGAACACCTGCGACTGAATGCGTTCGAAGGTCGAGGCGACATTGACGGGCGTCACGGCCTTGGGTGGCACGGCGGACGTTGCGGCGCCCGGCGTGTTGTTGTCGCTCTCGCCACACCCCGCGAGGCAGACGCCGCCAATCACGCAGCCCGCCAGCAGACGGATCACCGTCGGACTTCGTGTGTGTGTACGCGTCATAGCCATGGGCAATTTTAGTACGTGAAATCTTGTTCCATATCAATGAGCCAATTCTCCCCCCAATCGCGCAACGGGGTTGATCCACCAGTACGCCGCAGGTAGACAGAAGGGGCGGCGACGCAGCGCGCCGCCATCCTGACAATCGATCGAGGAGGACACGACATGGCACTCAAGGTTGGCGATAGCTTGCCGTCCGATCTCAAGCTCAAGGAAATGGGCGAGGGCGGCCCCAAGGATGTGACCGTCGGAGAGATCTTCAAGGGCAAGAAAGTTGTGCTCTTCGCCGTGCCCGGGGCGTTCACGCCCACCTGTTCCATGAAGCACCTGCCTGGCTTCCTGGACCAAGCCGCTGCCATCAGGGCCAAGGGCGTCGACGACATCGTCTGTCTGTCGGTCAACGACGCCTTCGTCATGGGCGCCTGGGGACAGGCCAACAACGCCAAGGGCAAGGTGCGCATGCTCGCCGACGGGAACGGCGAGTTCACCAAGACGGTCGGCCTGACGCTCGACGCCAGCGGTTTCGGCATGGGCGTGCGCTCGCAGCGCTACGCGCTGATCGTCAGCGACGGCAAGGTCCAGGAACTGCTCGTCGAACCGGGACCGGGCCTCAACGTGTCGAGCGCCGAGTCGGTGCTCAGCAAGCTCTGATCTGGCACGGTCGCGTGGGGGCAGGCCGCTGCATCCCCGAGTGTCGCCGCCACGCGATCGCCGCGAAGGTGTCGCTGGACAGGGGTTGCGGATCGGCCTGAGCCGATCCGCACATCTCCGCGTCCGCACGCCCCGGCGCGTGGTGACCCGGGTGTGCGGGTGAGCGCGGCACGCCGCCACCGACGTGGTGCGCCGACCGGACCACCCTCCCCGACGGGGCGAGTCTTCTATGGCTGGCGCATCGTGGCGGTGGCCTGTCTCACCCACTGCATCACCACAGGGATCGTCTTCTACAGCTTCGGCGTCTTCTTGAGCACCCTGAGCGAGCAGTTCGGCTGGAGCCGCGCGCAGGTCTCCTTCGGCTTTTCGCTCGTCGCCATGTGCGGCGCCTTCTATTCTCCGTTCGTCGGGCGCGCGGTGGATCGATTCGGGCCGCGACCGGCGCAACTGGCGGGTGCGATCGGCATGGCCGTCGGCTTTCTGCTGCTGCGCAACATCCAGACGCTGACGCAGTTCTACGTGCTCATGGGGGCCGTGGTTGCGTTCGGATCAACCGCGCTTGGTCCATTGCCGAGCAACACCGCAGTAGCCAACTGGTTCGTGCGGCTGCGCGGCCGCGCCCTCGGCATTTCGACCGCAGGCATCTCGATGGGCGGCGTGATCTTCGTGCCGCTGACGCAGTGGCTCATCGACCGTTTCGGGTGGCGCGACGCCTTCGCCCTGCTCGGCGCCTTCATCGTCACGATCGCGGTGCCGCCGGTTGCCCTGTTCATGCGCCGCTCGCCGGAGTCGATGGGCTTGCGGCCCGACGGCGGCGCCGCCTCCCGGAGCACGATCGACGTGGATCTCAATGCCGAGATCGAGCGCTCGTGGACGCCGGCGGAAGCCATGGCGCATCGGAACTTCTGGCTCATCGCGGCAGCCTTCGCGTTGACCGTAATGGGGTTGTCGGCGACGCTGCTGCATCAGATCAGCTTCCTCCGCGACCGTGGCTTCAGCGGCGCGCACGCATCGTGGGTGCTCGGAGCGACCGCCGGGACCGGCGTGGTCGGCAAGCTCGGCTTCGGCATGCTGCTCGATCGATTCGAGCAACGGCGAGTGATCATGTGGTGCTTCGGCCTGCAAGCGCTCGGCCTGCTGTTCCTGATCGGCACCACGAGCTGGATCACCTTGGCGATCTACGTCGTCGTGTACGGCTTCGCGATGGGCGGCAACGCGACGCTGCAGGCAACCATCTTGGGCGATTGCTTCGGGCGTTTGCACTACGGAGCCATCGCCGGCCGCATGAGTCCGTTCATCGTCTTCGTCCAGGCGTTGGCAATTCCGGTCGCCGGTGCGGTACGTGATGCCTGCGGGACCTACGTGCCAGCATTCGCTGCCATCCTTGTCGCCAACCTCGCAGCCATCGCTTGCATCGCACGGCTCGAGCCACACGCGACGCCGCCGCGCTGACACGCTGCGGTCGGATCGTCAGGTCGGACGAAGGAAAGAGAGGCGGCGAGCGGATTCGAACCGCTGCATAAAGGTTTTGCAGACCTCTCCCTTAACCACTTGGGTACGCCGCCGCGACTGTCTTCCCTAACACATCGCCACGCGCCTGCAAACCGTGTCGGCGCGCGGCGTCGGAACCTAGCCCGGGTGCGACGCCGAAATCAAGGTCGTTCCCGACTCGCAGCCGACTGCAGCAACGCGGAGAGCGTGGGTTTCGTTGCAATGCCATGCCGGACCTGGCAAGTACGACGCATGCGTCGTGTCCCGCGGGTTCGTCGACCGACCCTGGTCGGGGCCGTCGTGGTCCTGATCGTTATCGCCAGCGGGTGCAGCAAGACTGACGAGTCGGTGTCGGCGACGACCGCTGCGCTCGAGTCCGCCACCCCCGGAGGTCTCGCCACCGGCCGGGTTGCCATACGCACCCCCACTCCCAACCAAAATCCTGCCGAGGCAGACACCCCCGTATCCGTCACGGCAAGCGCGGCGCCCGATAGCGGTAACGCTCCGCTGACGGTGCAGTTGTCTGCTGTCATCGAAGGTCGACGGACCGGCCTGCGCTATAGATGGGATTTTGGCGATGGCACCCCGGCGGGACATCAGCTGAAGGTGCAGCACATCTATGAGAAAGCTGGTGAGTACACCGCGACGTTTCAGGTCAGCGGTGCGGGGGTCGAGGAGTCCAGCACGGCCTCGGTCACGGTAACGGCGACGAGCTTCGATTTGCAGATCGATGCCGACCCGGACATCGGGCACGCCCCGCTGACCACCCACTTCTCGGCCGTGTTTGAGCAGGATCTCCCCGCGCCGGTCTCCATCCGCTGGGATTTCGGTGATGGTGGCCAGGACAACAACAACCCGACGCAGCACACGTACGAGACTGCCGGCACGTACACCGCGACCCTGACGGTTACAGACGGCCAGGGACGACACGCTGTGCACGACGTCGAGATCACCGTCGATCCCGCCGCTGAGGCTGATGGAGCCGACTAGTCGGGTGGGGCGGCATCCAACCGGTAAACAAGGAGAGGTTCCCGTGCGAAAAGCGTTGACTCGGTCTCTGGTCGCATCCGTTCTGCTGCTCGTCATCGGCGGCTGCAACAGCTGCCAGCAGTCGCCGGAACTACCGGCACCGGTGGCGAAGGAGGGCCGCCTCCCCCGCGCCCCTGAGCCGGCGACGTCACCGCCGCCGAGCCAAGTGCCGAACCCATCTTGCGCGGTAATCGCCTCATCTTCCGTGGAAGAAGGCCCCGCGCCCCTTGAGGTACAATTCTCTGCGGAAGGGATGTGCACCGACGCCGACGGCACTTACACCTGGGACTTCGGTGACGGCTCCGAGGTCGTCCACAAGTCCAACACCGCGCACACCTATGAAAAGCCGGGAACCTACACGGCGCGCGTTACACTGGCCGACCCGGCGCATGACGCTACGGATTCCGACGAAGCGCCGATCACCGTGACCGCGCCCTGACGGGCGACGACGGTCCGGCCGTCAGCTCACGCCACCTTGCGCATACGGCCGGAAGTCTCCGCCACTGCGTTGGTGACGATGCGCCAGCGGTTCAGATACGACGCATACTGTCCAGCGTAACGCCGGCGCGAGGCGTGCAGCGAGAAGGTCTTGCCCGACACCGCTTCCCACGGAATCACAAAGACCTCTTCGCGCGACGGATGACGCGGCTCCATCGCCATGCAGACAAACACGTCGGCGTATCGCTTGCCGAACTTGCCGTGGTGGTGAAAGTTGAAGTGCCACGACCGGTAGCGGTAGGTGTAGCGCCGTTCGCGCACGGTCACGCTGTGTTTCCGCATGCGCGGAAAGGCGACGCGCAGCGCGACGCGAACGCGTTCGTTGATGAGCAAGTCGTAGCCTTCGGCAGGCGAAATCGACTGCACCCTGAACCCGGCGCGACGCAGGCGATCGGCGATCCGCCGCTTCGGCAGCAAGTGCTTTTGAACTCTGTCCATGTCCGAGTAGACGTCTTGACCCGTGGCGCTATTCGAGCCCGTCGACTTTTTTTGACAGCGACCAACGACTTCGCTAATGTGGCCCCACTCTGCGGGCGTAGCTCAGTTGGCTAGAGCGTATGCTTGCCAAGCATAAGGTCGCCGGTTCGACCCCGGTCGCCCGCTCTCTCGAAGGGCCCTGCCGATGCGGGGCCCTTCGCTTTTGTGCGCCGCGGCGTCCGACAAAGCGTGGGCCGCCCGCTTGAAGCCGAGGCAGAAGTGGGTCAAGCTCTGAATGCGAAATGCCGCGGCACACGCGCGCGCAGTGGAGAGCCCTATGTATGTCGCAGAGATCATAGAACGATGCAGCAATCTGGCGAACCGTACCGCGGGAGTGTATCGCGCACTGGCACAACGCTTTCACGGCGATCACGAGCGACAGAGCCTCTGGCGTGAGCTTGCCTTGGAGGAAGAGACCCACGCCGCGGTCCTGCGACGCGAGCTCGATTCCTTCCGGGAACAAGACCACAGCGGCTCGTATCTGCCCGACTACGGGGAGCGCCTGCACCACCTCGACACGGAACTGCGCACCCTGGAACAGCGCGCCGCGGCGGCGCAAACCCTCGACGACGCCCTCGCGGTCGCCGTGGCGCTCGAACAGGCCGATCTCGAAGACCTGTACGACGACCTGGTGTTGCAAGGAGAGCCGGCCTTCAAGCTGCTCTCGGAGCGGCTGGAAGCCGCCCTCGCGGGGCCACCCGTCGCCACACCGGCCGCCGGCTTGGCGGGACGCGTGCGGCGCCCGCGGTGAGGCCGGCCCCGTCGACGCCCGCGGACTCGACCGCGACACGCAGCTGACGAATCAGATGCCCACGCACGTCGACGTCCGCCGCGAGGCGGCGCGCAGCTGCTTCGAATTCCTGGAGCGTGAGCTGCGCGCCGACGAAACGCTGACCGACAAAGCCTGCGTGCGCTTGCTGCTCGAGAAGAGCCAGGCGGAGCAGGCGGCACGCTCGCGCAAGCGCTTCGACGCCGAGGACGCGTTTCGCCACAAGGTCCTCTACGGCAAGATCGACGACGCCATCGCAGCGTGGTGTCGGCGCCGCGAGATCCGCACGGACCCGTACACCGTCTTTCGCTACGAGGGATCGGAACGTGGCCCGACGCAACACGAGACCGCCATTGGTCCCTCGCTTCCGTACGTGCATCGCGCCTTTGATCGCTTGGCCGAGCGTGTACCCGAGATCACCGACTGCCGCGCACTGGTCGCCAAGGAGCCGACGGCCGCGATCGCCCCGGCGCTACGGCTGCAACATCCGCTGCCCTTCGGGGCCGTCGGCGAGGTCAAGTACGGCGGGACACGCAAGGATCTCGAGCGCGGCATCTATCAGGTCGCGATGTACGCGGCCACCAGCGGCGACGTGTCGCGCAACTGGCGTTACGACTGCGGACTGTTCGCCTTCTACGCCACGGAACGCCCGCGCACGCTGCTGGGCGAGGCACTGTTTGAGGTGTGGCCCGCGGTACACACGCGCATCTGGGAAGCCGGCCGCGTCTGGGTGTTCCTCCTCTAATAAGCACCGAGGCTTTGTCCCGCCGGAACTTTTTCGGCATAATCCCGCGCTATGAACCGACGTCCATGGGTGCTCGTCGCCGTTGCCTGCCTCGGTGCTGGCTGCGCGGGCAAGCAGCATCTCAGCGCCGATCAATACTTCAACAGCGCCACCGACAACTTTCGTCGCGGCGCGCTCGTGCTCAGCATCGAGGAGTACCATGAGCTGCTCGACCAATACCCGTTCAGCCAATACAACGAGGAAGCCGAGCTGAAGATCGCCCATGCGCAGTACCTGAACGGCAACAACGCCGAGGCAATCGTCGCGCTCACCGACTTCCAACGCCGTCATCCGACCAGCCCCAACCTCCCCTTCGTCGGGTACTCCCTCGGCATGTGTTACGTGCAGCAGATGGGGACGATCGATCGCGATCAGACCGCGGCGCTCAGCGCCCAGAGCTACTTCGCCACGGTGTCCCAGCAATATCCCGATAGCCCCTACGCCGAGCTTGCCCGTGAGGAGCTGGCGCGCTGCCGCGAGAACCTCGCCGAGCACGAGATGTACATCGCCAATTTCTACAACCGCCGCGGTAGAGCCAAGGCAGCCGAGATCCGCCTGCTCACCATGGCGGCACGCTACGGCGAAACCGACGCCGCCGCCAATGGCCTGCTGGAGCTCGCCCGGATGTATCGACGACAGAAGAACCCGGAACAGGCCGCCCTGGCGTACCAGGCACTCAAGCAACTGCATCCGCGTGGGCCGCAAGCCGACGCGGCGCAACGTGGCTTGACCCGATTGGCCAGCGCCGAGGAACTCCCAACCGGCGCCGACCCGCTCGACCAACTCCTGGCCGCCAACGGTCGCCAGCGCAGCGCCAGCACCTTCGAGACGGTGCAGGTCCCCGGCCTCGAACCGGCCCGCACCGCACGCCGACCGTCCGGCGGCGCCGCCCCGGGCTTCGTTCCAACCGCCGACCCGTTTGGACGCGGGCGCGGCGGCCTGTATTGAGATGCGGCGAGCCATCCGGCGCGGCCCGCCTCCGGCCAGGTCGGATCGATCGCCGTCGTTATGACCCCGCCGAAGGCATCGGCAGCGCGCCGGCGGCCGCCTCGAGTGGTTGCAGTTGATCCGTCCGCACCCGAACGGCTGGCGCACGGTCGCGTGCTGATCGTCGGCGCCGGCGGTCTCGGCTGCCCCGCGGCGCTGCATTTGGCCGCCGCCGGGGTGGGAACCATCGGGCTCATCGATGGCGATACGGTCGAGCCGTCGAACCTCCACCGTCAAGTCCTCTATCGCACCGCCGATCTCGGTCGGCCCAAGGTCGAGGTCGCCGCGGCGCGTCTACGCGCCCTCAATCCCGCGCTCACCGTCCGCGCTATCGCCGCCCGGCTCGCGGCACACAATCTGTCGGATCTCTTCCGTCAGTACGATTTCGTCATCGACGGCAGCGACGGCATCGCGACCAAGTACCTGGTAAACGATGGCGCGGTCCTGACGCACGTCCCCTACTCGCATGCCGGCATCGTCGGCTTTGCCGGACAGACGATGACCGTCACGCCCGGCCGCAGCACCTGCCTGCGCTGCGTCTTCCCCGTGCCGCCGGCGGAGGATGACGTGCCAACCTGTCAGGCGACCGGGATCATCGGCGCCCTCGCCGGCAGCCTTGGCGTGGTGCAAGCCACGGAAGCCGTCAAGTACCTGCTCGGGGTCGGCACGCTGCTCACCGACCGGCTGCTCACCTACGACGCACGCGCCTCGCGCTGGCGCGCGGTGCCGCTGTCGCGTGCGGCGCGCTGCCCGCTGTGCGGAACGCGGCCGACGATTCGGACACTGCACCCAGCGGCCGGCGGCAGCAGACATTGCCAATGAGGCGCATTTGCGCTTTCGTTAGCGTCGGCCCCCGGACATACTGCCCAGGGGCGCCGGCAACGACGCAAACCACAGGAGGAAGATGAGCATGAGTGTTCGTGTCCGCATCCCCACCCCGCTGCGCCGCTTCACGGCGGGTTCGGAAGAGGTCGGAGTCAGCGGCAGCACCATCGGCGGCGTCGTGGACGATCTCGAACAGAAGTTTCCCGGCATCAAGGAACGTCTCTGCGACGAGCAGGGACGCGTGCGTCGCTTCGTGAACATCTATGTGAATGGCGATGACATCCGCTTCCTGAGCAGCCTGGATACGGCCGTCAAGGACGGCGACGAAGTGTCGATCGTCCCCGCCATCGCCGGTGGGTGAGCCCCGTATGGTTGCCACAGCGAAGGTGCAGCCTGGTTCGGACACGCCGCCACTGGAGCGTCCGGAGCGCGCCCATACCATCCTCGATCTGGTCGGCAACACCCCGCTGCTCGAGTTGACCAGGCTGGCGCACGGTGGGTCGCCACGCGTTCGCATCCTCGCCAAGCTGGAAGGCTTCAACCCGGGGGGCTCGGTCAAGGACCGCCCCGCCGTCTGGATGGTTCGCGAGGGGGTGCGATCGGGCAAGCTCCGCCCCGGAAAGACCATCATCGATTCGACGTCGGGCAACACCGGCATTGCCCTGGCCTTGGCGGGCGCTGTGCTCGGCTATCCCGTCGAGCTCGTCATGCCCGCCAACGTCAGCGTCGAGCGCAAGAAGATCGTGCGCGCCTACGGCGCGAAGGTGACCTTCAGCGACCCGCTCGAAGGATCCGACGGAGCCATTCGCCTGTGCCGCACCATCCTGGCCGCCGATCCACAGCGCTACTTCAAACCCGATCAGTACTTCAACCCGGTGAACCCGCAAGCACACTACGAGAGCACCGGCCCGGAGATCTGGTCGGCGACGGCCGGCACCATCACCCACTTCATTGCCGGTATCGGCACCGGCGGGACCATCATGGGCACCGGTCGCTACCTCAAGGAACGCAACCCGGACATTCAAGTCATCGCGGTCGAACCGGACGATGCCTGGCACGGCCTCGAAGGCTTGAAACACATGGCGAGCTCCATCGTTCCAGGCATCTACCACGAGGAAGAGCTGGATCGGAAAATCAGCGTCGCCACCGACGTGGCGTACGAAACGGTCTACCGGCTCGGCAGCGAGGAAGGGGTGGTCGTCGGCCAATCGGCCGGCGCCGCCATGGTGGCGGCGCTGCAGGTCGCCAAGGAAATCGACAGCGGGGTGATTGTGGTCATCTTCCCCGACTTCGGCGACCGCTACTTGAGCACGTCACTGTGGGTGGGCTGGCGGGATTGGCGCGCGCGGGAACGGCAGGCAGCGGCGGCAGTCCAGGCATGACCCCCGCCCTCACCGACGAACAGATCGAACGCTACAGCCGGCAGATCGTTCTGCCGGAGGTCGGCGGACGCGGCCAGCAACGGCTCCTCGCCGCATCTGTCGCGGTGGTCGGTGCCGGCAACATGGGCCGGACCGCGGCCACCTATCTCACCGCCGCCGGCATCGGAAGGCTCGCGATCGTCGCCAGCGCGCCGTTCGATGTCGATGATCGCGGCGCCGGCACCGCAACTCTCGGCGACAACGTCGCCGCTGCGCTGCGCGATCTGAATCCGGATTGCCGGATCCGCGTGCAGCGACGTCGCCTCGATACGGATCACGCTGGTGCAGTTGCACGCCGCCATGGCATCGTCGTCGACGCCAGCGAGAGGCCGGAGAGCAGTCGGCTGCTGAACCGCGCGTGCGTCGATCGATGCGTCCCCATCGTGTGGGGACGCCGGGACGGCCGACTTGGCGTCGCCACCGTATTTGCGGGCCACAGCGCGGCGCCTTGTTATCAGTGCCTGACCGCTGTTCCCTCGGACGCGACATCCCCACTCGCCACATTGACTGCCGCCTTCATCGGCACGCTGCTCGCCACCGAGGTGGTCAAGCTCGTCGTGGGAATGGAGTGCGCGCTGATCGGACGGCTGCTGACGTACGACGCCTTCGACATGCGCGTGCAGGACGAACCGATCGCCAAGAATCGCCGCTGTCCGGTGTGCACATCGTCCACCGCATCCGCCACGCCGAGCCCACAATGAGCAGCCTCACCCTCAACCCCGGCTACTTGAAGCTCGAGCTGGCGATGAACGGGGTGCGGCTCGACGGCCCCGCCCACGCCGACCTGCCGCCGGCCGAATGGTTCGGCGACGCCGAGCGCGACATCGAGTTGGTGCTGCCGGACGACGTATGGGTGGCCGCGCCGGTGCGTGAGGTCGCGGCCGCCGAGTCGCCGTTCGTTCTCTCCGGTCAGGGCGACCACGCCACGCTGCGGCGCAACGGCAGCCAAGTGGCGGTGCGCTTGGTGCCGCAACCGAGCTTCTACGGCGAACACACGGTCGCCGGTCGACCGATGTGGCAGGTCGGCATGGTGCACGGCAACTTCATCGCCATCAACCCGGCGTCGGCCTGCAGCTACAGCCTGCGCGGGGTGCCGTGCCGTTTCTGCCGCAGCGGCAGCGGTGTCGCCATCGAGGAGGGGTTTCCCATGTCGATCCAGGAGGTGGTCGACGTGGTGCGCGCCGCATTCGCCGAGGGCGCGGTGGAGTTCGTCTATCTCAACCCATCGTACGTCGGTAGCGAAGACGCCGGCATTGCATTCCTCGAGCCGTACATCAACGCGATCAAGAAACACTTCGACACGCTGGTGGCGGTACAGATCCACCCGCCCAAGACCAACCGCTGGATCGAGCGGACCTACGCGATGGGCGTCGACGCGTTGAGTTACGCCGTGGAGATCCACGACTACGCGCTGTTGGCGCGCCGTTGTCCGGGACGGGTGCGGCATATCGGGCGTGAGCGCTACTATGAAGCCCTCGCCCATGCGGCCGGCGTGTTTCCGAGCGGCACCGTGTGGAGCGAGCTGATCCTCGGCGCCGAGCCGACGGAGTCGACGGTCAAAGGCATCGATGCCCTGGTGCACGCCGGCGTCTTGCCGGTGCTGTCGCTGCCGCGCCCGTTCGCGGCTGGCGTCCCGGCATCGGCGTTGGGCTCGGCGGACCTGCAACCCGTCTTCGCGCACCTGTTCGCCGCGGTGCGTGACGCCAAGGTCAACATGACCTGGGTGCGTGACCTGCCGGCTGCGATCACGCCGCTCGAAGCCCGCTTCTTTGCCGCGGGCGATGCCAACGTCAGCGCGATGCGGCACCACTTCTATCGCTCGCGGCTCGGTACGCTGGCGGTTCGCGGCCTGGCGCGTTTACGCCGTCGCTTGCGCGTGCGCACGGTCAGCGACTCGTTCGACTCGTCGCACCTCTAGTCGCCGCACAGTCGCCTCCAATCAATGGCACGTGAACGTGAAGTCGTAGTCGACCGGCGCCCCCTCTGGGTCATCCTCGCCGGACGCAGCCGCAAGACCCTCCTCACACTGTGCGGGGCACTGCTCTACTGGATCGTCGCCGCCATGCCGCTGCCGGCCGGCTTGACGCCGGCGGGGCAGAAGGCATTGGCCGCATTTGCCCTTTGCGTGTTCTTCTGGGTGCTCAACGTGCTGCCCTTGATGATCACCAGCTTGCTGGCGATCATCCTCTTGCCGCTCAGCGGCGTGATGCAGAGCAGCCAGGCGTACGCGTTGTTCGGCAATGAAGCGGTGTTCTTCATCCTCGGTGCCTTCATCCTTGCCGCCTGCCTGATGAAGTCCGGCTTGAGCTCGCGCATCGCCCTCAACATCCTGCACCGCTTCGGTCACACGCCGCGGCGACTGCTGTTGTCGATCTTCCTGCTCAACGTGGTCATGGCGTTCTTCATGTCGGAACACGCGGTCGCGGCCATGAACTTTCCGATCGTCGTCGAGATCGTGTCCGTGCTCGGCCTGCAGCGCCGGCGCAGCAACTATGCGCGCGCTTTGTTCCTGGCGATGGCCTGGGGCAGCAGCATCGGCGGGATCGCCACCCTCCTGGGTGGCGCGCGAGCACCGTTGGCGCTCGGCATTCTGAAGGAAGCGACGGGCCAGAGCTACAGCTTCCTCGAGTGGACGTTGCTCACGCTCCCGCTGGTGCTGGTGCTCTTGGTATCCGGCTATCAAATCATCGTGCGCTTCTTTCCCGCCGAGATCGACAGCGTGCAGGCGGCCGAGAGCGCCTTGAACGAGCGCTGGCTGAAGCTCGGGCGGCCGTCGTACTCGGAATGGGCCATCGGGCTGGTGATGGCCGCGACGTTCGTCGCCTGGATCATCGGCGGCGAAGAGTTCGGTCTCGCCAACATTGCCATTGCGGCGGTGGTCGCGTTGTTCGTGCTGCGCGTGGTGAGCTGGCGCGACATCGAGCGCTACGTCAATTGGGGTGTGCTGCTGATGTACGGCGGCGCCATTGCGCTGGGCGCGGCGATCAACAAGTCCGGTGCCGCCACCTGGCTGGCGCACGTCACCATCAGCCACTGGGCGTCGAGCGGCATGACCGTGGTGCTGCTGACGTCCCTGGTCTCCATCCTCCTCACTGAGGCGATGAGCCACTCGGCGGTGGTCGCCTTGCTCATGCCGGTGAGCCTCGGCGTGGCGCACGAGTTCGGCCTCGACCCGCGTCTCATGGCGCCGGTGGTCGCCCTACCCGCCGGCCTGGCGTTCACCTTGCCGATCGGCACCCCGGCGAATGCCATCGCGTACTCGTCGGGCTATCTCCGCATTTGGGACCTCCTGGGTCCCGGGGCGCTCCTCGAGGTGATCGCCTGGCTCACCTTCAATGCCATGGCCTACTGGTATTGGCCGCTCTTCGGGTTGCACGTGCAATGAGCGAGACGCGACCCAACGTCTTGCTGGTCATCCCAGCCGGCAAGGAGGCGCAGCAGGCGACACGCGCGGCGCTCGATCTGGCCAAAGCGCGCGGCGGCACGCTGGTGGCGTTGGTCGTCCTCGATCCGGCCGTCTCCACCCGGGCGGCGAGCGCGCTGAGCGACGTCGGGTTCATGGGCGAGGAGCTGAGCGAGCAGGTGGAGGCCACGCTGCGCGACGAATATCGCGCCGGGGCCGAGGCACTCTTGCGCGCCCTGGTCGAACAAGCGAAAAGAGATCTCACTCGCATCACCCCGCTCATCGAGCAGGGTGACGCGAGTGAGATCTGCGGCCGTGTCATCGACGCGCACGCGGTGGGCGTCGCGGTGCTGGTCGCCGAAAAGCACTCCTGGCTCACCCGATTTCTCGCCCACGACGCGGCCGTGCAGCTGCCGGCGCTGTCCGGCTGCGAAGTCCGAGTGATGGAAGAAGACTGAAAGGAGAAATGGAAGCATGCCCGATCTAGTTCCCGTTCATGGTGGTCTCGAGGTCCCGGTCTCGCGGACGGTGCCGCTGTCACGTCGCAAGCAATTCCTCGCCGAGGCCAGCGAGCTGCCGCGCATCGAGCTGACGCGCGCCGACCTGTCCACGGTCTATCGCATCGCCGACGGCACCCTGTCGCCGCTCAGCGGGCCGATGGATGAGGAGACCTGGCACTACGTGCTCGACCACGACGCCTTGGATTACGGCTTCCGGCACTATGCGTGGACGGCGCCAATTTCGTTTCCGATCACCGACGCGGAGGCGCGTCAGGTGCGCGTCGGTCATGCGGCGGCCCTGGTGCACGAGGGCCAGATCGTCGCCGTGGTGCGCGTGTCCAGCGTCTTCGACTGGGACAAGCCCAAGCACGTCGAGAAGTTCTACGGCACGGCAAAGACCAACCATCCGGGCGGGCACATGATCATGGACGACCCGCGCACGCGTCTGATCGGCGGTGAGCTATGGGCCTTGCCGCAGGAGGTCGATCCCGAGTACGGCGAGTTCGTCCTGTCGCCGCGGCAGGTGCGGACGTTGATCGCCGAGCGCGGCTGGGAGCGGGCCCTCGCCTTTCAGACCCGTAACCCGCTGCATCGGGCGCACGAGTATGCGCTGGTGGCCGGCGTCGAGCGGCTGACCCGCGAGGGTGCGTTCGCCGGTGTCGTGCTCAACCCGCTGATCGGCGAGCTCAAGGGTGACGACGTGCCGGCGCGGGTACGCATGCGCTGCTACCGTGCGCTGCACGACGGCAAGCTGCTCGGCAAGGGCGACAAGGAAGACGCCTTGTGGCAGGCGCGCGGCTATGACCTCACCGAGGTGTTCGAGTTGGTCGGGCTCGACATCAAGATGCTGTACGGCGGCCCGAAGGAAGCGGTGATGCATTCGATCTATCGCCAGAACCTCGGCTTCACCGACATCGTCATCGGCCGCAAGCATGCCGACGCGCCGCTCGACGACGGCACGCCGATCTGGGGCGACTTCGACGCGCAGGAGATCTTCAACAACCTGAAGGGCGACCTGCGCATCCGTCCGTGCAACATCGGCTTCGCCGCCTACTTCGAGAGCGCCGGCCGCGTCGAGTTGATGGAGCAGCATCCCAACGAGAAGCCGGTGTCGATCTCCGGATCGAAGATCCGCGAACTGCTTACCAACGGCGACCGCCCCGACGCCCGCATCCTGCGTCCGGAGATCGCCGACATCCTGATTGCCTACTACAAGGAGAAGCCCGCCGCCCCGAAGTGAGGGAAAGAGGTCATTGCGATTCATCGGTGAAGGACGCGTCAGGCAGATCTTCGCGTGAGGAGACACTAGCGCGGCTCAGCTACCACGGGGGCGGAACGAACAGAACCTCTTTTATGGGTCTGGCAGTGAGCTTGCCATCTCAATCCGTGAGGTCGTAGGATGCGCGCGCACCGATGAGCGACGCCCCTTTGAGCGACCCCGCGCGCGCAACCACTGTGATCTACGTGGACACGGCGAGGGACCGGAACCAGCCCGTCGTTGGCCGTCAGTTGCTGAGACGCCTCCTGAGACGGGTCTTTGGGGCAGCGGCAGTAACGATTGGAGCTATGTGCCTTGCATGGGTCGGCAGCACACCGTTGCCGCGGCTCATAGGAATCTGGGTAGTTGGATTTCTTACGTTCTCCATTTTGTATCTCCTCTTCTATGGCGCCCTGCTCATTGACGACTACTGGAAGAAGCGAGATCTTTCCGAGACGTATGGTTTTGATCGGCGCTTCGGTCTCGATACCTATCAACGGCGGGTGCTGCGGATCGAGGCGCCTCCCGCGGATCTGCCCGAGCGGATCACGCAGGCGCTCGAAGCAATCGATCCGGACGCAAAGATTCGGCCGATTGATGGCAACCGGTTTGAGGCGAAGCTGCGGCGTCGGGGCAACCGAGGTAGCTGTCGTGTCACCTTTCATATCGGCCCGGATGGCCCCGGGGGGCGTACCGTAACAGTCGAGAGCAAGCTTACTGAAGTGTTAGGGTTCAACGACCTCGGACGGAACATCATCAACGTAGAGGAGTTCCAGCGTGCGCTGGTTCGGCTGTTGGGCGCGGAGCAACGAAGCTTGACGACGCGGGCGACAACTGAACGCGAAGGAACAGTACGTGATGCGGACCCGACGCGCGGTTGAGTGGCTCTCGCTCGGAGTCTTGGTGCGACCGCTTCTAGCTCGAGACCATTCAATCGCCGCGCGCAGGTCAGAGACCCGAGACGCATGAAGCGTCTTGTCCTCAACTCGCTCGTGGTCGGTCTTTGCCTGGGCCTTCTCGTAGCCGGCCTCAGTCGCTTGGAAATGATAGGAAGGTCTGTGCATCCGGACTTCTTGGGCTGGAAGTTCGTTGTGACAACTACGCTTGTGGGCGGAGGAGGAATCTTCTTGATTCAACTGGCGCTGGGGTTGGTGGGACTACAAATTCAGCGTCGACTCATCCGCCAGTTTAATATCACGCCTGGGGAGGGGGGCTATCGACGGACGGTCACACTGGTCGCCCCAGCAGAAACATTCTCAAGGGACCTGCGCCATCTGATCGTGGAGAGGCTGAAACCACGTAACCTGACCAATGATCCGGCGAGGGCCTTCACCTTTTCGTGTCTGGTCACCTATTCGGTCCGACACGATTACTTGATTCGCGTAACCGTATCAGAGGATCGACGAACTGCCGAACTATTTGCTCGGAGGGACCACATTCTGGCCCCATTGGTCCCGGTCGATCTGGAATCGACGCAAATTGTCGCCGGGCTCCTCCAATGGGCGGCAGACAACCGTCTAGTCGTTCGAGACTTCGGCAGCCCGATTCGTCCCGACCGAATCGATAGAGATCTTGGCAACTGGGTGCCGAGGTCCAACAGAACGTACGCGATGGACGCGGGCATCCAACGAGCGTCGGAGAAATCGGAGGCATAAACCCTATGCGCAAGAGACTGAACTCGTTGTGCTGCTGGCGGCTGCCATATTGTTCGCGAGCGAAAGCCTGACAGCTGCGCAGGACACGGCATCCACCGGTGCGTCGGCCACCCAGATGCGTCCTAAGGTGAAGCAGCAATTCATCGGTTGGGGGCAGCTGGCCGAGCCAGCGACGACTCGCATCGTTGACCGATCAAGCCAGCGCAGGCGCCCAAACGTCCTGGCCAGCGCCGCCGTTTGGCTCCGGGTGGCCCTACGCGATTCAGGAGCGGTTCGGCGTTGGTGGAAGCACATTGTCAAGTGCGTTCGGCGCAACGAGCGCGTCTGCTGCTGTTGGTGCGCTGACTGGCCCGCTGTCAGGCGCCGCAGCGGGGTTTACGAGTTTCGCGAACTCGCTCGTTGCCGATTTCGACCAAAGCCTGTCTGTCGCCGGGACGCGGTTTGGCGGGGCTGAAGCGGGGGCGGCAGGTAGTAGTAGCTGGGCACCCGGCGCAGGGTTGGCTGCGGCGGCGAGCGGCTCCAGCTTCGATTCATCGTACGGTAGCCTTGGGGGGTTTGCGGCGGGAGGCATCTACGTCATGCCAGAAGTGGTGGTCGCCGCGAGCGCAATCGACGGAGATGCGGGATTCAACGGCTACCAAGTTGCAATGTTGTCCCTTGCGGCGGTCGGAGCATTTGAAACAGCTGCCGCATTTACTGAAGGGACCGAAGCGATGTTGGGGCTGGCTGCGGGTGGCGCTCCTCTCGCTCTACCCGCGGCCGCGATTACTGCCACGATGGCAGGGTTCATGTTCCTTGCGGGTTTCGGTCTGACCTACGCGGCCATAAGAGGGGCAGCGGGGCCGCGGTAGTACGAGAAGCACAAAGGAAAGAAACCAGATGCGGAAAACGGCTTCAGGAGGAAGTTACCGGCGGAAAGCTCTACTGGTATTGACGATTGCCGTGACCATAGTGAGTGTTGCAGCCTACGTCGCAGGGGTTCCAGTTTTCTTGATTGCTCCTGCCTGCGTCATGTTGCTCGTTTCGTTTGTCATGCGTTCGTTCTTCGCAGAAGGTCGCGACTGGAGGCGGCTGTTCACCCCGCGGCGGGTGCTAGCAATGTTCGGGGTCATCCCGGTTGTAGCGGCCACCATCGGGTTCCTGATGTTCAGGTTTGGATTCACGGGCATCATAGCGCTGTGGGCGTTTGGCGGTGTCGTCCTCGGCTGCGACTTCGTCTATCTGATGTGGTTCGATCGAGACGATTCGAACGGTGCACGACAGGTCTTCCGACGCTCGAATTCGCAAGGGAACGATCCGTCGGAAAGAGTATCCCCCGACCAGTGAGGCGTAAGAAAATGTGGCACTCAACAGTTCAAGTTCTTGCCATAGCTCTTCTGTCCTTCGGTTCGTTGCGTCCAGTGTCTGCGCAGCGGACGATGGTTCCACCTGGAGACAGGACGTCAGTTGTTACGTCGCAACTCGTCGGCGGCGGCAGCTGGCAGAGCCAGCGACGACTGGCATCATTGAGCGACCAGACCAGCGTCGCATCAGACGGTGGCTGGCAGGTGCACCTTAAGCACATGGACGATGACTCACTGTCCGGTCGTATCACAGTCAACGGCTCGCCCCGCATTCAGCAAGCCCGCATCGAAGGGCAGGTCACTGGCAGCGACGTCTATGGAGTGCTGGTCGATGACCACGACACGCAGGTCGGAACCTTCAGCGGCTCGATCATGAATAGCGGAATGGCCGGCACCTACACCACCGTCGACGGCGATTCCGGCAACTGGAGCTGGAACGGTCCGGTGCCCAAGTGAAGATTGGCGTGGGCCTTGAGCCGATGCGTCGGTTCTTCGCAACGCCCGCACACGCCGACGACTCACGTCGTCGGCGTGTGCGTCGAGCTCGCTCAGCCCTGGCGGGCGTACCGGTTGCGCGATCCGCGATAGGATTCGCGGGTGCGCAGCGGGTTGAAGTGTTGGCGCTGACTGCGTTCGGCTTGTTGCACGGCGTGCGGGACGGCAGCTTGCGGCTTCGACGTGAGGCTGTGCGCCTGACGCGGCAGCTGGCTGCCGATGTGCCGCTCGATGGCGTGCAGCTGGCCGCGCTCGTCCGGTGACGCGAAGCTGGTGGCGTGACCCGCCGCTTCGGCGCGCGCGGTGCGGCCGACGCGGTGGACGTAGTCTTCCACCGTCTGCGGTAGGTCGTAGTTGATCACCCGATGGATCCCGGCGACGTCGATGCCACGCGCCGCGATGTCCGTGGCGATCAGAATGCGATAGCGGCCGTGACGGAACCCGTCCAAGGCCTCACGCCGCTGCGACTGACTGCGACCGGCATGCAAGCGCTGCGTCGCGTGCCCGGCGTTCTTGACTAGCCGCGCCAAGCGATCGGTGCGATGCTTGGTGCGCGCGAACACCAGCACGTTGCCGGCGTTCTGCTCGATCAACGACAGCAGCAACGGGGCCTTCTGTTCCTGCGGAACCAGGTACACGTCCTGCGTCGCCCGCGACGGCGGCAGCGCCTGCACACCGACGGCGACGCGCACCGGATCGGACAAGTGCGTCCGCGCCAGCGCCCCGACGTCCGACGGCATGGTCGCCGAGAACAGCAGTGTCTGCCGCTGCGCCGGCAGCACCCGCATGATGCGGTCGAGCTGCGGCTTGAAGCCCATGTCGAGCATGCGATCGGCTTCGTCGAGAACGAAGATGGTCACGTCCTTCAAGGTGAGGGTGCCGCGGTCGAGATGGTCGACCAGACGGCCGGGAGTGGCGATGATGATCGACGGCCGATTGCGCAGCGCATGCAGCTGCGGGCCGTAGCCGACGCCGCCCACTACCAGAGTGCTATGCAGGCCGGCGCCCAGGCGCTCGGCCCAACGGAACGTCTGCTCCGCCAGCTCGCGCGTCGGTGACAACACCAGCGCCGTGCCCTTCGCGGCGCGCAGGCGCTCGACGATGGGAATGACGAACGCAGCGGTTTTCCCGGTGCCGGTCTGCGCGGCGCCGATGACGTCGCGCCCGGCGAGCGCGGCGGGGAGCGCCGCGGCTTGGATCGGTGTCGGCGCAGCGTAGCCGGCCTGGCGTAATGCCGCCCGCATCGCCGCCGAGAGCGGCAGCTGGTCAAAAGTTGAGGGTGAGGCTGTTTCTGTGGACTTCACAGGTATCTATTTCCTTTTCTTCGAATGGCGCCAGTTGCAGCCGGTAGACGCGTTGGACCGGAACTCTCGCCAGAGGGAGTGCGGTGGATGCTGGCGAGTTTATTGCGGCACGGACCCAACGGTGATGTGGCTGAAGGGAGGAGAGCAACAATAAACGGAGGCAACCATAGCAGCCTGGTCGCGGGAAGTCGAGGCGTGCGGCGATCTCAGTGAAACCGCGGCGACGCGGTCAGCCAATCTCGACCGAGACGCCGAAGACTTCCGTCAACAGCACGTACAGCGCCGCCAGGGTGAAGATCAGGGTCGACAGCGTACCCACGGCGACGCCGGTGAGCAGCGCCAGCACGAGCACCGCGGTCACGGCGAGCAAGGGCGCCAGCAGCGCCTGTGCGTCGACCGGCGGACCCCAGAACGCGATGAGGCGGCGCGCCACGTTGGCGCCGGTGACGGCCTGCTCGAGCAGTTGGAGGAGTTGCGGCAACATCAGGGCAACATGTCGGCGCCGATCGACAGGATCAACACGCCTTCGTGCTGGCGCGGGCCGCCGACCAGAAAGGTGCCATGGTTACGCAACGAGAGGAACGTGTCGACGATCGGGCGTGAGCCTTCGATCACCATCACCTTCATCGACACGCGCTCGTTCTTGAACTCCTTGGGAATGACCATCACGTAACGGCCCCCGGGAATGTCGAACCCGACCTTGCCACCCCAGGGAACGCGCTGGCGCTCTTCCTTCACCAGCCGGTACGACGAGTAGGGGAAGAGCGTATCGAACTGGCGATGCAGCGAGGCCAAACGGGCGTCGAACTCCTTGCCGGAGTTGCTGGCGAGGACGGCACCGATACGCACCTCGACGGCATTCGACGCCGGGCTGCTGACGACGTTCGGCAACTCTTCTTGCGCCGCGAGCGTCACCGGCATTCCGACGAGCGCGAGCAACGCGCTGACGACCACACACGGACTGACGGTCACGGTACGTCCCCGCCCACGGGCGTCTCGTCACTGACCCACAGCACCGTCGTGCGGGTTTCGGGATCGCTGACCACGGCCACCGAGTCGACGTCACTCTCGAGCGATTCGATGGTGGCCGCATTGTCGACCGCGGCGATGCGCGGCGCATCCGGTTGCGTGGTCGGTTCCGGCGCCCGCGCAAAGAGCCAGACGGCGAAGAGAGCGACCGCTGCGGCGGCCGCCAGGGCCGGCACGCGGATCACCCAGCGATGATCGCCTTCGCTCCACCACATCTGCAGCCGTTCCCGCCACGACGGGCGGATCGTGCCCAGGCGCGACTCCACGCCCGACCAGAAGTCGCTGAGATCGATGGAGTCGGCGCGCGCATGCATCGTGTGGTTCACCAATTCCTGCACGCGCTCGATCTGGCGCAACTCCGTCTCGCACGACTGGCAGCGCGTGCCGTGCAACGCAACGGCACGCATCTGTCGCGAGTCCAGTTCACCATCCACAAATAGCGGGAGCAAGTTCGACGCTTCGCGACAGGTCACGGCGATCACCCTCTATACATCCGACAGTACGCCCTGCGGAGGGTCCGTGTGCGACCGGTCATAGCGGCGGGCAGTACGCTAAATGCAGTCCTTAAGCTTCTTCTGGAGCTTCTTGCGGGCATAATGCAGCCGACTCATCACCGTTCCCTTCGAGCACTGCATCACGCGGCTGATCTCTTCATAGGAGAGACCTTCAACTTCGCGCAGCAGTATGACGGCTTTGTGATCGGGGGTCAACTCGTTAATGGCCTCGTTGACACGGTCACCGATCTCGCGCGCCTGCGTCTCATGGAATGGGTCTGTGGGTCGTTCCTCCTTCAGGGTGTCTTCGTACGCTTCGCCGGCTCCGACTCGATCTTCCAGCGCCACGGTCGGGTGGCGCCGCTCGCGCCGCTGAAAATCAATCGCTCGGTTCACCACGATCCGATAGAGCCAGGTGTAGAAGCTCGATTCACCCTTGAACTTCGCCAGATTCTCATACGCTTTGACGAACGTCTCCTGCGCAATCTCGATGGCATCCTCGCGGTTGTGCACCATTCCGAGGGCCACCGCCACGACCTTGCGCTGATATCGTTCGACCAGCTCCTTGAACGCCTCCTTGTTACCGTGGCGACAGTCGCGAACCAGTTCGCCGTCGCTACGCTCCACGGTGACACCCTATAGACGGGTCGATTCGGACGTTATTCATAGCCACACTATTTCTATTCGAGCCCGCCCTACCGCCTCTGGCGAGCATGATTCACGAGCCCGAACACGACTCAATGCGCCTCGGCCCAGTTGGAGCCCCAGCCCAGGTCCACCCGCAACGGCACCTCCAGGGGCACGACCTCCTCCATCTGCGCCCGGACCACCGCCATGGTTCGCTCGCGGTCGTCCGCCGCCACCTCGAACACCAACTCGTCGTGGACTTGCAAGATCATCGCCGCGCGCAACCCCTCGGTGCGCAACCGCTGCTCGATCGCCACCATCGCCATCTTGATCACGTCCGCCGCCGAGCCCTGAATCGGCGTATTCGTGGCCGTCCGCTCAGCGGCCTGGGCGACTCCGCGGTGCCGACTGGCGAGATCGGGCAACGTGCGGCGGCGACCCAGCAGCGTGGTCACATACCCTTGTTCGCGGGCCACGGCTTGCGTGGCATCGAGATAGGCACGCACGCCCGCGTAGCGCTCGAAGTAGCTGGCAATGTAGCGTTCTGCCTCCGCCAGCGGAATACCCAGCTCGCGCGCCAGCCGCTGCGGACCCATCCCGTAGAGGATACCGAAGTTGATGACTTTGGCGGCGCGGCGCATCTCGGGCGAGATGGTCCCGGGCAACACCCCGAAGACCTCGGCCGCCGTGCGGGCGTGGACGTCATCGCCGGCGCGGAACGCCTCCAGCAGCACCGGATCGCGCGACAAATGCGCCAGAATTCGCAGCTCGATCTGCGAGTAGTCGGCAGCAACCAGCACGCATCCTTCCGCGGCAATGAATGCGGCCCGGATGCGCCGGCCCTCCTCGCCGCGGATCGGGATGTTCTGCAGATTCGGATCGCTGGAGCTGAGCCGGCCGGTGGCGGCCACGGTCTGGTTGAAGGAGGTATGCAAGCGCCCGGTACGCGGGTTCACCGCAGCGGGCAAGGCATCCAGATAGGTAGATTTCAACTTGCTCAGGGCCCGGTACTCGAGGATCTTCGCCGGCAAGGGGTGTGCGCCCGCCAGCCGCGTCAACACGTCGACGTCGGTCGACAACCCGGTCTTGCCACGCTTCACACCTTTGCGCGATAGGCCGAGGCGATCGAAGAGTACCTCGCGCAGCTGCGGTGGCGAAGCGATGTTGAACTCCCCACCCGCGGCGACGTAGATCTCCTGTATGAGCGTGTCGAGGCGCGCCTCGAACTCGCGGCTCATCGCCGCCAGCGCCTCGACGTCGAGACGAACGCCGCGCCGCTCCATGGCGGCGAGCACGCTCACCAGCGGCATCTCGACGTCGTAGAAGAGACGCTCCAGCTGGAGCTCACCCAATCGCGCCGCAAAGCGCTCGCGCAAGCTCGACAGCAAAGCCACCCCGGCCGCCAGGGCTTCAGGACCGTCACGGAACGCCGGCAGGTTGGTCGTCAGCACGTCGGCCGCCAGATCTTCGAGGCGATGTGTGGCGGATGCTTCCAGGAGATACGACGCCACCATCACGTCGAACACCGGCGCCACGTCATCGCTGACCACGTCCCCGAACAAGAGCAGATCGCGCTTGAGATCGTGCGCGACCTTCTCGACGTGGCGGTCACACAGGATGCCTCTCAATGCCACCGCGCCAGGCGATTCGGCATCGAGTGACAGATGCCATGGCGCCTCGCCGCCGGCCGCCATCACGACACCACTCAGATGCGGGCCGTCATGCTGCAGCCGTCCGTCACAGGCCAGTGCCAGATGACCGCAGCGGCGCGCCACCGTGAGCATCGACTCAATGTCCGCCGCGCTCTCGGCCTGTCGCAATGGCGCCGCGCTCGCCGGTACCGCCGCCGACAAGTCTCGCAGCAGCCGTTGAAAGCCGAGCCGCGTGAAGATCGGGCGCAGCGCGCCCGGATCGGGGCCGGGGTAGCGAAAGTCTTCGAGGCGACACTCGAGGGGCACATCGCGCCGCACCACGGCCAGGTCGCGGCTCAGCCGCGCCGTCTCGGCCTCGGCACGCAGCGTCGCCGCCAACTTTTTCGCGCCGCGGATGTCGGTGGCCGCGTCGAGCTCGTCGAGGTGAGCCAAGAGCTGCTCGATGCTGCCGAAGCGCTGGATCAACGCGACCGCGGTCTTCTCGCCGATGCCTTTGACGCCCGGAATGTTGTCGACGGAGTCTCCCATCAAGCCCATGACGTCGACCACGTGCTCGGGCCCGACCCCGAAACGCTCACGCACCGCTCCCACGTCGATGCGACGGTCGCGCATCGTATCCCACAACTCGACGTGCGGACCGACCAGTTGCATCAGGTCCTTGTCGCCGGTGATGACCACCGTATCGATGCCGCGTTCCGCCATCCGATGGGTGACAGTGGCGATGACGTCGTCCGCCTCGACGCCCGGGATGCACAGGGCACGCACGGCGAAGGCGTCGACGACCTCGTGCACCAGCGGGAACTGCGCCGCCAGCTCGTCGGGCATCGCCGGCCGGTTGGCCTTGTAGGGAGCGAACAGGTCGTCGCGAAAGGTGGGACCGGGGGCGTCGAAGACCGCCCCGAGGTAGTGCGGCGCCGTCTCGCGCAGTAGCTTGAGGAGCATCGTGGTGAAGCCGTACACGGCGTTGGTAGGCACGCCGGCCGGGCTGGTGAGCGGCGGCAAGGCATGGAACGCCCGGTAGACGTACGAGCTGGCGTCGATGAGGTAGAGGACGGGATGGGCGGTCGGCATCGCACTCGCGCCCGCGGGGCCGCCGGCCGCAGCGACCGGAGGCGTGACGGGCTGTTGCGCGCGCACGCTAACAAATGGCCCCGACCAAGTCCAACTTTGCGCCGCAGCCGGCCTCCCAGGCGGCTGGCCCACGCCGCGATATTGACAAAGCGAGTTGTCGTCGTTAAACACGCCCCCGTTTACGCTCGGATGCCTTTGAATTTCGCGACGTGATGTACGTCTTAGACCCGCGATGATCGAAGTCCGGAACCTGACAAAGCGCTACGGCGACCTGGTCGCGATCCGTGACATCAGCTTCACGGCGGCCACCGGGCAGATCCTCGGGTTCCTCGGCCCCAACGGCGCGGGGAAGACGACGACCATGCGCATCATCACCGGGTTCATGCCGGCCTCATCGGGAACCGTGAAGGTGGCCGGCTACGACATCTTCGACGACTCCTACGAGGTCCGCAAGCGCATCGGCTATCTCCCGGAAAATCCACCGCTGTACGGCGACATGACCGTGGTCAGCTACCTGCGCTTCGTCGGCCGCATTCGCGGCATCGCCAAGGCCGAGTTGGGGGACAGCGTCGATCGCGTGCTGCACAAGTGCGGCTTGACCGGGGTCACCGGTCGTGTCGTCGGGCATCTCTCCAAAGGATTCCGGCAGCGCGTCGGTTTGGCGCAGGCGCTGATCCACAATCCGAGCGTGCTGGTGCTGGACGAACCGACGATCGGCCTCGATCCGCGGCAGATCATCGACATTCGCACCCTCATCAAGGAGCTCGCCGGCGAGCGCACGGTGATCCTGTCGACGCACATCCTGCCGGAGGTCTCACAGTTGTGTGAGAAGCTGGTGATCATCAACGAGGGGCACATCGTCGTCGAAGATACGCTGGAGAACCTCACCAGGGAGATGAGCTTGGAGCAAGTGTTCCTCACCTACATCACCAGGGATACGGCGACGCTGCGTGGCACGCCGGCAGAGGAGGCCACGGCGTGAGGAACGCGCTAAGCATTGCCGGCAAGGAGCTGCGCTCCTATTTCGTGTCGCCGATCGCCTACGTCGTCCTGACGGGGTTTCTGCTGCTCGGCGGCTGGTTCTTCTTCAACCTGCTCGCGCGCTTCAACTTCCTGTTGTCGATCTACTCGGCGATGCGCAACCCGGAAGCGCAGATGCGCCTCAACCTCAACGAGTTCGTCATCGCCCCGCTGCTGCACAATCTCTCCGTGGTCCTGGTGATTCTGGTGCCCGTCATCACCATGCGCAGCTTCGCCGAAGAGAAGCGCAGCGGCACGTACGAGCTGCTGCTGACGTCGCCCTTGTCGATCAGCGAGATCGTCATCGGCAAGTTCCTCGGCTGCTTCGCCTTCCTGCTGGTGATGCTGGGGCTGACGGCAGTGTACCCGCTCATCCTGCTCCTCTACGGCAACCCGGAGCTCGGCATCATCGCCGCCGGCTATCTCGGCTTGCTGCTGCTGGCCACGGCGTTCGTCACCGTCGGCTTGCTAACGTCGTCGTTCACCGAGAACCAAATTATCGCGTCGGTGAGCTGCCTCGTCGTCCTGCTGTTGTTCTACGTCATCGCCTGGCCGGCCGACACCGCGGGGCCGCTGCTGGGCGCGGTGCTCAAGTACTTGTCGCTGACCGAGCACTTCAGCGAGATGGTGAAGGGCGTGATCGACACCAAGGACCTCGTCTACTTCCTGAGCGTGATCGTCCTGGCCCTCTTCCTGACGCACCGCTCGGTCGAATCCGTACGCTGGAGATAGGCCGTGCGCCGCAGCAACTCACTCCTGGGACTCATCGGTCTCGTCCTGCTGCTGTTTGCCGGGGTGGCCGCGCTGTTCACGCGGGCCCGGACCCTCACCGATATTTCCTACATCTTCATCAACGGCGTGCTCGGCCTGGGCGCGTTGATCGCCTACCTGAGCGCCGGGCTCGAGCAGGTGCGCGGCGTCGTCAGCGAGCGCTCGACCAAGTACGGCGCCAACGTGCTGGTGGGGTCGGCCGTGTTCCTCGCCGTGCTGGGGTTGTTGAACTACCTCTCGACACGACACAACCACCGCTTCGATCTCACCGAGCAAGGTGTGTTCAGCCTCTCCACACAGTCGATCAACGTCGTCAAGAACCTGCAGGACGATCTGCAGGTGCAGGCCTTCGTCGAAGGCGGCGTCAACCCCGAGCTGCGCGACTTGCTCGACAGCTACAAGTACGCCTCGCCGAAGGTGAAGTACGAGCTGGTCGACCCCGACAAGCAGCCGGAGATGGCGGAGAAATACAAGGTCACCAACTACAACACCGTCCGCTTCGAGTACGGCAAGGAGTCGACCAGCATTACGCAGCCGACCGAAGAGAACATCACCAACGCCATCATCAAGGTGACGCGCACGACGCACAAGACGGTGTGCTTCGTGGAAGGGCACGGCGAGCCGGATATCGACGACGCGCAGGGCCCGAGCGGATACGCCAGTGTGAAGGACGGGCTGGCCAACGAGAACTACGAGGTCAAGAAGATCCTGCTGGCGTCGATGGCCGCGGTGCCGGACGACTGCAGCATGGTGATCGTCGGCGGGCCGCAGAAACCCTACCTCGACAACGAGCTGAGCGCGCTCGGCAAATTCCTCGATGGCGGCGGCCACGCCGTGTTCCTGCTGGCGCCGCGCACCGGGAGCGAGCTGCAACCGCTGCTGGCCAAGTGGGGGGTCAAGCTCGACGATGACGTCGTCGTCGATGAGGTCGTTCGCCTCTTCCAGGGGCCGTCGCTCGGCCTCAACCCGCTGGTGAACACCTATGCCCCGTCGCACGAGATCACGCGCGGCTTCAAGCAGCTGACGATCTTTCCGATGACCCGCTCGGTGCGCAGCGACGCCGCCGGCAAGAAGGGGCTGCAGGTCACCGAGCTGGCCAAGACCAGCCCGCAGAGCTGGGGAGAGACGGACCTCACGACGCTGTTCGATAAAGGTGAAGCCAGCCTCGATCCAAACGCCGACGTCAAAGGTCCGGCCCCGGTTGCCGTGGTGGTCACCGCCGACCTCAAACAAATGGGCGGCGACAAAGATGGCACCACCCGGCTCGCGGTGTTCGGCAGCGCAGGCTTCGCGGGCAACAAGGAGATGGGCGGCACCTACTTCAACCGCGACTTGTTGATGAACACCATGGACTGGGTCGTTGGCCAGGCGGATCTCGTGTCCATCCGACCGCGCGGTGTGCGTGCGTCACGGGCCCAGTTCACCCCCGACCAGCAACTCGTGATCTTCTACCTCTCGGTGCTCGTCATGCCCGAGCTGCTGCTGATCGCCGGCATCGCGGTGTGGTGGCGTCGCGAGTAGTGAGCCGACGATCCGCGTCTCCCCATGCGTTATCGCACCACCATCGCGCTCGTTCTGTTGCTGCTCGGCCTCGGCGCCTACGTCTACTGGGTCGAGCTGCCGAAGGTCGAACAGGAAACCAAGAAGAAAACCCTCTTCGAGTTCAAGGCCGATGACGCCACCGAGGTGTCGCTGGTCTACGCCGACCGCGAGATCGTCCTGAAGAAGTCGGGTGACGACTGGCGCCTGGTCAAGCCGCTCGACGTCGCCGCCGACAGCACCACCGCCAAGAACCTGGTCAGCGCCATCGCCGAGTGCGAGGTGAAGAAGGAGCTGACCGACGCCTCCACCAATTTGGCACAGTATGGTCTCGACGCGCCCTTGGTGAAGGTCACCGTCAAGCTGAAGGACAAGGAGCTGCCGACCGTGCTGGTCGGCAAGAACAGCCCCGTCGGCTTCTCGACGTACATCGAAAAGGTCGACGACAAGAAGATCCTGCTGACCAGCTCGGCGTTCCGTTCCGGGATGGACAAGAGCGTCAAGGATCTGCGCGACAAGACCATCCTGACGTTCGCCGATGGCGACGTGCAGAAGGTCGCGTTGCTCGGTGAGAACAACGCCATCACCCTGGTGCAAAAGGACGGCAACTGGACCGTCGACCCGCCCGGCCCGTACGCCGCCGATGCCGCTACGGTGCGCTCCTTCTTGTCGACGCTGCGTTCCATGCGCGCCGTCGATTTTCCGGATGCGCCGAGCGACCCGAGCGCCTACGGCCTCGACAACCCGCGCCTCACGGTGGCGCTGTACGTCGGCAAGGACAATCTCGAAAAGAGCCTGCGGCTGGGGAAGGAAAACGACAAGAAGGAAATCTACGTCCAGGCCAGCGGGCAACCACCGACCACCTACACGGTGAGCGACTGGGTGTTCCGTGACCTGAACAAGACCCTCACCGACTTCCGCGACAAGACGCTGCTGGCGTTCGATCGTGACAAGGCCAGCGCCATCGCGGTGACGCGGAAGGACGGCGGGCAGTTCAAGCTCGTGCGCGGCGCCGACAAGCAGTGGAAGGTCGAGGGGGCCGACGGCAAGCCGGCGGAGACCGCGATCAACCAGTACCTCGGTGACGTGCACGACTTGAAGGGATACGACATCATCACCGATCAACCCGCCGACGTGACGCCGTTCGGGTTGGCGCAACCGCTGCTCAAGATCAGCGTCATCGGTGATGAGAACAAACCGCTCGGCAGCATCCTGCTGGCACAACGTCCGTCCGAAGAAGGCAAAAAGGAATACGCAGCGATGACCGAAAACGGACCGACCGTCTTCCTGGTCCGCGACTACCTCATCACTCGACTGAACAAGACCGCCCAGGACTTCATCGAGAAGCCGACGCCACCGCCGGGAACCCCGCCGGTGCCAGCGCCAGCGGCCTTGCGCGGCGGAGAGCCCGCCGAGAACGAACCGCTCGACGAAGGCGACGGCATGGACGACGGCGCCGGCGGCGAGCAGGACTGATCTACGGCAGGTCGATCTGCCGCAGTGCGGCGAGCAGCGTATCGATCTCGTCGTCGGTGCCGACGCTGACGCGCAGCGCGTCGCGCAACTCCGGCGTGGCAAAGTAGCGCACCAGCACACCGCGCTCCTTGAGCCCCTGATACACTCCCTGCAAGCTGCGGCCCGGTCGCCGCGCCAAGACGAAGTTCGACTGGCTGGGCAGCACCGCGAACCCCAGATCACGCAATGCCGCGGTGAGGCGCTCGCGCGTGGCGCGGATCCGCGCCACGTTGGCTTCCATCCACCCATAGTCGTCCAATGCCGCGCTGGCCGCGACGATGCTCAAGCGCGTCACGTTGTACGAGTCCTTCACCTTCAGCAACTCGCCGATGAAGCCCGCCGGCCCGAAAGCGAGCCCGATGCGCATGCCGGCAAGCGAAAACGACTTCGAGAACGTTCGCAGCACGACCACATTGTCGCACTCACGGGCCAACGCGATGGCGCTGCGGTCGGCGAAATCCACGTAGGCCTCGTCCACGACGAGCAGGCCGGCAACTTGCCGCGCCAGGCTGCGAATGGCCTCGACCGGCACTGCGGTACCCGACGGAGAGTTGGGATGACACACGAAGGTCACCCGCCCACCGGCCGCGGCCAGGCCGGCGGGGAGCGTGAAGTCCGACGGAAATGGAACGTGAACCGCTTCCCCTTCCTGGATGGCCACCAGGGTGTCGTACAGACTGTAGGTTGGATACGGAAAGACGACGCGGTCGCCGCCATCGACGCAGGCGCGCATGATGAGATTGAGCAGCTCGTCGGAGCCGTTGCCGACGAGGATGTTGTCGCGGCGAAAGCCGTAGCGCTGGGCAGCCCGGTCACGCAGAACGTTGGCGAGCGGATCGGGATAGAGGCGCAGCTCGTCATGTGCCGCATCGCGCAGCGCGGCGAGCACTCCCGGCGAGGGCGGGTACGGGTTTTCGTTGGTGTTGAGCTTGATGTAGCGGCGATCCTGCGGCTGCTCGCCGGGGACGTAACCGGTCATCGCCTCGACTCGCGGGCGGATCCACTTCGGTGCCATGCATTCCACCTTCGCCGCCGTTTGCTATCAGATCGTCGCGCTCAGGAAAACCGGACGCTCGGTACGAACGTGGAAGGCAGCGGCGGTGCGGTGAGGGAAGCAGAATGGGATGCAGAAAGTGGAAACCGGGAACCGGTTCCCGGTTTTCCATTCTCGTCTATCAACGCGCCCACGCACCGCTTCGTTGCGCCGGCAAATCGGGCTCGGCACAATGAGTCCCATGTCCGCCGAGCAACTCATCGCTCTCGAAGCCGCGATCGCTGAGTTGGCCACGCTGTACACGGTAGCCAAAGGCTTCGCGGCGCTGCAGGCACGGGCCGAGGGCGAGCTGCTGCCGGCAGTGAGCCGTCTCGGTCGCCACCTGCGGCGCCTGCTACGCGCCGATCAACTCAGCGAGCCCGCCGTCGAGGCGGCGGCCAGGGAGATCATGGCGCTCGGCTCAGGGTGGCGAGCGGCGCTCGAAGAGCTGCATCAGAGTGCGGTCTATCAGCAGACGCTGGCCGCGCTGGCGGCGGATCGGCAGGACGAATTGGCGACGTTGATCCCGCGGGTCGTGGCGGGGCTGAGTTTGGTCCGCCCTGCCCCAACCCTTTACATCCCGGTCTCGCCGTCGAGCGGGCGGCGTCTTCCCGGGAGCAGCCCCTTCCTCAGCGCGGCGGCATGTGCAGAGCAGCTCCTGGTTTTGCGCGCCGAGGGAATCGCGCCGGAGAGTGTTGCGGGGGAATGGTGGGATCGCGAGCTGGTGCCGATCGGCTGTGCGGATACGCCGGCTGGGTTGGATTCACCCATCGCGTTGCGCCTGGACGCGGCGGACGTGCCATGTGCCCTCTTCGCCGTGCCCGACGAAGCGAGTTACAGCATCTTCACGCCGTGCCTGCGCGCCCCGCTGACGATCGTCATCGCCGCAAATGCCACGGACGAATGGTGGAATGCATATGAAGAGTCGTACCACGCCTTCCGCGACGTCTTGCAGCGCGAGCTCGCGGCCCGCGGGTGTTCCGTGACCGTCGCCGAATGAGCGTGCAACACGTCGGTCGTCGCGGCTGATTGAAGAGAATGGAGAACCGGTAATCGCTCTGCTCGTCGATAGGCGGTTGGCAATTCTCCATTCCCGGTTCCCGGTTTTCCATTCTCGGCGTCGCCCGGACCCCGAAACGGCAACGGCCGCC
>Ga0335082_10000455_pt1 | contig 42210 bp, 30 predicted proteins | sample Lox_Sample_41_FD_206718 | JGI IMG/M metagenome (GOLD analysis project Ga0335082, IMG submission 206718) | Soil microbial communities from Loxahatchee National Wildlife Refuge, Florida, United States - Lox_Sample_4.1 | ecosystem: Environmental > Terrestrial > Soil > Wetlands | place: USA...
TTGTGCATGTGCGAGGCTGGTGGTATTTTCTGACAGAAGTCCAACCGTGTCCGGCATCATAAGATATGCTCTTTTACTTTTTTTGTCTTTGTCTTGGTCGTTCCCTTTCAAATAAATATTAAATTTTCTTTCGCTGTGCGGGTCGCCTGAAGATTCAAAAGGCCATATGACTCAATGAGGACTTGCAACAGGAAGGGGCAATAAGGACTAAGGACAAGAAGGATGAATAAGGCGATTCCATTTTATAAAACAAAAGCATAAAGGATGGACTACATATACGCACGGCGATATTGCAGCTATTGGGCAAATGTAGTGGCAGCGTGGACAATTATTACGCGCTGGTGCGTTTTTTTAGGATTGTTCACACCACACCCGGGCATTCTGGAACATTCTAAGCCAGGGAGATGCGGGGAGCGATTTCTTGAGATCTTCGGGCAGCCATCCCCATTGCCAAGTGAGCACAGTACGCTCAGGGTGCGGCATCATGGCAAGGTGGCGGCCGTCGGGTGAACAGAGACCCGCAATGCCGGCTGGTGAGCCGTTGGGATTGAAGGGATAAGCTTCGGTGATTGTGCCGTCGTCGTCAACGTACCTGATCGGCGCGAGACCGTACTCAGCCTCGTTAAAAATCTTCTTGTCCGGAAAATACGCCAGACCCTCGCCATGAGCAACCCAGATACCTAGTACGGAGCTGTCCATGCCCCTAAGCATGATGGAGGGGCTCTTTAAAATCATCACTGTCGAGAAGCGGGACTCGAATCGGCCGGACAGATTGTGGATAAAGCGCGGCTGGAGCTCGTCCGAGATACCGCGCCACGGCACCCAGCCCAAGAGTGCCATCAGCTGACAGCCGTTGCAAACGCCGAGACTAAAGGTATCGTGCCGGAAGTAGAATTGCTCGAACTGGTCCCAGACCTTTTTGTTGAACCGGATGGACGCAGCCCAGCCTTTTGCCGAATCGAGCACATCGGCGTAGCTGAATCCCCCAACGAAGACCACACCGCGGAACTCGTCGAGCGTGACGCGACCCGCGAGCAGGTCCGTCATGGTCACGTCCCAAGGCTCGAAACCGGCAAGGTAGAAGGCCGAGATCATCTCCCGGTCGCCGTTGCTCCCCTCTTCGCGGATAACAGCGACTCTGAGTTTGTCAGTACGCTGGAGGATCGCAGGAGTCGTCGGTTTTGGGTTGAAGGGTATGACGAACGAGGGCCCCTTTCGGTCATAGATATTCTTTCGTTCCTCGAGGATATTCCCAGGGTTTCTTTGCAGCAAGTCGAGCTGATGACTCGTTTCCTCCCAGACGTCCCGGAGCACACGCATGTCTTCATCGAGGACATTCTTCCAGCTGATGGATGCCTTGATTCGTTTGTCAACACTTGAATTTCCTATGACCCAATTCGGAACACCTGCCTTGTTCAAGGCCTGGCAGATCGCGGACTCGTTCTCCGGAAGATATTCGATCACGAGGCCGGCCTCCTCGGAGAACAGTACCGAGATCGGGTCCTTACCATGGGTGATTTCAGACGGTAGGTTGACCTCAATTCCGCAATTCCCGGCGAATGCCATTTCAAGGAGCGTTGTGATGAGTCCGCCGTCGGAGCGGTCATGTCCTGAGAGTACCAGCTCTTTCTTGATAAGTTTCTGGACCGCCTTAAACGCGTGCTTGAGAAGTTCAGGATCATCAATGTCCGGCGACTCACTCCCCACCTGGTTGAAGACTTGAGCAAGAGCAGAGCCACCAACACGGTTCTTCCCGCGCGCTAGATCGATAAACAGCAGCTTTCCCCTTCCCGGTGCCTTAAGGTCAGGCGTAACGGTTTTGGTGATGTCAGGACAGCTGACGTAGGCCGAGATAACGAGTGTACCGGGCGACTTCACGGTCTCAATCGTACCGTCGGGTTTCGTGACCCTGGCTGCCATGGAAAGGCTGTCCTTTCCGCCGTCGATCGCAATGCCAAGCTTGATCATGATGTCCCGCATGGCAACAGCAGCGTCATAGAGCCGACTGCCCTCGCCCGGGAGCTTCGGCGCCCACATCCAGTTGGCCGAGCATCGAATGTCCTCGAGCGCGCTCACCTCTGCCCATACGATATTTGTGAGCGCCTCGCACACGCTCATACGTGCCATGGCCGCCGGATCAATCAGCTCCTTTACCGGCTGCTCGCCGATGGCGATAGCAGCGCCCGTGATCCCCACGTGTGATTGGGCGATTACGGCAACATCCGCGACCGTAAGTTGAAGCGGGCCAGCACACTGCTGGCGTGCAATGAGGCCGGTGACAGAACGGTCAACCTTGTTCGTCAAGAAACGTTTGGAGCTGACCGAGAGAAGTCGCAGCACTTTGTCAAGGGCTTTGCGTACGGTAAGGTCCTTGGGTAGGGCGAGGGGCTTGAGCGCGGTTTGCTTTCGGTCGAGCCTGAAAATCTTCTGCGGCATGTCGCCGAGCACTTTTGCAAGCTCAAGGTTTTCGGGCGTGGAATTGTCGATCTCGTCGTAGAGAAGTATGTAACCATTGCCCGTGACTGTACCGATCACGGCAACAGGCACTTTCTCGCGCACACAGAACGAGCGGAACAGCGATTCGTGTTCCGGTTTAATCAGGAGCGCATTCTGTTCCTGGTACTCAGCGCCCCAGATCTCGAGCACCGAGAGCGTGTTGTCGCCGACCTGGATCCTCCTGATATCGATTCTCGCGCCCGCCGGGTAGACGATCTCCTTCACGACGTTACAGTTGCCGCCCGCCCCCTGATCGTGAATGCTCTGGATCGGATTCTTCTTCCCGAGTTCCACACAGGCGCGTATGACGCGGTTCAGCTTCTGCTCCATCTCAGCATCGCCGCGCTGCACCGCGTTGAAATCAAGCTCGGCGATGTTCTCGCCCTGGATCATGGATGAGGCAGCACCGCCACCCATGCCAATGCGGTAGGCGGGGCCACCGATCTTGACCACGAGCATGCCCTTCCGCGCGACTGCCTTCTCGGTATGGCGGCTGTCCATCTGCCCCACACCCCCGCTGAACATGATCGGTTTGATCCATTCTCGCCGCTCGCCGTCGGGCAGCCGGAGACCGAAGGAGCGCGTAAAACCCTGAATCACGGGCTCGCCGAACTTGTTGCCGTAGTCCGAGGCGCCATTACTCGCCTCGATCTCGATCTGAAGAGGAGATGCAAGGTTATGCGGATATGCATAGGAGGCATCTTCCCACGAGAGCGGGTAGCCGGGGATGCGGAGATTGCCCACGCAGTAAGCTGCCGTGCCGGCGACCACAAGGCCACCGGTGCCCGTTGCTTGCACATCGCGAATGCGTCCGCCGGTACCTGTCTCGGCACCCGGGAACGGAGCGACTCCAGAGGGGAAGTTATGTGTCTCGGCCGTGAAGATGATATTGTGAATTCTCCGTGATTCTTTGAATGCGGACGGGAAGGCGGGGTCCTTAGGAATAAGTGTCGATATCTCGTAGCCCTTGATTGCACTCGAATTATCCCTGAAGGCGATGACGCTGTTGTTTTTGTTAGCTTCGTAGGTTGACTTCACGATCTTCATCAAGGTCTCTGTGACTTCCTTCCCGTCGATAATGAGCGTCCCGCGGAAGAACCAGTGGCGGGAGTGTTCGCTGTTCGATTGAGACAGGTCGAAGCACTCTACATTCGTGGGGTTACGTTTGATCTCGTTTTTGAACAGGTTTGTGTAATATTCAAGATCCCAATCATCGAGCCCCAGACCCATTTCACGGTTGATTTTTTCGAGGGCGGTCCTCCCCTGTTCCATGAGCGGAACGATGCGAACCGGCTCGGGTTTAATGCCCGTCTCGAATGTCGCGAGCGGCTTCGGATACGGGCATTCGGTCATGCGGTCGTGGATGAGCGAGAGGAAAGAAGATCGTTGTGTTTGACTCATCACCCCTTGGTCGGAGAGCTCCAGGCGGTATCGGCGCGAACGTTCAATTCTTGAAATCTTTCCGAGGCCGCAAGCATGGCAGACCGAGACCGCATTTGTTGACCAGGCTGTCGTGAAATTCATGCGGGGCCCGACTTCAAAAATCAATGCTCGAGAAGTGTGGAGCGCGGGACGAGCTACGAAGCTCTTGTCGGAGAAATTTCCCGGCTCGAAGGTCTCGGCCAGGAGCCACCGGAGCAGGCTCATTTCATCCCGTGCGAGCGGGCTGTCAGCAGCGACATTGAAGCAGAACTCGGTCTCGATCCCGCGGATTGCGGGAGAGACCTTTTCCTGTGCGGACGCGAGCAGGCCCGCGGCCTGATAGGCTGAGAGCGCGGGGGTGCGGTAAAAATGAAAGAGGACCATATTTGTCTTGTTAAGATGTTGTTCTGATAAAAAAATTAAGGAGAGCTAGAGAGTTTGGTGAAATAGGGAGGAAAAATTGAAATGCAACGGCCCCTCTCCCATTTTCCTACCTCCCATTTCTCTTCTGTCTACCCGTCATAATGCGTCGCTAGGTAAAAAGTATTTACCTCTCCGTCAGCGAAACGACCTTCTGCTCAGTGGCCTTTTTCTCGCCTGCCATCTCGCTCTTGCCGTCAAACGAGACGCCTTCTTCAATGATGAGCTTGGGCGTCTTGATATTGCCTTGGACGATGCCAGGTGCGATGATATGCACTTTCTGGCTCGCATTGACGTTGCCGACGATCTTTCCGCTACAGATGATCGTACCCACGGTGATCTCTCCCTGGAGGAACGCACCGTCACCGGCAATGAGGGTATCTTTGGAAATCACCTCTCCCTCCACCTTGCCGTCAACACGGATGGTGCCCTCGAAACTGAGCACACCCTTGAACCCCGTGCCCTTTCCCAGGAATGCCGTGATCTCGGCCTGCTCTGGTGAGCCTGAACCTTTTTTCAACATGAATACACCCTCCTCCACGTGATTTCAAAATTATGTCCGTATATGGCCATGAATCAATTCACCTGAAAAATATGAAGGAGAGAGGGAGAATGTGGAACGAGGAATCAAACCAGAAGACAATGGCTGTTTCTCACGTTCTCGGCTTCTCCATTTCACCTTATGTTTTTTGCTCTAATTCGTGTCGTATTCGTGGTTAAGAAATCTTGTCAATGATTCTGTCGAGCTCTTCAGCAGAATAATACTCGATGACGATTCGGCCGCCCTTAGACTTCGCGGTGATGCTCACTTTGGTGCCGAGCGCTTTCTTGAGCTTTTCTTCAACCGATTTGAGCTCGTGGCTCAGCCTTGCCTTTTTTTCCTTTGGCGGATTCTTGAGCCGAGCGGCGAGCGCCTCGGCTTCGCGCACTGAGAGTCCCTTCTTCACGATCATCACCGCGGCCTGCATCTGATCTCGCACTCGCTCAAGGGACAAGACTGCCTTGGCATGTCCCATGCTGAGAGCGCCTGTTGCCAGTTCCTGCTTTATCTCTTTAGGCAACCCGAGAAGGCGCAGGAAGTTCGTGACTGTGGAGCGTTCTTTGCCAACCCGATTCGCGAGATCTTCCTGCGTTAACTTGAATTCGTCCTGGAGACGCTTGTATGCCTCTGCTGCTTCTAGAGGGTTCAGGTCCTCGCGCTGGATATTCTCGATCAGGGCCATCTCGAGGAATTCCCGCTTTGTGGCTTCCTTGACGAGGGCTGGAATGGTCTTAAGCCCCGCCAGCCGAGAGGCACGCCACCGGCGTTCGCCGGCGATCAACTGATAACCGCTGCCCGTCCGGTGTACGATCACGGGCTGGATCACGCCCTGCTCTTTTATCGAGGCCGCGAGCTCTTTCATCTTTTCATCATTGAAGACCTTTCGGGGCTGATATTCGTTCGGAACAATCTTATCAATCTCGATTTCGTTGATCCCGAGCGCTTTCTTCTCCTTATCGTCGAGTGCGGACAGATCCGGGATGAGCGCGCCAAGTCCCTTACCGAGCGCTTGTTTTTGCATGACTGATGACCTCCTTGGCGAGCGCTAGGTAGCTCTGCGCACCACGGGACCGGATGTCGTACAGCAGCACTGGCTTGCCATGACTCGGCGCCTCACTCAAAGCCACGTTCCGGTGAATGATCGTCGTGTACACCTTGTCGCCAAAATATTTGCGTACTTCCTGGGCCACTTGTTCAGCGAGGTTGTTCCTGCTATCGTACATTGTGAGGAGCACGCCTTCAATGGCGAGGTCCGGATTTAGGTCCTGCTTAATGAGCTTGATGGTGTTCATAAGTGCCGTAAGGCCCTCAAGCGCATAGTACTCGCACTGCACCGGGATGATCACACCATCGGCAGCGGTTAGGGCGTTTACGGTTAGGAGGCCAAGTGACGGCGGGCAGTCGATGAAGATGTAATCGTAATCGTTCCGGATTGGTGCGAGCACCTTCTTGAGCACCCGCTCCCGGGAAAGCATCTGGATGAGCTCTACTTCAACGCCCACCAGATCTATCTTCGAGGGAATGACCTCGAGCCAAGGAAAATGTGTTGATTTTTTTATCTCCTCGAGCGTCTTTCTTCCGGTGAAGAGATCGTAGGTGCTGCTGGTTATCCCGTTCCGGTCGATCCCCATGCCGCTCGTGGAGTTTCCTTGAGGGTCTGAATCGATGAGGAGCACCTTTTTTTCGGCTGCGGCAAGCGATGCTGCTATGTTCACGGTGGTGGTAGTCTTGCCCACGCCCCCCTTCTGATTTGCAATTGCTATGACCCTGCCCATGATTCTCTATATCCTCCACATACCGTCGGTTCAGACCGTCACTACTTTACCATAGCATGATGATAAAAGGAAGAAAAAATTGAGAAAGACGGATTTGGGCGACCCCGCTGGGCAGTGCAGATGAACACAGATAAACATCGGGAAAAATGGCAGAAATGGCACTTTGGAATCGGTTAAATCAGTAAAGTTGAATATAAAAATCTGCATGAACCAGCATATATCGCTTTTCTTCTCACTGTCGCGCTTCACACAGGAATGTTCCACGTGGAACCTCGTAAAACGCTCTAGCCTTTTTTGTGCCGCCGAGGAATAGTTGGCCAGCTTCTCTGAAAAGTATAGCAATCCAGTGACGCGTAGCCTTTATGGGATGTAACTTCCAGTCATATCTGTCCAAGTTCGCCACCGGCAGGGCTCACCCGGATGGAACCCAGCGACACATTCCGGACCTGCGATGTGTCACGGACAGGGGTGATCACCCTGATAGCCAGCTCCTTCAGGTCGATGGCGCGCAGGATGCCGATGCCCAGGCAGATGTTCCGGTCGTCGTTCAGCCCCACGAGCAGATGGTCTATCTCCGACCGCTTGAGAACCTCGACCTCACGAACCTTGTATTGCTCCTTTGCCGTGAAAAGTTCATCGCCAGCATACTCACCTTCAACCATGAGAAATAGCCTATCAGCGGAGAGCTCCGCATGGATCACGATGCCTTTGACAATCTTTGAAAGCCGATTGATGTCACGGAACCCTAACCTCTCGCCAGTTCCCAGGCCAGGACCATGGACGCCGACATCATTCAGATTGATGTCATGGAAGTCAGCTCCCCGAAAGTATTCTTTAAAGCGTTGTTCCCGCACGGCCTGACGCGCCTCGCGGGTCGAGACCTTTGCATCGGGCGACACAGGAAGCCGTTGAATAAGCAGTCCAGCCCGATGCGAGTGCGGCGAAAGGAGGTGGTCGACCTCGTTCTCTTTTTGCAGGGCGATCACATACCGGGGCGCGATCATGTCTATTTCGTGGAATTTGAGCTCCCGCGCTGCCCCGCCGTTCACTAGGCCGCAGCTGTTGATCAGGATAAGGTCAGGATGGAGCGACTGGGCCAGTGTGTACAGTTTCTGGAGGCCCGACATCATCTCGAGCAGGCGGCCGACGGGTGAGGTATTGCCGATGAAGCTCATTGCAAATGCATTCTTTCTTTTCAGCAGGTCTGCAGCTTCTGCATACGGAGTGAGTGATATGACAGTGGGCGGTCCGATAAAAGGCTGGCCCGGGTCGGCGTCTATCCATGCCAATCTCCTGCCGGCCCGACAGAACAGCCCAGCGAGGTAGAGGCAGAATGTGGTCTTGCCCGAGCCCGGTGCGCCCATGACCAGCACCGGCCCGCCTTGGGTGCTGACCTCTTCGGCAGCCTCTCGCCATTCAAGAGGTATTTTAAGTGCGCCTTCTAACATGAACAGTTCTCGGCATTGGCGATTTTATTATTTATTTTCCGTTTTCTATTCACAATCTGCACCCATATGTTCTACAACGTAACGGCTGGATGCCTTTTTCGGATAATAGCACAAAAAAGTGCAATGTGTTACAGGGTTCCACGTGGAACATCTACCGTTCCTCAAACTATGGCCAAGTATTTCTATAAGGCCAAAACGTCACTCGAACAGCGTTAGTGACGGTTCGCTTGCCGGAATCTCACCGGCTCGGGCGGTATGGTCATAAGCCGTGACCTATCCCTGATAGGAATAAGTCACGGCGAGGATCGGGAAGCTCCCGACCCTGTTTTTTTGAATACCCAAATCGCCCTTTTATAATCCGAATGCGGCAGGGTCTGCTCGATCCTTTTTTTCAGAGAGACGCCGGCACCGGCAAGCTGCCGCTCTGTAATCGTTTCTTCCGGACCTCTGCTCAGGACCATGAGCCCGCCCTCCTTGAGAAAAGGAACACCTAATGAAAGAGCTTTTTTCATATCAGCGAATGCCCTGGCAGTGACTACATCAAAGACAGCGGACCGGGACCCGATAAGTTCCTCCGTCCTTTTGTCAATAATTTCAGCGCCCGTAAGCTTCAGCGTTCTCATGATGTGGCGGAGAAAGGAAGCCTTCTTCTTTGCGGACTCGACGAGCGTGACGGTAATCTCCGGATAGGCGATTTTGAGTGGCAGAGCCGGAAATCCTGCCCCTGATCCCATGTCGAGGAGCAGTAGCCCCGGTGCTGGTGTAAACCCTTTCAGGTAGGACAGGGAGTCGAGAACATGTTTGATCACCATGTCCCGATCTTCTGTTATGGCCGTAAGGTTTATCTTCCGGTTCCATTTTTTCAGTTCCGCTAAATATATGAATAGAGAGTTGATCTGTTCGACAGTTAGAGCGATGCCTAGCTCTTCTGCACCTGTACTTAATGTTTCTCGCGGCGTCACGATGCCCTCTCTGTTGTCCTGCTGATGAGTTCCTTTCGGCTAAATCCTTTCCTGGATAGAGAAAAAAACCTTCTTCATGCTACTGCAGTATGCATGACAAGCATAAGCCGCAATTTCTACGCCCTTCCCCTCTTCCTCTTTTCGAGTGCTACCATAAGAAGCGATATCGCCGCCGGGGTAACGCCTGATATCCGTGATGCCTGGCCAAGCGAGATGGGCCGAACCTGTTTGAGCTTCTGGCGCACCTCTGTGCCGAGGCCGGTTACGCCATCGTAATCCATGTCAATGGGGATGTCCTTCTGTTCTAGCGATGATAACCTCTCCACCTGCTGGAGCTGGCGTTGGATATAGCCATCATATTTCACCTGTATCTCCACCTGTTCCGCGACTACCGGGTCGAGCGGTTGAGGTGGCGGGCTGATCTTCGTGATATCTTCATACCGCAGCTCCGGCCTCTTGAGGAACTGCTCCAGCGATGCCTCCCCTGCAAGACCCGCGGACCTTGCATTCGTAAGCACGGCATTAATCTCCGGAGTTGGCTTTACCCACGTCTTCCCAAGCCTGGCTATCTCCTCTTCCGCTGCTTTTTTCTTCTCTACAACACATCGATATTCTTCATCAGTCACGAGGCCAATCTCGTGTCCCTTATCCCTGAGCCGCAAGTCCGCGTTGTCTTCGCGTAGGATGAGTCGGTACTCAGCGCGGGACGTGAACATGCGATATGGTTCCGACGTGCCTCTCGTTACGAGATCGTCAATCAGTACGCCGATATATGCTTCCGCGCGGTTAAGAATGAGTGGCGGCCGCTTCTGGATCTTGAGCGCGGCATTGATTCCTGCCATCAATCCCTGGGCTGCTGCTTCCTCGTAACCCGAGGTGCCGTTGATTTGCCCAGCGAAGTAAAGCCCGAATATTTTCTTGGTCTCAAGCGTGTGCATGATCTGCGTTGGCGGTGCGAAATCGTACTCAATGGCATAAGCAGGCCTCATGATCTCCACTTCCTCAAGCCCTGGGATGGTTCGATACATCTGCAACTGAACATCATATGGCAAGCTCGTGGACACACCATTGACGTAATATTCTTCTGTATCAAGACCTTCTGGTTCTAGAAATATCTGGTGTCGGTCTCGATCCGGGAATCTCATTACTTTGTCCTCAATGGACGGACAATAGCGTGGACCAATACCTTTTATTATACCAGTATAAAGTGGTGAGCGCTCAAGGTTATTTCTAATATATTGATGTGTAAGTGGGGTGGTATATGTTAAATAACATGGCAACTGCCTTAGCGGGTGTTTTTTCTCGGAAAAAGAGAAATATGGCGCCGGATCGTCGCCATACTGTGCTCTGGTTCTGGAAAAATCTATCGTCCTTCCATTGACTCTTGCAGGCGTCCCGGTTTTGAGACGGCCAAGCTCGAAGCCGAGGTCTCGAAGGCTGCTGGAAAGTCCTACTGAAGGGAACTCCCCTGCCCTGCCAGAAGGATAATGTGCTAGCCCGATATGGATGAGGCCCTTCAAAAATGTACCGGTAGTCACGATCACGGCGGAAGAGCCGTACTGAACACCGATGTTCGTCTCGACGCCGACGATCCGGCTGTCCTCAACAAGAATCTGTTCGACGAGACCCTGCTTGACATCCAAACCCGGATGCTGTTCGACGGTTTCTTTCATAGCGAGCCGGTACTTCTGTTTGTCCGCTTGCGCACGCGTGCCTCGCACTGCCGGTCCCTTGCTCCGGTTGAGAATCCTGAATTGAATGCCGGTGCGGTCAATGATCTTCGCCATCTTACCGCCCAGGGCGTCGATCTCTTTCACAAGGTGTCCCTTTGCGAGCCCACCGATGGCAGGATTGCAGGACATAAGCGCTATGCTGTCGAGATTCATGGTGAGCATGAGCGTGGAACAGCCCATGCGAGCCGCGGCCAGCGCCGCCTCGCACCCGGCGTGACCGGCTCCGATAACGATTACGTCGTATTTTTTTTCAAAAGACATAAAAAGTCCACGATTAATTGCCACAGCGACTATAGAGAACACGGAGGAAACAGTTTTTATCCGTATCGATCCGTGTTCATCCGGGACTCATCACCTATTCAAATTTTCATGCCTATTTTCCGATGCAGAAGTCATTAAATATCCTTTCCAGGATATCCTCAGTGTATGTTGCACCGATGATCAGGCCGAGGCTGTCGAGAGCGTCCCGCAAGTCAACGGCGATGAATTCGGGAGACAAGCCGGCGTTGATGGATTCAAGTGACTTTTCCAAACTGATCTTTGTCTGTTCTAGCGAGCCCTTGTGCCGCTGGTTCACGGCCCAGGCATGTTCTCGTGCTCTGACTGTCCCCTGTTTCACCATATCTGAAACGGCACTCTTCAGACTATCTAAACCATTTCCGGTCCGGCACGACAGAGAAACCTGAATCCGAGGTCGATCAAGGACCTCCAGTTTGCGCGGCAGATCGGACTTATTGATTACTGCGATCGCGCTCTTTCCCTCCACCTCTTTCAACACACGCCGGTCTTCGTACTTGAGCGTCTCTGAGCCGTCGAGGACCACGAGCACGATGTCTGCTGACTCGATTGCCGCAAGGCTACGGCGGACACCCTCCTGCTCAACCGTGTCATGGGTGTGCCTGATGCCCGCAGTGTCCAGAATTCTGATCGGGATACCGGAGACGTTCAAATATTCCTCAAGCACATCCCGCGTTGTGCCGGGTACCTCGGTAACGATTGCGCGATTCTGTTTGAGCAACGCATTCAAGAGCGAAGACTTCCCCACGTTTGGTCTACCGACAATAGCGGTCGCAAAGCCGTCGCGAAGTATCCGTCCGAATGCAAAGCTCGAGAGCAATCCCTCTATCATCGTGCAAATGCCCGTTACCTCATCTGCGAGCGACGTGCCGGAATCGGTCTCAATATCCTCCTCGGGAAAGTCGATTCCCGCTTCCACCGAAGCGAGAAGTGAAATAAGGCGGTCCCGGAGATTTGAGACATCTGTCGATAAACCGCCCATAAGTAGCTCATTCGCCGCACGGTGCGATAGATCGGTCTTGGCCCTGATGATGTCCATCACAGCCTCTGCCTGGGCAAGATCGATTCTGCCGTGCAGGAACGCGCGCTTCGTGAACTCTCCGGGATCGGCCTGCCGCGCCCCTGCATTGATGAGCAGACCCAAGGTGCGCCAGAGAGGCATCATGCCACCATGGCAATTTATCTCAACGACGTCTTCCCGCGTATACGTAGCAGGCCCGCGCATCACGCTTATGAGCACTTCGTCCACCGTTTCCCCCGTGCCCGGGTCGATGACGTGGCCATAGTGGAGCGTATGGGTAGCAGCCCGCGTAAAATCATTGTTGTCGTGGCGCGGTTTGAAGACTTTCGCACCGATGCTGATCGCATCTTTCCCGCTCATCCGGATTATGCCGATCCCGCCTTCCCCCGGCGGCGTCGAGACCGCGCAGATCGTGTCCTGTTCCTGCATGGGCGTATATTACCACAAAGCACAAAGTCTAAAAACATCTTTTTGGAACGCCGGATCAAATCCGCGCCCGGCAAAACTAATTTCCTTCCACGCAAAGGATTCTTTTTCATATTCTCAAAAATTTTGTGATAGAATATTTTCATTATTAAACTTGGCCATGGACACTAAGGAATTAAAAAAACTGGCAGAAAAGTATACGCCTGACCAGCTTGAGTCCTGTATCCGGCAGCAGCTCGAAAAGGGTGAGAACCAGTGCGAGATCGTAGATCAGACTGATGAGGTGATCACGGCCTTGAGCAAGGCCGAGGTTGTACGTGAGCTTATAGACAAGGGTATGAAGTTCTCCGACGCATTACGGGAGCTTGGCCGCAGGATACGGGCGGTATATGGAAATGAAGAAGACGCAAAGACAGAGAAGGACAAGATCATGACCGAGAAAACTCCCTGGGAACGGTACAAACAATATCTTTGTGTCTGTTCTTCCATCGGCCTTACGCTCGACATCAGCAGGATGAATTTCCCCTCCGACTACCTTGCCCGCATGGAGCCTGAGATACAGAAGGCTTACAGTGCCATGGAGGCGCTAGAGGCGGGGGCCATTGCCAACCCCGATGAAAACCGCATGGTCGGTCACTACTGGCTTCGCAGCCCTGACCGGGCGCCGATGCCGGAGATTCGGCAGGAAATCAAAAACACCATCGAGGCGATCAAAGACTTTGCATTCTCCGTCCATGCAGGAAAGATCTATCCCCGCAAGCGGGCACGCTTCACGCATCTATTAAGCATTGGTATCGGCGGGTCGGCCCTAGGTCCACAGTTCATTGCCGATGCCCTCGGAACGAAATCAGACAAGATGAAACCCAGTTTCATTGATAACACGGATCCCGACGGCATAGACCGGGTACTTGCCGAAATCGGCGATGATCTGGACAATACCCTTACCATTGTAATATCCAAGAGCGGTGGCACAATTGAGACGAGAAACGGTATGCTCGAAGTTGCATCAGCCTACCGGAAAGCCGGTTTATCATTTGAAAGGCATGCTGTAGCCGTAACAGGAGTGGGAAGCAATCTATATAAAATGGCAAAAAGTGGGGGATGGTTATCAATATTTCCCATGTGGGACTGGGTAGGTGGTAGAACATCAATTATGTCGGCTGTCGGTATTCTGCCAGCCGCGCTTCAGGGTTTACATATAGACGGATTGTTAAAGGGTGCGGCACTTTGTGATGAGATTACCCGCAGCAAGGAGACCCGCTCCAATCCCTCGGCGCTTCTGGCTCTTGCTTGGTATCATGCGACTAATGGCAGGGGAGCCAAAGACATGGTCATCCTTCCTTACAAAGACAGGCTGATGCTCTTTCCTAAATATCTTCAGCAGCTTGTCATGGAGTCTATCGGCAAAGAGTTAGACTTAAGCGGCAATGTGGTAAACCAGGGCATTGCGGTCTACGGCAACAAGGGCACCACAGACCAACACGCCTACGTGCAGCAGCTCCGTGAGGGCGTGAATAATTTCTTCGCGACATTCATCGGGGTGCTTCATGACCATGATGCGCCCTCCCTCGAAGTCGATCCCGGCGTCACGAGCGGCGATTACCTGAACGCCTATCTCCTGGGAACGAGGAACGCCTTGTATGATAACGGCCGTGAGTCTGTCTCGATCACGATAGAAAGGCTCGATCCCCAGTCTGTCGGCGCGCTCATCGCTCTCTATGAACGGGCAGTGGGGTTTTACGCCAAACTTGTGAACATCAATGCCTATCACCAGCCCGGCGTCGAAGCAGGGAAGAAAATGGCAGGTACCGTTATTGCTCTCCAGGGAAAGATACTTGCACATCTGCGCGAATATCAGGGAGCGTCCTTCACCGCCGAAGAGGTCGCCAAGGCCATAAACGCGGAAGACAGTGTCGAGACGGTCTTCGTGATTCTCGAACATACGAGCGCAAATCAGGATCATAAGGTGCATAAGATGCCTGCAGAGACTGTATTCGATTCACGCTACATGATCAGTGAGTTATCATGATTAAAAAGCTCCCAAAGCCGCTGAAGGTCCTGAATTCCGGGTCCAATCCTTCCTCGGCAAGAGCTGCCAGTAGTTTTTCCATGTTGAGAAGCTTTCTTCTCTTTTTCAGTTTGTTGAATCTCTTTTAAACTCAGTTGGTAGCAGCGGGACGAGTATGATCGTCGATGGCGTGAGGCATCTCGACAAGACCAGTTCACTTTTTTGATGGTCGTTTGATGGCTGCAGGAGCATGCGGTCGAAGTGAGAATACGCGTTGCTTACTGTGGGACTGGCGGGGACCCCCGCAATCGAACCCTTGGCCTGAACTGGCCTCCAGGTGGGATTTATTCGGAACCAGGGAGATGAACACGACTCGCCCTAATTATATTCGTCATGATCGTATCCGGAAACGTGGTGGATGACCTCCCACGCAGTCTCCTCAATGGATTTGTTTGTCGTATCGACGACCTTCCAGCTCTTGTGTTTTTTGACGAGGTCCCAGACATACTCGACCTCGGCAAAGACCTTCTTCAAGTCGCTGTAACTCGGTTTAAGACCGGAATTTTTTTGACGCACTTTCCTGATTTTCTGTAAGACCTCAGGGTCTATATTAAGACAGACGATCTTGTGTTGGTCAATTTCGAAGAGTTCTTCTGGCAAGGGGATGCCAGGAACAATGGGAACATTTGCGACCTTATAGCCCTCCTGGGCCAGGAATAATGAGGTCGGTGTCTTGGATGTCCGCGAGAGACCCACGAGAACGATATCAGCTTCCCTTAGACGCTCAGCGCCCCTGCCGTCATCGTGCCCAATCGTATACTCAATCGCATCGATACGTTTAAAATACCGTTCATCGACCTTTCTGAGCAGGGTAGGGGTCTCAAGCGGTTCCCGCTGCAGATAGGAAGAAAGGTTGCTGATGAGCGGGCCTAGAATGTCAAGATGGTAAATATTGTTCTTCAAGCAGTATGCGCTGGCATAGTCCCTCATCTCTTTTCTGACAAAGGTAAAGGCGATGAGTGCCTTGTCCGACCTGGCCTGGTCGAGGATTTTTTTAAGACCGGCCTTTGAATCGACGTCATGGAAAACCATCATTTTCGTGCGGGTATGTTCGAACTGCACGATGGCTGCCCTTAGAATGTGCAGGCCGCTCTGGCCGGTGGCATCGGAAATAATGTAGATTTTTTTTGTAGGCATTCTTCAATACATCACATGATGCACGAATGTGGATACACCGCGTGGTACAGAGTGCTGCGCGCAGTGCATGAAAAGACGAAGGAAAGTTTACTCTACGGTGTATTTCTTGTACGATTGACAATAGCAAAACTGAAACTGCCTGTCAACGGCAAAAAGGTCCATGAATTCGATTGACCGAGAACTCAGTTATCAAGCTGTGTCCGCACCTGTTCCGTCTGAGCGATACCCGCGGACGGTAAGATTTAGACGAAAGTACCCGAGCGCAAATCGCTCCTATGGCCCAAATTTGATCGGGAGAGTGTTGACGAGACAGAACGTTCACGATATACTGAATTATTCACTCGCGACACTGAAAACAAGGAGTTATTTTATGGAAAATAAAATACCCGAGCCAGCCAAGGGATATCAAAAAAAAACCAAGAGGGAAGGGAAAGATGCAAAGCCGTTGTCAAAGGCAAGCCAGGGGAAATACAATCCTGATTATGCCTCACCTACAGCAAAAAAATGGCCTCGCTTAATTGAGGCACTTGAGAGCGGAGATGTCAATGTTGTGAAACAATTGATAGAAGAGGGGATTAATGTAAACGTTAGTCGCGATGGGGTCACGCCGTTGATGGTTGCTGCTTCAAGAGGGAAAACAGAGATTGCTGAGGTGCTTATACAAGCAGGTGTGAACGTTAATGCAAGACGTGATGACGGTTGGACGGCATTGCATAAGGCGGCATTTGATCAAACAGAAACAGGTATCGTTGATCTTCTTCTGCAATCAGGCATTGATTTTGAGGCAAAGGACAAATCTGGCAAGACCGCCCTGAATGTAGCCGAAGAAAAAGGTCATCGTGATATTGCTCGAGTCATCAAGAAGCATCGAGAGAAGTTGCGAGTCGATGCCAGAGAATGGGAAGATTTTTTAAACACACCTGAAGGAAAACCCTTTAAACAAAAAAAAATTCATGATTCTTTGACTTCGTATTACGGGCTCTGGTGGCTGCCTCCGCTCGTATTGGGAGGAGCCGGTCTTCTGCTTGGTTTATTTTTTGGCGCTGTTATCCTTTCAGTCATAATCGGCATGATAACAGGTCTTCTTATCGATCTTTCCATTTTTTTATGGCAAAAGAAGATACGAACCTATCTGGATGAAATTGGACCATTGCCCGAACTCGATATTCATATACTGCGGCTTAAAAGGAAAACAGGAGAGCCAATAACGTATGGGAGAAATACCGAAGCAATCTTGGCTGAGGAGACAAACGATAAACAGCCTGTTGATACTGCACCAGAGCTTAGTCAGGAGAGTTCCCCCCGTGAGCAGGCCGCTGATAGTTCGCCGGTTGATGAAAGCAATCATTTAGAAATGCCAAAATTGAAAAAGAAGGTACCGAAAACAATTGCCTATGCAGTAGCCGGGCTTGTCATGGCAATTCTTATTGGAGCAATAGTTGTCAATAGAGACTCTCTTACGAAATGGTATTTTTCAAAGAAATTAGAAAGCAAGAACATTCATCTTTCCGAACAAGCTTTCCTGGATGAAGTGTCCAAGAATAACGAGGAGGCTGTGGATCTATTTATTAAGGCCGGAATAAATTTAGATGCAAAAAATGAAAATGGACAGACAGCTCTTATTATCGCTTCCGAAAAGGGATACGCGAATGTACTCAAGAAGCTGATCAAGCTGAAGGCGGCAACGTTGAATTATTTTGATAAGAGCGGGAACACAGCATTGATGACAGCCTCAAGCAAGGGGCATGAAGATATCGTTAAATTGCTCTGTGAAAACGGCGCCGACGTCAATTATGCGGTCCCCTCCAGTGAAGGCGCTGCTACCGCATTGCAGGCTGCTCTTGATACGTCTGATTTTAAAGAAGCGCACATGAGAATTGTAAAGTACCTCCTGCAAAATGGTGCGCATGTGAAAGACCGGAATCAGGCAGGTCGGTTCCCGCTACTGATCGCTGCAGATCATGGACGCACGGAAGTTGCCAGGCTGCTTATTGAGCGCGGCGCAGACGTTAACGAGGTGGATCATAAAGGGAACTTTTCGTTGCTGTCTGCTGCGTGTAAAGGACATTCCGGGTTTGTCGCGCTGCTTTCGGAAAAAGGTGCAAATATGAAGATGGCGTTAGTTGATGGACAGACTCCGCTCATGTGCGCCGTTAAGGAGGGTCACGTAGACACGGTCAAGGTGCTTCTCGAAAGGGGAGTCGCTGTTAATGTAAAGACCACGAGCGGAATTACCGCTTTGACTGATGCTACCAGAACAGGGAATGTTGATGCCGTAAAAATTCTTCTCGCCCATGGAGCTGACCCTGGTCAAGGATATATTCCTGATTCGTTCCTTTCCTTTAACGGGAGAGCCATTTCTGTAAAAGCAAAAAAAAATAAAATAAGCGATATTTTGAGGCATATAGCGAAGACAGCGTCAGAGGACGGATATATTATCAACGTTGACTCAAAAATGGAGAGAAAAATAACATTCAAGACGAAGGGCTCCTGGAATAAGGTCCTGATCGGGTTGGCGAAAAAAAACAATATCCTCCTGGTCATGAAAGATAAAGAGGTCTTTGTGTTATCGTTTGATCCGGCAGGTATCAAACATGAAGCGATTTAAGAGTCACTTACATGAGCGAAGAATCAAAGAAGCTGAAAAATAGACCTGGTTGTTCATAAATGTTGCTCTCGGGTACGTCACCTGATCCTCTTTTGCTCTTAACCCACCAATTGAGGAATGGGCCAGTTACCGGTAGTGTGAGCGGTGGAAGTTGCGTCGGGTTTGACGCTGTTTAACTCAAACCTCCCGGCTCCAAAATCGAACATCATAGATCCGCCCCAATCCCTGAAGGAGAATGGATGTCATCCCGTTATCGCAACCAGTTTCTTTTAGACAGGTATGTCAATAACCATTTGCTTTTCGGCTTGCTATTTAACTGTGTTTGTAATAATCTTTTTCAATGAGCATGCCGAAGCCTCACAACTAATCGCTGCGACGTAACCGGAGCTTTTATGCATCTCCGCGACCGCTCGGGATTGCGGGTATCGACAGATGAGATTGGCCCTTTGAGGTCGATCAACGAACGTATCAACGACCTCATGACGTATGCGCATGGACAGATTAATAAACAAATTAATCGCAAAAATAATTACTCATTTCCCCTCGCTCTCCAGAAAATTTACTGCCTCTTATGAACCGTGGAGATCTCTTGATATTCCCTGGACTCCGGTAACAACCACCCTCGAAAATTCCAAGATTGCGGTCGTGACAACGGCAGGCGTTCATCACAAAGATCAGGAGCCGTTTAATATGAAAGACCGGGATGGCGATCCGTCATACAGGATCATCGATGTCACGAGGCCTCTCTCGAGTGTGATGATCACCCACGACTACTATGATCATTCCGATGCTGACAGGGACATCAATATCGTTTTTCCCATCGAAAGACTCAAGGAATTCGCAAAGGAAGGGTTCATTGGGCGGATTGCCGATTTTCATTACGGATTCATGGGCCATATAACAGGCAAGCATATACTTACGCTGATCAATAAGAGTGCACCCGAGGTCGCAGCTCGACTGAAAAAAGATAATGTAGATATTGTTCTCCTGACGCCCGGATGAGGCATCTGCAATCAATCCGTGGGATTGATACAGCGTGAGATAGAAAAAGAGGGGATCCCGACAATCGGCGTATCGATCGTCCGGGAATATTCCGAGCAGGTCAAGCCGCCGAGGACTATTTTTCTGAGATGGCCATTCGGTCATCCATTTGGTTCGCCATTTAACACTGCACAGCAGCGAGTAGTGCTGGCAGAAGCATTGCGGGCACTGTACACAATAGAAGAACCGGGTACGATCATCGACCTGTCGCACAAATTGCGTGGAGAAAAATACAACAGTGGAGCTATCGACATCATTCTTGAACGGGGGCAAAAGTGAACTGTACTGATGGGGGACAGTTTTTATAATGCCATAATCGGGAAATGATGAACACGGCCGTAGAACCTGCGGCTCTCTTAAGGGGGTATCCCTGCCCCCCGATTCTGTAAGTTTGGCAAGCCCCACTGAACAGCAATCCTCACGTGAACGGCATTCATTTCACTGCGAACAGGATAAAGGTCTGGTCCGACAGGAAATCGAAAGACTCCGCCGGGTAGTAACCCGCCTTTTCCATCTCTCGCACGATAACGTCATGGGATGTATGGTGCCCGAAGAGAGTGACAAAGCCGAAACCTTTCTTTTTGTGCTCGATGATCGCGGCTTTTCCGTCCCGTTTTAGATATTTTATAAGATGGGCAAAGTAATTTGCCGGATCAGGGAGATGGTGAAATACGTTCCTAGCGAAAACAAGATCGAGACCGGCCTCCGGCAGGTTCATCTCACCTTCCCCTGCGAGGACAAAGCTGATATTATCGAGCCTCGCCTGCTTCGACCTGCGCCTGATGAAATCCAGGTACTTTTTTTTGATATCAACAGCGTATACGTGTCCAGTCCTGCCTGCCTTCTTGGCAAAGGCAAGCGCGAAATATCCGCCACCCGCGCCAATGTCCGCGATTGCCTGACCTTCCCGGATATTAAGCCGTTCGAGGATCTCTTCAGGCTTGCTCCTGGCAGAGGATGCTTCCCTGTTCAGCACTTTTAAAAAAAGAGAAGCAAACATCGAATAACACCTGAGGTAATCAGCCTAGATAGCCATTATCATTACAGACAGTGTATCTTAAGTATAATTGTTCATACAGAGTGCCTTGCAATATACACTCGCAAGGATCACTTTTTTCAAGTTTAGCACAAGATTCCCACCCTCTGTAAACCATATCGGTCGTATCTTTTCAGATAGATTGTTCTGGTACCATGGTCTGTCTTCAAACTTGGAGGAACGTATCGTGGGATGGGACACGATGATCTTTTGAATATCGCCAACATATCTCTGGATCATCGGATTGCATTAAGGGGAGTCGACTGGTTTTTTTGCACTAGGCAAGACGCTTGGAAAAGGCAAACGAGCCGAAGTAATCGGGATCATCGACGATTTCTCTGACCTCAAACCTTAATCAGGAAACTAGTGGTAGTGGCGAGACGATAAACCCATTTAATTTTTTTAATAGCCTTTTTTTATGAATCAGAGTAAAAGAGGTGATGACACAACCAAAAATCAGATGCGACTAGTGACATTCTCTCTGATATACTTGATTACCCTGTTCACTTCCCACCTCATCTTTTCTTCCTTTTCTCCCTCTATGACAAACGGTGTATCCCGCAGTTTCCTGCTTAAGAGACCGGCACCGGGATACTGATGGAGAAAGGTTGCGGGGATCTCCTCGGGGGCATCAATGTCGTTCATGATCGCCCAGGCGAGGGTCCATGCTCGGGCCACGCTCGCGATGTCATAACCTCCACCGCCCAAGGCCACCCACTTTGAGGCCATAGACTTAATCAATCTGACCACGTGGCAAAAGCCATTTGTCGTTATATTCAAGTGGGCAAGCGGATCGCTCCAGAACGTATCGACCCCGAGCTGGCTCACGACGACGTCGGGCTTGAACGCAGCTATGAGTTGAGGAACGATTTCGGTAAATGCATGGACGAAGAGTTCGTCGCCAGTTTCCGGTGGCAGCGGGATGTTAACACTGTATCCCTCCCCCTTGCCTTCGCCGATTTCATGCTCGAATCCCGTGCCCGGGAAAAGAGCTTGTCCCGTTTCATGCAGGGAAATGGTCAGGACCTTGTCTGTGCCGTAGAACGCCTCCTGGACGCCGTCGGCGTGGTGGGCATCGATGTCGATATAGGCGACCTTTCTTCCCCGCTCAACCAAAAACTTGATGGCGAGCACCGGATCGTTGATATAACAGAACCCAGAGGCCAGTGAGGCGTGCGCATGATGGAGTCCGCCCGCGATATTGAATGCGATCGCGGCTTCATTGCTGTCAACGAGGTCTGCTGCCTTGAGTGATGCGCCTGCAATGAGCCTAGACCAGTTGAACACGCCGGGAAAGACCGGGTTGTCGCCGGGACCAAGCCCATATACTTCAGCGCCTACCACGTACTCGCCGCTATTTACGGCCCGCAGGATTTCGATATAGTCTTTGGTATGGTATGTCAGCAGGTCCTCGGTACGCGCCAGAAGAGGTTCGACCACTCGCGGGTCCGGGGGAGCTAGCAAATGGCAGGCGGTGATCAGATCATAGGTGAGCTTCAAGCGGATCGGCTTTAATGGGTGACTGGATCCGTAATCGAACCTGGCGAATTCATCAGAGTAGACAAAGGCTGTTTTCATGGTTTCCGTATAGAAAGAAAGTCAGGACCTGATCTGGACGAGACAGAGCCAATATCAAGCGATTACAGCTTCACATTTTCGAGCATAAGCTTCGCTATGGACTTTGCAAAGGCCGCAGGGTCCTTAACCTTGGAACCTTCGAGGAGGAGCGCCTGGTTGTACAGTAGGTCGATATATTCCTTTAAGGTCGATTCATGTCCCCCTTGTACGATGAGATCATTCATGGCATCGAAAACCCGGTGCGAGGAATTGATCTCCAGAATCCTCTTTTGAGTCGGAACTTCCTGACCCATGGACTTCAGGAGTTTTTCCATCTGCGGATCGAGCCCTCCCTCATCGGCGACCAGGCAACAAGCCGAGTCCTTGAGCCTGCCGGAAAGGCGCACGTCCTTTACCTCTTCCTTTAACTGCTCTTTTATCGCGGCGAGCAATTTCTCGAACTTCTCTCTCGATTTTTCCTTCTCCGCCTGTTCGGCCTTGTCGAGGCTGATATCGCCCCTGATGACCGACTTGATCTTCTTGCCCTTGTATTCCTGCAGGTCCAGCATGATGAAGTCATCGATATCATCAGTCATGATCAGAACCTCATACCCCTTTTCGCGGAACGCCTCGAGATAGGGTGACTGTACGATGTTTTCTTCGGGCTTGCCCGCGATGTAATAGATTTCGGCCTGCGCGATCGGCATGTTCTTCACATAGTCGTCGAAGGTCGTGTATTTGCCTGGCCCGGTCTTGGTGGACGGGAACAGGAGAAGATCGGCGATCTGCTCCTTCCGGGAAAAATCGAAATGGATGCCTTCCTTCAGGACCCTGCCGAACTCCTTATGAAATTCGATATAAGTATCATAAGCGGTTTTTTTCATATCGGCCAGGGTATCAAGCACTTTCTTGGTGATGTTCTTTTTTATGACCTCGACATGCCGGTTCGACTGCAGTATCTCCCGTGAAACGTTTAGCGGAAGGTCGGAAGAGTCCACTACGCCCCTCACAAAGCGCAAGTATTCGGGAATGAGCTGCTCGCAGTGGTCCATAATCTGGACCCGTTTAACGTATAGCGTCGGCCCGATCTTGTAGTCCTTGTAGAGGATTCCGTAGGGTGCTTTTGAGGGGACGTAGAGCAGTGCCATGAACTCCGAAGCGCCTTCGGCGCGGTAATGGATGACTTTTGCCGGATCGCCGAAATCATGGGAAATGTGCCTGTAGAACTCCTTGTATTCTTCGGCCTTAACTTCAGACGGGTCCTTAAGCCAGATGGCCTTGCCTGCGTTCATGGTCTCTTCTTCTGTGACCTTGATCTTCTTATGCTTGTCGAGCGGGTCTTCCTTTTCCCGTTCAATGTCCATGACCACGGGATGCTCGATGTAGTCCGAATATTTTTTGATGATCGACCGGATCTCCCATTCGTCCAGATAATTCCTCTCTTCGGCCTTGAGATGGAGGATCACATCGGTCCCGGCTCGGTCCTTCTCGGCCTCATCGATGGTGAAGGAACCGTCGGCAGCGGATTCCCACCTGACGGCATTTGTGATCTTTTCCGTCGCCTTTTTGGTTATGACCGTGACCTTGTCGGCGACCATGAATGATGAATAGAAGCCTACGCCGAATTGCCCGATGAGTTCCGGCTTGTCCTTGAGCTCCTTGCTCTTAAGAGCGCGAACGAAGTCTTTCGTGCCCGAGTGCGCAATAGTGCCGAGCTCCGCGATGACCTCGTCATGGGTCATGCCGATGCCGTTGTCGCTGACCGTCAGCGTGCCAGCGGTCTTGTCGACGATGATTTTGATCCGCCATTCGCCACAATTCTCGATGACCACCTTGTTCGTGAGCGATTCGTAGCGTGCTCTGTCGATGGCATCGGATGCGTTTGAAATGAGCTCCCTCAAGAAGATCTCCTTGTGAGAATAGAGCGAGTGGATCATGAGATCCAAAAGCTCTTTGACTTCGGTCTTGAACTCCATTTTTTCAACGGTCATAGATCACCTCGTGCTTTGTTGTCATGCGGGACGGGGGTATGCCATCCAGCCGCTCGTCGAACACGGCAGATCTCATTCTTCAAGCTGTCTATATATACCGAGAGATCCTGTTCATTGTCAAGAGATTTGACGACGAATTGAAAAGTAGGGAGAGCGGAGCTCGCAGCGCAAGGGATGGTTTAAAGTGCGGACCTCATAGGGTCAGGGGACAGCGGCGGACGCTGTTCCCTTTGCGGGCATCTTTTTTCACGAACGCCCCAAAGCTATCGTCGCAGACAGGCGTGATTGCTTCAACTTTACCTTATTCGTTCAATTTGTCCCTCTTGGCAAGAGGTTAATCTGTGCCAGAAGGTCGTCCTAGCTGATTGCTTTCACCCGTCCGATTTCTCCGCTTTCCAGGCGGACTTTGATCCCGTGGGGATGATAAGATGAATTCGTTAGGATTTCGGCCACAGTTCCTTCAGTAAGTTTTCCGGTCTGCTGGTGCTGCTTCAATACGATCGAAACACGCAAACCTGGCCTTATATCGGCACGTCTCGTTCCATCCATACCATTCTCTTCTCCACTCTAATCCTTGATAGACATAGTACCGAGGCAGGTCAACTCTTATTAACCTCTAGTAAGCAGCCGGGTGCTACGGAGTACACCATTGTTCATATAAGCGCTCATTGTAACGACCCGTTCAGAAGGCAATCCAGCGTTTTGAAGAATGCTCGTATTTCTTCTTCCGTGTTATAAAAATGCGGTGACACTCGTATCCCGCCGGCGCGGACGTTCACCATAATGCCTTTCTCTCGTAACGCATCCTTCATTTTTGTCGCGTCAAACTTCCCGCAAACCGTGATATTTCCTCCCCGTTCTTCGCGGTCCTTCGGCGTCAGCAAGGCAAAGCCTCTCTTTTCCGCTTCATGGACGATCAGATCTCCGAGATCAAGTACTCGCTGCTCGATGTTCTCGATCCCGACCTCGAACAGAAGGTCAATTGCCGCGCCGAGTCCCAAAATACCCATGAGATTCATCGAGCCTTCCTCGAATCTCATAGCGTCTGACTTCAGACGGAAGGCCGGATTATCAAAATCGAGCTCATTTTGCACACTTTTCCATCCGATGAGCATCGGATTGAGCTGTTCGGCAAGCTCTTTTCTGCAGTAAAAAATCCCAATGCCTTCAGGGCCTAGGAGCCACTTGTGCGCGTCAGCGGCGAGGAAATCGACATGACATTCATTGACATCCATAGGAAATGCGCCGAGGCTCTGGATCGCGTCAACGCAGAGAAGGGCACCTCTATCACGGCAGAGGTTGCCCAAACGTTTCAGGTCAACACGGAACCCGTTCGCGAACTGCACAGAGCTTATCGCAAGCAGTCTTGTCCGGGAATCCATGAGCCGCCCGATGTCATTGATAAGGATCCTGCCTTCCCGCGAGGGGATGACCCTTCGCTCTACTCCTTTTCTTGCGAGATTGGTCCAGGGGTATATATTGGAAGGAAATTCCTTTTCATAGATCAGGAGATTGTCGCCCTCTTCCCAGTCCAGGCCCTCGGCAACAAGGGAGAGACCGTGGGACGTACTTCTGACGAATGCGATCTCGTCGATTTTGGCATTGATGAGTCTTGCGCAGGATCGTCTGACGTCGGTGACCCTCTGCATCCACTGTGGGTATTGGAACGCTCCGCACCCGGCAGATTCCGTCAGGAACTGTTCGACCGCTGCCTTAACCCTGAGCGAAGTCGGTGCCACGCCTGCATGGTCGAGGTAGATGTACTTCTCCGTTATGGGAAAATCCCGTCTGTAATGTTCGAATGATCGGTGATTCATGCAGACATTCTTTTATTGAAAACCGGTTGCACCTTTGTGCGGATCGTAGCCGATTTCCTTGAGCGCAGTCTCGATCTCGCCAAGAATGGCGGGATCGTCAATGGTCGAGGGCATTTTGTATGGTTCGCCATCCGCTATTTTCCTCATGGTCCCGCGCAGGATCTTGCCTGAACGGGTCTTCGGCAGCCGGTTCACTACAGCCACCTTCCTGAAGCAGGCAATGGGTCCGATCTCGTTCCGCACAAGCTGAACGAGCTCTTCTTTGATAATCTCCTTAGGTGCGCTTACACCGGACTTGAGGACCACAAAGCCGAGAGGGAGCTGGCCCTTGAGCGAGTCAGCCGCGCCGATCACGGCACACTCAGCAACAGCCTGGTGCGTCGAGACGACCTCCTCCATCTCTCCTGTGGAAAGACGGTGGCCCGCGACATTGATTACGTCGTCGATGCGGCCCATGATATAGACATATCCATCATCGTCCTTGTACCCCTCGTCGCTCGTGTAGTAGTAGCCGGGATATATGTTCGTGTAGGACTTCATGAACCGCTCGTCTGCGTTCCACAGGGTCTGGAGCGTTCCGGGCGGGAGCGGCATCTTTACCACGACCACGCCTTCTTTATTCGGCTCCTGCTCCCTACCGCTGCCATCCAGGATACGGACATCGAATCCCGGCATGGGCTTGGTGGATGAGCCGGGTCTGATCGGAAACTCCTCGATGCCCATGGGGTTTGCCGTGATGGGCCAACCGGTCTCGGTCTGCCACCAGTGGTCGATGACCGGCTTGTTGAGTAAATTCTTGGCCCAATGGTAGGTATCGGGGTCGAGTCGTTCACCCGCGAGGAAGAGATACTTGAACCCCGCGAGGTCGTATTTTCTGATATGCTCGCCGTTCGAGTCTTCCTTCTTGATCGCCCGGAACGCCGTAGGAGCGGTGAACAACACCTTAACCTTATGTTCACAGATGACGCGCCAGAACGCGCCCGGATCAGGGGTACCGACGGATTTTCCTTCATAGAGAACAGTGGTACAGCCGGCCAAGAGGGGACCATATACGATGTATGAATGGCCCACGACCCAGCCCACGTCCGACGCGGCCCAGTAAACGTCGCCTGGCTTCACTCCGTAGATATGCTCCATACTCCAGTGGAGTGCCACAGCGTGGCCGCCGTTGTCGCGCACCACGCCCTTGGGCAAGCCAGTGGTACCGGAGGTATAGAGGATGTAAAGCGGATCCGTGGACTTGACGGGCACGCAGTCTGCAGGTTGAGCCTTTGTCATGATCTCTTCCCAGTCAACATCGCGGTCAGGCATCATCTCGGCCATAAACTGCGGCCGCTGGAACACAATGCATGTTTTGGGCTTGTGCGATGCAAGCTCGAAGGCCTTGTCAACCATGGGTTTGTACTGGATCGGCCGTGTTACTTCAATCGCGCCCGATGCCGTAATGACGACGTTGGGTTTGGCATCATCGATCCTGATAGCAAGTTCGTGCGGAGCGAAACCGCCGAAGACAACGGAGTGCACTGCGCCAAGGCGCGCACAGGCGAGCATTGCTATAACAGCCTCGGGTATCATCGGCATATAAATGACGACAGTATCTCCTTTTTTAACGCCCTTGTCCCTGAGCACACCGGCAAATTTTGCGGTTTGGTCGCGCAGCTCTCGGTAGGTGAAATGCTTAATCTGTTTTGTAACCGGGCTGTCGTAGATAAGGGCGGTCTGCTCCGCGCGGACGCCCTCCACGTGCCGATCGAGGGCGTTGTAACAGGTGTTTAGTTCGGCACCTGAGAACCAGTGGTAGAACGGTGGTTTGGTGTCATCGAGCACCCCGTCCCATTTTTTGTACCATGAGATTGCTCCGGCAGCCTCTCCCCAGAATCCCTGCGGGTCCCGGATGCTTCTCACAAATATTTCTTCGTACCTGCCCATACAGTGACCGTCCTCCTAGTATTTAAAAAGATCAGGTCCGCTTCAACTTGCTGATCAGCCTCTCCTTTTCTTTTTTCGGCAGTGATTTTACCATGAGCTCTCTTTTCAGTGCGTGGGAACGGTTGTGACAGGGCTCATAGTACAAGCACTGAACCGGTCTACGGCTCCGGGTATAGCGGGACGCGCTGCCGTTATTGTGCTGGCTTATGCGGCGGGAAATGTCATTGGTGATGCCGGTATACAGCGTACCATCGCTGCATTTGAGAATATAGAGAAACCAGTTCGGGTTTTGAGCAGAGCCCTTGTCTTTCAGCGAAATCACCGTATGGAGATTCTAACCAAGAAAGACGCCAATATCAAGACAATTCTGCTCCGGCAGCGAACGACCCACGAACGACCCGCTGGGTTGAATTGACCGGCACGGTGTGTTATAGTGCCTCGTCCATGAAGAGTGTACGTGACATACTCCTGCCCATCATTGGTGAAATCAAGGCCAACAGGAGAACCATAGAGGTGAGCGAACTCTGGGGGGCGTCGAAGGCCCTTTTTTTGTCCGGTCTGCAGCATGAATCGGGGCGGCCTCTCGTGGTTTTTACATCCACTGAGGAAGAGGCGGCGACATTGCTCGAAGACCTGCGGTTCTTTATGAGCACGATGAGGACGGCCGGAACAGAAGAATCTAAGACCGAGATATTGGGATTCCCGGCCTGGGGCGTGCTTCCCTTTGAGGCGGACTCTCCCGACAGCCGCACCGTAGGCGAGCGCATGCGATTCCTCTACAACTTGATCTCCGGCATGACCGGCATCTACGTAGCGCCGGTCCAGGCCTTGATGCTTAAGCTCCCGCCGTGGGATCTGTTTGCCGATTCGGTAAGGACTATCACGATCGCGACACAAATCGACCCTGAAAGTCTCGTCGCGGCCCTCGTTTCCACAGGCTACGAATCCGCATCGCTGGTCACTCGTGTGGGCGAGTTCAGCAGAAGGGGAGGGATTCTTGACTTCTTCTCGCCGATTCACGAGAATCCAATCCGCATAGAATTTTTCGGTGATACCGTTGAGTCCATGCGCTCGTTCGATCCCGAGACCCAGCGCTCGACAGCGGAAATCAAGGAAGCAGTACTTCTCCCGGTACGGGAGCTCATCATCAACGAGAAGGGCACCGAGCAATTTAGCCGCCGTGTGGAAGATAAAGCCATAATCGACCAGGTCAGGGAAGGGATACTTCCCCCAGGAGGAGAGTTCCTCGCGCCGTTCTTCTATGATATGGAAGGCCTGTTCAAGTATTTGCCGGAGAACAGCCTCATTGCGCTCATAGAGCCCGATGACCTCAACAAAGAGATCGAGGAGCAGGGCCGCAAGATAGCCGAGGGGAGGCAAGAAGAGATCGGAGAGAGCCGAGCGCTGCCGGAGGTTGCAGAGCTTTATCTCGATCAGGAGGACATCAAGGCTGAGCTATCGAACTTTCCTGCGCTCAACATCCGTTTGCTCGGCACCGGCGCTGGATATCGCATGAACACAAAATCGGCCGCATGGCTTGGGGTCCGGCTTACAAATCCGATTGACAAGGAGCACCAGGGCAGTCAACCGATCGATGGCACCATGGCCGGCCTCGTAGAAAAGCTAAAACGGCTCAGGGAGTTCAACCGTATTTCGATTATCTGCGGCACCGATGAAGCGGCCGCACGGCTCAAGAGGCTGTTCACGGAGTACGGCCTTGGCGTGGCCATCGGATTCCCAATCACAAACCAGGAAGTTGGTCCATGGCCGGTAATGGTGACAGTAGGAAGGCTTTCGGAGGGATTTGTGTGGGAGGAACTCGGCCTTACCCTCATCGCAGAAGAAGAGATTTTCGGCAGGAAGGTCCACCGGCCTTCAGCGAAGAAACCCGTCATTGCCCCTTTTCTCTCTACGTTCAAAGAACTTAAGCCGGGCGATTTCGTTGTGCACACCGACTACGGTGTGGGAGAGTACCAGGGACTGACGCACATTAATGTCGACGGGTTCGAGACCGACTTCCTGATGCTCCGCTACGAGCCCGATGCGAAACTCTATGTTCCGCTCTACAGCCTCGACAAGGTGCAGAAGTATATCGGCGTCGAGGGATCGGCGCCGAAGCTCGACCGGCTCGGCGCCCCTACATGGGCCAAGACCAAGGAGAAAGTTAAGAAGGACATCCTTGAGATGGCGCGGTCGCTCGTGGCCATCTACGCCGCTCGCGAGGCCATGCAGCGGTCGTCCTTCACCCCGCCGGATAACCTTTACCGCGAATTCGAAGCCGCCTTCCCCTATGAGGAGACGCCGGACCAGCAGAAGGCAATCGAGGACGTGCTCGCTGATATGCAGCGGCCGCGGCCTATGGACCGACTTGTTTGCGGCGATGTGGGCTATGGCAAAACCGAGGTCGCGCTCAGGGCTTCGTTCAAGGCGGTAGAGGATGGCTTACAGGTTGCGGTGCTCGTGCCGACGACCCTGCTAGCTGACCAGCACTATCGAACCTTTTCCGAACGACTTGCTCCTTTCTCTATCCGCGTGGATATGCTCTCGCGCTTCCGCACCAGGTCCGAACAGCAGGAGACCCTCCGGGGGGTCAAGAGCGGGATCGTGGACATCGTGATCGGCACGCACCGGCTGTTGCAGAAAGACGTTACCTTTAAGAATCTCGGTCTCCTCGTCGTGGACGAGGAGCACAAGTTCGGGGTCAAGCACAAGGAGCGGATTAAGGAGTTTAAAAGGCTCGTGGATGTCCTCACGCTTACTGCTACACCGATCCCTCGTACGCTCCACATGTCGCTCTCGGGGATCCGCGATCTCTCGATCATTCAGACGCCCCCCCTCGACCGCCAGGCGATCCAGGTTGTGCTCGCTCGCTTTGGCAAGCGCGTAATCCGCGAGGCTATCTTGCGCGAAATCGAGCGCGGTGGCCAGGTGTTCTTCGTGCATAACCGGGTCCAGGGCATTGAGCGCATGGCCGAGTTCATTCAGAATCTCGTTCCCGAGGCAAAGGTAGGTATAGCCCACGGACAGCTCAAGGAAGACGAAATCGAGGACGTGATGTCGAAGTTCATCTCTCTAAAGCTGAACGTGCTTGTGACCACGACGATCATCGAATCCGGTATCGACATTCCTACGGCGAACACCATCATCATCAACCGCGCTGACCGGTTCGGCCTCGCAGACCTTTATCAGATCAAGGGTAGGGTCGGTCGGAGCAGAGAGAAGGCTTACGCCTACCTGCTTGCACCTGCAGATGAAGGACTCTCTGACCTGGCGCGCAAACGGCTCCGTGCAATCCAGGAGCTGTCGGAACTAGGTGCTGGCTTCCGCATTGCGGCGCAGGACCTCGAAACCAGGGGCGCCGGCAACCTGCTCGGAAAACAGCAGTCCGGCCATATTGCAGCTGTGGGCATCGACCTCTATACACAGATGATGGAAGAAGCCATGGCCGAGCTGCGCGGTGAAGAGATCACACACGAGACTGACACGCTCATCAACATGCGCGCTTCAGCGTTCATTCCTGAGGACTACATCAATGATGTCAGCCTGCGACTTGCGGCGTATAAGGAAATTTCGAGTGCCGGCGACGAGATGCAGCTTCGCGATCTTGGCAACGAGCTTCGGGATCGTTATGGTGAATTGCCCGAGCCCGTGATGAATCTCTTCGAGATCATGAGCGTCAAGCTTATGGCCAAGAAGGCCATGGTAGCGCGGATCGATGGGGGCAGGGATGTCGTGAACATTACCTTTGCTGAAGGCGCGAACATTTCGCCGGAGCGGATCATACTTCTCCTCAAGAAGAACAAGGGGAAGATAAGGCTTGTCCAAGAATTCACGCTCCAGGTGGCCCTTGACGACCAGTCGCTCCGGACCGCGGCAGACGCAGTGAAAAAGTGCTTGCAGGAACTTATGTAGTATGCTATAAGAACGAATATCCGCAGTTCATCAGGCATATGCTTTATTCTAAAGGCGCAAACTCCGTTAGAGAGCAAAGACCTCTAACGATTTTATATTATCGCTGCTTGAGCACCACAATTACTAGAGGATAATGTCCACCGTCGACCTGAATAGGCGGTTTTTGTAAATGGAGTAAATAAACTCATCGGAGGGAATCTATTCATGAAAAGGCTTAAGCTGACGATTGTGTTAACCCTTGCGCTAGCGATAGCAGCGAGCGGCTGCAGCAAGGGTTCCGATGGTGCGGTGCTGGCACGGGTGAACCGCTCCGCGATCACCGTCTCAGATTTTAAGAGACAGCTTGAAGAACTCGATCCGCGGATGCAGCAGGCAGTCGTAACGGACCCCAAGGCGAGGAAGGAGTTCCTTGAAGACCTGATCGGTATCGAGGTCGTGCTCCAGGAGGCGCGTCGGCAGGGTTTGGACAAGGACGCAGAATTTAAAAAACGCCAGGATGCACTCAGAAAAAAGATGGAACAGCGCATGCAGGAAGACACCAAGAACGAGCTTTTTTCCAACCTCTTGAAAAAAGAGCTTGCGGATAAAATGAGCAAGCTGCCGATGCCGACCGATAAGGAGGTAAACGATTTCTACACGAAGAACAAAGACAAGATGCGCACTGAGGCCGGCAAGCAATTAAGCCTCAAAGAAGTCGAACCGCAGATCAAGCGAAGGCTCTTGCAGGAAAAACAGAGAGAACTTTACCTTGAGTACGCAAAGGCACTCAGGTCCAAGGCCAAGATCAGCATCGATGAAAAAGCGCTGGATGCTGCTGCGGCTTCGTTCTCGCAGCCTTCTCAGCCGAATGAACTGCAGCCGCAGGCCCCTCCAGCGACCAAGGAAGGAAGCGGGAAATAACGGGGTCTCCCCATGAACGTCACACGCCTCACAAAATATATAGCCCCGGTGCTGTTCCTGGGGCTTATATTATTTTCATGCAAAAAAAAGGTCGAGGAAAAGCCTGCTCCCGGGGCGGCGGTCTCGCCCGACGTCAAGATTGTCGCGACCGTGAACGGTGATCCCATTACACTCGCGGAGTTCCTGGAACGGTTCGCCCGAGCGGGGTTCAAGCCCGAACAGGGCGTCGCGCTAGAGGTTAAGCAGGATTTTCTTAACCGGCTGATCGAGCGTAAGATGATGCTGGGCGAAGCCCAGCGGAGGCGGATCAAGATTGGCCGCAACGAGATCGATAAACGGATCGAAGTGCTCCGCACCGAAACCGGCAACGATGTAAAAGAGGTCCTCAGCGAGCAAGGGATAGATTTTGAAAAGTGGAAGTCCGATATCTGGGAAGACATGATGGTCGAGCGGCTGCTCGCGCGCGAGGTAGGCCGGCACGTGTCCGTATCGTCTTCCGAGGTCAAACGATATTACCAGGCGAATCCACAGGAATTCCAAAAGCCTGATCAAGTCCATGCCCGACAGATCGTTGTGAGCACCGAAGCCGAAGCCCAGAAAGTGATGGAGATCCTTCAAACAGGGGCAGACTTCGCGACTGTAGCGCGCACGAAGTCCACGGCGCCGGAGGCCGAGCACGGGGGGGATCTCGGATTCTTCGCCATGGGGGACATGCCTACGGAGTTCAACGTGGTCTTCAATCTCTCCAAAGGCGGGATCAGCGGGATCGTAAAGAGTCCTTACGGATTTCATATTTTCAAGCTTGAAGATAAGCGTCATGCCGGCACGATCAGCCTCGACGAGGCATACAAGGAAATAGCCGAGAAGCTCCGTAGGGAAAAAGAAGACAAGCAATACAAGCAATGGCTCCAGGAGTTGAGATCAAGGACCAAGTTCGAGGTCAATTACAAGGCTTTGGAAGAGTAAACAGCAAACCGGATGCGGCCGTCTGTATTGGCCGCCTCGACCGGTCTCTTTAGCAGTGCCACCGTGGTATCACGAAAGTGTTGCATTGGAAGGGCAGAAAGGTGTATTCTATCACGAATTTGCAGCCTTGTGCGCACGGAGATCATGGATCCAGGAACCATTGGTGATGGACACAGGTTCTTTCCTGCTGAGCGACGCACCGCAACTCGGGAAGGAAAAAATTTCGACAGTACGGTAGACTTATGGATATGAAGAGAGCCATCTTGTCACTCATAATAGTATTGGGAACACTATTCATGTTCAGCCTGCGGAGCATGGCGAGTGGGCCGGTGGTCGTGGACCGGGTAGTCGCAGTGGTGAACGGAGAGATCATTACCATGAGCGATCTCCAGCGGGAAGAAGCCCTGAAGAAGGCTAACGGCAAGCAAGAAGAGCGGCTTCTCCTTGAAGACATGATCGACCGGAAGCTCCAGATGACTGCCGCCAAGCGCGACGGCATGGACGTCACGGACAAAGAGCTCTCCGATGCAATCGAAGACATTATGAAGCGGAATTCCATGGACAGCAAACAATTCGAGTCTGCTCTGGCAAAAGAAGGTCTCACGCTCGAACAGTATAAGGTAGAACTCAGAGAACAGATGACGCTTTCTCGCGTCTACAACAAGTACGTGCGTTCCGGATTGGCCGTAGACGAAGCCGAAGTCCGCGCGTACTATGAAAAGAACAAGAAAAACTACTCACTGCCGGAAGAAATCCGCGTCCGTCAGATATTCTTCAAGCTTCCGGAGCAGGCAACGCCTGCCCAAAGTGAGGCCGTTAAGGAGAAGGCGCTTGCAGCGCTTGAACGCGCCAAAAAAGGCGAAGACTTCATCCATCTCGCGAAGGAACTCTCGGAGAGCGAAGATGCGGAACAGGGTGGAGATCTCGGTTTCATGCAACGCGACCAAATTATCCCCGAGATCGAGGAGGCTGCGCGGACGCTCAAGGCCGGTGAGATAGCGGGTCCGCTCCAGTGTGCCGGCGGCTTCCACGTCATTCGACTGGAAGAGATCCGCGTCCAGGTGAAGCCTTTCGAAAAGGTGAAGGACGAGATCGCCAAGATGCTCTATGAGCAGAAGATGGAAAATACCTACCGGACATGGCTCCAAACTCTGCGGAGCGATTCGCTCATCGAGAACCGTTTGTAATCTGACGGGAGAAGACAGAGCACAGACGGCAGACATATGGATTGTCCCAAAACCCGGGAAAGCCCCGCAGAGAGCTCGACAGCCATGATTAATATACTCGGACCGCGAAAGCCCCAAGAGCGTAATGTTTTTATGAGAAGATAAAAAACATCGGCCTTTCTGTGCGTCACTTGCGGCAATTGTCTTTTCCATTTTGACAAGAGAACAATTCACCATACTCTGTTTCTGAACTCACTCTTATCCTCCCCCACTCATGAAAACCGTAAAACTCAGGCAAAAAGAAGAACGACGCATCCTGCGCGGACACCCTTGGGTGTTCAACAATGAACTTCTGCAGCCGGTAGGAGAATGCTCGCCCGGGGAGGTCGTGGACGTGCTGGACTTTTCAGGTAGATTCCTCGGCCGCGGCTATATCAACCCCCACACGCTGATTGCTGTACGCATTCTTACGCGAAACCAGGAGGAGATTGATAGCAGGTTCTTCCGGAGGAAGATTTCGGCGGCGCGAATCCTTCGGACGATCCTCGGATTTGGCGATTCCTTCCGCGCGGTCTTCAGTGAGGGCGATGGAATTCCCGGGTTGATCGTGGACAAATATGCCGACACGCTCGTTATCCAGTCATTGACCGCTGGCATCGATCGGTTGATCGAATATATTATCTCCGCGCTGAGGGACGAATATTCCCCGCAAACGATAGTGCTTCGGAACGACACGAGCTCGCGCGAGATAGAGGGGCTCATCCAGGAAAAGCGAATTGTGCACGGTATGGTGCCTGGCCCGGTCGCAATCGAAGAGTCTGGTATCAAATATCACGTCGATATTCTTGAAGGACAGAAGACTGGATTCTTCTTCGATCAGCGCGAGAATCGTCAAGTGCTTAAAGATTACGTGAAGGGCATGCGAACGCTCGACTGTTTCTGCTATATCGGCGCATGGTCGCTCACCGCCGCGTATTTCGGCGCGGCAGAGGTCATCGGCCTTGACGTATCAGAGAAAGCGATTAAGCTGGCATCCGAAAACGCATTGCTGAACGGATTATCTGCACAGTTCAAGGTTGCCGATGTTTTCGATGAGCTTCGCAGGCTGGAAAAAAAACGCGAGCACTTCGGGTGCATCATTCTCGATCCACCGGCCTTCGTGAAGAGCAGGGCAAAGGTGCGTGAGGCGCTTAAGGGATACAAGGAGATCAATCTGCGGGCCATGAGGCTGCTTGAACCAGGCGGCGTGCTAGTGACCTGCTCGTGCTCGCATCACATAGACCAGGATTTATTTACAGAGATGTTGATCGACGCAGCATACTCGGCAGGACGTCAGGCAAGGCTGCTCGAGATGCGATTCCAAGCACGTGATCATCCCATGCTGCTCGCAGCGCGCGAGACTCGGTACTTAAAGTGCGCGGTGCTACTTATTGATTGATTGTTCATCAAGGCCGGAGTCAATATTTAGCTTGACTTGACAAAAGTGCTATGTTAAATATTGATTCGTTGCCGGGCGATTAGCTCAGCGGGAGAGCACTGCCTTCACACGGCAGGGGTCGCTGGTTCAAACCCAGCATCGCCCACCATGGATTTCAAAGAGCTAGCAGAAGCTGCTAGCTCTTTTTCTGTTTTTTATACCGTAATTGTGCTGTTCGTAGGTGGTGTACAGTTCGGGAACGGGTTCTAGCGGATGGCCTGCTAATGAAAACTATGATATGATAGTTTTGTAGCAATGCAAAAATGAAGGAGGTCGTCTTGATAAAATCAGCGGATATAACTGACAAGCTTATTATGTATTTCATTGAACATGGCATGCAGATAGTAACTGGGATAGGCATCCTTGTCGTCGGTCTGTTCTGCTCGCGATGGGTGGGGAATGTAGCTCAGCGCTGGCTCGAGAAGCACAAACTCGAACCTCAGATCCGTAAGTTGTTCACCAAGCTGGTGTGGCTCGTTGTATTTGCCATGTTTGCTATCGCGGCATTGGGCCAGATGGGCATTCAGATCACCCCCCTGCTCGCCGGTATAGGCGTCGCAGGCGTCGGGCTCAGTCTTGCCACGCAGAGCGTCCTTGGCAATCTCGTCGCTGGCCTCAGCATCATCTTCACCAAGCCGTTTACCGTGGGAGAATACATTGAGTTGCTCGGTGTATACGGCGAGGTTCTGGATATATCCCTGTTTTCCACGACACTGCTGCATGCGGATAATTCCCGCGTTGTGGTACCGAACCGCAAGATCGTGGGAGAAATCCTGCATAATTACGGAAAGATCCGCCAAATGAATTTGACCGTAGGTGTTGCCTACGATGCCGATATTAAACTCGCTATAGCGACAAGCAAAGCGATTCTGGACCAGAACCCGAAAGTGCTAAAGGAACCCGCGCCGATTGTCGGTGTGTCTCGTCTTGCCGATTCTTCGGTCGTCATTTCGGTCATGCCCTGGGTGGCGGTACCTGATTATCTTGTGGCTCAGACAGAGGTCAATCAGGCGATCATTGAACAATTCGCTCAACAGAAGATCAGCATCCCGTTCCCACAGCGTGAGATCCGGCTCATAGGTCAGGACAAATAAGGCCGATTGAAAGTGGCACATACAGAAACTATCCCCTGTCCGGCGTTCATAAGAAAGACTTAAGGATTCTCGCTTTCGCCACGGCGGTTATCATGGGAACATGGTTTCTTTGGCCTCCTGGATGTTGATTGTATGGATTACGCTACTTCTGTCGCCATCAAGACCGACGGGAAGATAGTATCGTCCGGGTGGCAATCCACGATCCTACCTTGCTGCAGAAAACAAGTTTTTAATTTAATCTATCTTATCTTGTACTGTGCTTTTAGGATTTTCAAGACCTGTTCACTGAAGAGCTGTGTATCATTACCTTTGTTCTTTCATCTCCTGACCGTTCTTCCTCTTTAAATACTCTGTTGCCTTCGTATTCTTTATCATGTACCATAGGTATATCCAAAAATCAAAGACGGAAACCCAAATATAGAGGGTATTTTCGTCCAAGGGGTCCCTCTTTATGAACAATCACCATATCCCTGACAATGAAAAGAAAAAGCCTGTAAGTTCCCCATTAGACAGCCAGAACCTTTATGACTGCGTAAAAGAGATATTCCCCGATACGAGACCGAAGAGGCTTCGTGAATGGCGAGAAATGATGCAGAAAAACTCTGTCGAGCCGGAGCTTCTTCTTTTTATAGCATCGATATGCGGGACGCATTTCCGGATCATATCCCCTGATTTGCAGTTAAAGGACGTTCAGGAATATCTGTACCGCTGGCTGGCTTGGGGAGATGATATGCATCGTATGCGTCCTGATGTCGCTGAGTTGGTAGTTGCAGCCGTGAGCCCAGGGATTAAAAGAGAACTTAATGCGAGGGGCCATCAACGCGGGTTGCCCAATGGAGAGCATTTCCGTAGAAAAGGCAGAGTACCACAATTTCGAGGGGCATGGGTTGCGGCGTTAATTATCGAAAATCACTTTACTCAGGCTGGCATGGAATTGATCCATTCTAGGGATCAAGTTGTGAAACTGATTTCAGTCCTTTTGGAGAAAAAAGAAGAAGACGCGCTTCGGGAGTTCAATCAGCTTTATAAAGATGCACCCAAAGACGTTATATCCGATTTAACAGGAGAGCTTATCAAAGAATATAAATTCTGGATGGTACAGGACGGCGTATACGGAGGAGATATCGAGCCTCCTCAAGATCAAGCTGAGATGCATTCCGAGTGGAAATCTCGTCATAAATCTCTTCAAAATCTTTTTAAACAAAATGGATGTGAGAGGTTTTGCGATCTCGTAGTAAGCAGGATAAAATATGGCCTATGGAAGCCGCTGTGGGATATGAATGCAGAGCAATTTGATAAAGAAGAGGAGAGTGAATAAACTAGATTAAATGCAGTACTGAATAAAGTTGAATTAATTAGGTAAGCTAGTTTTAATCTCCTGATATAGAATAATTACGAGTTTATATTGTTTAGTAAGTTTACGCCTTCAAACAAATTTGCATTTTTCTAAAGACTAGAAGCACTTCCTGTGGTATAGAGCAATTGCAATTTGGGGAAGTTATAATAACAAGATGAAATATACCTTTATATCATGCCATAATAAAATTGTCGGTATTTGCTCGATTAAGTGCTGACTTCACGATACGGTCCAATTCTTTTCCCAGGACTGGTTTATTAATACGTTCAAACACCCCCAAGCTAGGCTCGATCTCCACAGTAATATCCCCAGTAAGCATGATTACCGGCACTGATGGCAAGATTCTCCTAAGTTCCCTAATAAATTCAATCCCATTCATTCCTGGCATCCGATAATCTGTAATAACAAGGTCAACATTAACTCCTTCTCGAATAAGAAAAAGGGCAGATTCGGCATTGGATTTTAGGGTAACTATGTACCCAAATTTATTCAACAATAATTCCAGGACCGTTAAGATTGCAGGCTCATCATCTACCAGCAGTATTTTCTTCATATTTTCCCTCATTAATTGCCTTAACCTAATTGAAAGCATATTTGATACCTTTTTATTATTATTTATTTATGAATAATGTAGAAAAAAACAACCATATTTTCAATAGTTTATATAATTAAATCTTTAGCCAACCTCCTATTATGATTAAATTGCGCTAATAATTTAGTAGTTTCACCATTATTTCATGTAAAAACGCCATATTTTGGTAAATTAAAAAACCGCTGAATTGTGAATTCAGCGGCTCAAACATTGACGAAGTACGATTACCTTGTCTAAACAAGCCATTTAAGGCAGTGCTGGGCGATTGATTGCGGGATGGGGACCCGTTCCGGCATCTTTCACTTTTTAAACAGTGCGAAAAAATCATTCGCAGCGAGCGGCTGACTGAACAGGTACCCTTGCATCTCATGACACCCCAAGTCCCGCAGAAAGGTTTTCTGTTCCTCTGACTCAACTCCTTCGGCTATAACCCGCAGCTTCAAGCTATGCGCCATGGCAATAATTGCTGTAGTGATCGCCGCATCGTCGTTGTCGGTGGTGATGTTCATGACGAAGGAGCGGTCGATTTTGAGGGTGTCGAGGGGGAATCTTCTCAAGTTCCCGAGGGATGAGTATCCAGTCCCAAAATCGTCGATTGACAGACATATGCCCATATCCTTCAATTTCTGGAGTGTTGTGGCGGTCTTTTCAGGGTTTTTCATGATTGTGCTTTCGGTGATCTCAAGTTCAAGATACTGTGGATCGAACCCGGAGTCGTGAAGTGCGTTGGATACAATTTCTATTAAGCCCTCCTGGTCAAACTGGCGGCTCGACAGGTTCACCGACATACGCAAGGGTATGTTGTTGCCGGCGTCCTGCCATGCTTTGTTCTGAATACAGGCGGTGCGCAGCACCCATTCACCGATTGGCACGATAAGGCCGGTCTCTTCGGCTAGAGGTATGAACTCCACGGGTGAGATCATCCCTTTCTCCGGATGCTTCCAGCGGACAAGCGCTTCTGCTCCGATGATCGCGCCGGTATGGACGTCCACAGTCGGCTGATAGTAGAGCAGAAACTCGTTGCGGTCCAGAGCTTTCCGGAGGTCGTTTTCGAGATCTAGGCGTTGAAGGGATGTGGCATTCATGGATTGCGTGTAAAACTGGTAATTGTTTCGCCCCTGATTTTTTGCATGATACATGGCGACGTCCGCATTCTTGAGCAGGTTCTCCGCATCGTTACCATCCAGAGGGTAGAGGGCGATGCCGATGCTGGCAGTGACGAACACCTCATGGCTAGCCAGATTAAATGGCCGCCCAAGCTCCTTGAGGATGCGCCTTGCGACCCTGGAGGCATCCTGACTATGGGCAATTTCGTTCAGTAGCACGATGAACTCATCCCCGCCCAAGCGCGCGACAACATTTTCCAGTTCATCCTGTTCGGAACGGGCGATGAAGTCGCTCTTGCGAATGCACGTCTTGATGAGGTCACCAACAGTACGCAGCAGCTGATCTCCGATATTGTGACCAAGTGTATCATTGATGCGCTTGAAATAATCGAGGTCGATGAAGAGGATGGCTATGGTCCAGTGGTGGCGCTTTGCGAGGAGGAGGGAACGGCTGACGAGTTCCTTGTAAAAAGTGCGGTTCGGAAGTCCCGTCAGGCTGTCATAATAGGCCAGGTAGCGGATCTGTTCCTCTGCCTCCTTACGCTCGGTGATATCACGGATAGCAGTGATCCGCAGCATACGTCCTTCATACGGCAGAGACTTGCCCTGAATCTCGACCGGGAAGGTAGCCCCATCCTTTCTCCTGGCAAAGAGCTCATTGCGCTCTTCAGATCCTGACCGAATGTGGTTTTCAAAAGACGCCAAGGACTCCGGCGCCACAAAATCGGAGACTTTGTTTCCTATGAGATCCGAGAATTTGCATGCCAACATCTCGGCCATTCTTGTATTTGCGTCCACTATGACGCCCTCTTCGCTGATAATAATACCTTCAAATCCCGCTTCAGACAGACGGCGGAACCGGTCAATACTTTCATCCAGCTTTTGCTCAACCTTTTTCCGTATAGTAATGTCCCGGAAGACTCCTTGGAGTGCCTTTTTACCTTTGATGGTAACCATCTGCGTAAGAACCTCCACAGGCACTTCTGTGCCATCAGGACGGAGAATGGTTATTTCGCTGGGATACAGTCCCTTCAGTTCTTTCGCGTCTTCGACATGCTTGGCAAAAGTCTCCCGGGAGTATTTTTCCTTCCGCGGTGGATGGATTTCGGATTGATGGAGACCGACGATTGCGTCCGAGGGACGTCCGAGGAGCCTGCTCGCGGCCGGATTTGCATCAAGGATGATCCCGGATACCGGGTCGGCAAGAAGAATGGCATCCGGCGAACCCTCGAAAAGGGTCCGATACTGAGCCTCACTCTCTTCGCGAAATACCTCTGCGCGTTTGCGCTGAGTAATTTCCTGCTGAAGCTGCTCATTGAACTTCTTCAGTTCGGAGGTATATTTCGTAAAATAAATAACAATGGGTGCTACGATCAAGGGGACAAACATCGCATCTAGCGCGCCTATGATAAGTAAGTTCGGCGAAAATTTGCCGTACCAGATGAAGCTCTGGACGGTATTTAAGGATGCTGTGAACAGTTCAGAGAACACTACGGAGAGCCAGAGAAAATGCCAGGGATTGATGTGTCTTTGCTTAGAAAGAAATTGTTGGGTCATTTTTAAGCTTTCCTCCGGACGACAAGATCTTGAATAATTCTATGCATATATGGCGCATGAGTAATTTCAACCATTGATAGTTATCGTCTGCATCTCACGGTGTCAAAAGAAAACAATAAGAAAACGTTCTCAATTAAATGTAAAATAAATATATTTAAAGGCATTTTATAAAGACTGGTAAAATAATGTAAGAGGTCATGAGCTTCAAAGATAGCGGAGCGGAATGGGTGTCCTGCGTGGCCCTTCTTGCAGTCAGCCTCATCGGCTGCTTATTCTCCTCTCGCATTAAACTTCCGTCGCTGCCAGGTAGTCTATGAATGTCTTAAGCGATGCTCTATCCGTATCCGTCAAATCTTTG
>Ga0335082_10000457_pt1 | contig 42182 bp, 34 predicted proteins | sample Lox_Sample_41_FD_206718 | JGI IMG/M metagenome (GOLD analysis project Ga0335082, IMG submission 206718) | Soil microbial communities from Loxahatchee National Wildlife Refuge, Florida, United States - Lox_Sample_4.1 | ecosystem: Environmental > Terrestrial > Soil > Wetlands | place: USA...
GGTGGCGCGGGGAACGATTAACTTGCCTCCGCCGAGGCCGGAGACACCAGCGTTAGGCTTCGGGTTGCCACCGCTGATGCTGATGCCGACGGAGTTCTTGCCACCGACGCCGCTAACCGGATCGCCTCCACTCGAGCCGCTCGTGGCATCGCCAGAACCGGAGCCGGTGCCTGAACCCTTCCCTTCGGGCGACACTGCTACGCTGGCCGCCAAGTTTCCCTTGGGCACTTCGACGGCCGGTGTGGGCGCGGCCGGAGAGGCGGAAAGCGCGATGATCGTCGTGGACGAACCACCAGCCCCAGGGGCTGCGGTGGCCAATTCGGGAGCGGCGCCGGATTCGCCGGCCTGTTTGCGATCGGCGAGGCGCGGTGCGGAGCCCACATTGATCTCAAGTTTAGGGCGGGATGGCCCGGTTTCCGCAGTGGCAATACTGAAATCAGTGGCGCGCGATTCGATATTCGGAGCGTCCGGCGGCGGCGTGTCGGTGAGCGCCTTGCGTTTCGCTTCTTTCGGGCGAAGTTTCGCCAGGGTTTGCTCGCTGATTTGCAGGTGGGGCTTCGCGGGCCCAGCCGTGGCGGCGAGCTGAACCATATTGGGGAGAGGAGTCAGAACTTTCGGGGCCTCCATCGGCGCGTCGCTGTTGACGAGCGTTTGATGGGGGTGCGTGGGACGAACGGGATCTGTGCGAATGCGCTGGCGCGGGTGAAACGCTTCATCGTTTTGAGCGGTGTTCTCCGTTTCGGCTGGCTTCGCTTTCGCCGCCGATTTGCTCGCCTGCTTCCGAACATTCAGGAGCGGCAGGTCGTCGATTGGGCCGGACCAGGTCAGTTCGGTATTGTCGAAGGCGCTGTTGTGCCTGGGAGCCACAGGCAGGCTGGGCCACGGCACCATAAAGAAGACTACGTGCCAGAGCGCGGCCGCAATCAGCGCGCGAACGGGAATCCGGCGGGTCACGCGACAGTCGTAGAAGATGTCGTCCGCAGGATCGATCTTCGGAGCTCGGGCCCAAGTGAAAAACGCCGGAATTTCGCTGAGAAAGCTCTGATGAAAACTTTTCCAGGCGATGGTGAAATTAGGGACGACCGATCCCGGGAGGTGAACGGCAATCGGGAACGGTTCATTCTGCCCGAGCAAGTCGAATGGATTGGCATGGAATTGTTTGGACATCAGCCCTAAATTATATCGTGCTCTGCCCTTGTACCAGCGAGGGAGACTGGCTCGAAAAAGGGACTAAAGAATAGATGAGCGCGCGGGGCGAGGGGTTTGCTGAGCGGTGGGAGGATCTTTCACGGCTGGACGAACCATGCGGTAGAAGCTGAGGCAGGCGTCTCCTTGCGTGAGGATCCGGACGCGCTGCAGATTGCCGGTGGTTTCCGATAAATCGAAATTTTTGCGATGCTCGGCAATGACCAGGCTGCGGTTATCGAGCAGCAGTGCGAAACCAAAGAAGGAGAGCACGCGGTCGTAATCTTGGGTGTTGGCGTAGGGCGGATCGAGAAAGGCGATAGTGCTGAGGCGCGGCCCATGTCCCAGTTCCTTCTCGAGAAGTTCCAAGCCATGTAGCGCATCGGTGGAAAGCACTCGCGCGCCACGACGAACCTCCAGCGACTCCAGGTTCTTGCGAATGAGAGCAGCGGCGGGAGCGTGACGCTCGACGAAAATAGCTTCGTTCGCACCGCGGCTCAGCGCCTCAATGCCAACGGCGCCGGTTCCAGCGAAGAGGTCGATAAACCGCGAACCTGCAACGCGATCACCCAGGATGTTGAACAGGGTCTCGCGCAGGCGATCACTGGTAGGGCGCAGCGCCATACCTTTCAGGCTCTTCAGCCGACGACTCCGATATTTTCCGGCAATCACGCGCATAAGAAGGCCTCTGACCTCATCCGACCCGTGCCAGATGATAGCGGCGCTGCCATTCCGGCGGCAGCATACGGAGAATCGTTTGCAGCGTGCCCCTCTGCGCCGAATCGGCGGTCAGAGCGAAAGCCTCTTTTCGCGCCAGTTCGAGCATCGAGCGATCGCGCAGGGGATTGGCAACGTGAAACCCGAGTTCGCCGGACTGCCGGGTGCCGAAAAACTCCCCCGGACCGCGCAATTGAAGGTCGGTTTCAGCGATCTCGAAGCCGTTGCTGGTGCGAACCATGGTTTCAAGACGGACCCGGCCATCGTCCGTCAGGCGAGCAGGAGCGACGAGAATGCAGTGCGATTTCTGCGCTCCACGGCCGATACGCCCGCGCAACTGGTGCAGCTGCGCGAGGCCAAAGCGCTCAGCGTGTTCAATCACCATGACCGTCGCGTTGGGCACGTCAACGCCAACTTCAACCACGGTGGTGGCAACGAGAATTTGTACTTCGTTGCGCCGGAAGCAGTGCATCACGTCCTCTTTTTCTTCGCTGGAGAGCCGGCCGTGCAGCAAACCAACCTTAAGCTTCGGAAAAACCACTTTGGATAACCGCTCAAATTCTTCCATGGCGGCTTTCAGCTCGAGCTTTGACTCCTCGATCACCGGGTAAATGATGTAGGCCTGGTGGCCCACTTCGACCTCACGACGCAAGAATTCCCACACGCTCTTCAGATGAGACTCACTGGTCGTTCGAGTTTCGATGGGAGCGCGGCCCGGCGGCAGTTCGTCGATGACGGAAACATCGAGGTCGCCGTAGAGCGTCAGTGACAGTGTGCGCGGAATAGGCGTCGCGGTAAGCACCAATACGTGCGGCGAATGGCCCAGGCGCACGGCTTTGTCCATCAGGCGCTTGCGTTGCATCACGCCAAAACGGTGCTGCTCGTCGATGGCAGCAAAACCGAGCTTTCGGAACTCGACATCTTCTTCAATGAGCGCATGCGTGCCGACAACGAGCTGCGCTTCACCGTTGCGAATGCGCTCTTTGGCAGCAATTTTCTCGAGCGGTTTCATACCGCTGATGAGGAGCTCAACGCGATAGCCGCCCGGTCCAAGGATGCGTTTTGCGCTCAAGTAGTGCTGCACGGCAAGAATCTCCGTGGGTGCCATGAGGGCAGCCTGGCAGCCGTTTTCCATGGCAATGACGGCGGCCTGCAGCGCAACGATTGTTTTGCCGCTGCCCACATCGCCTTGCAGGAGGCGATTCATGGGAAGGGCCTTCTCAAAATCGGCAGCGATTTCAGCCAGCACGCGTTTCTGCGCAGCAGTGGGCTTGAAAGGCAGGATTTTCTTCAGCGCTTCGCGAATACCGTCTTCGCGGACCCGGAATGGAATCGCGTTTTCTTTACGCGCCGCCTTGCGACCAAGTGCCAGACTGAGCTGGTACAGGAAAAATTCCTCGAAGATCAGCCGCTGCTGCGCCGGGGAGCGAAACTGATTCAGCGCATCCACCGATTCGCCGGCCGGCGGGAAGTGCGTGTCAATCAGCGCCTGGCGACGGTCCGGGAATCCAAGACGCGCTTTCAGTTCGGTGGGCAACACATCGGGAATATGCGGCTCGAGATTCTGCAAGGTGGCGTAGACGGCGCGACGAATCTGGCGCGAGCCAAACGTGCCGACAGCTTCGTAGATCGGAACGATGCGGCCCATCTCTGTGGAATCGACCTCTTCGGTTTCCGCCGGCAGAACTTCAATTTGTGGATTCACCATTTCGCGGCGCGCAGGACGGTTTTTGTCGATTTCGAGCTTGCCGTGGAGGATGAGTTGCTGTCCAGGTTTCAGACGGCCTTCGAGGTAGCCGCCGTGAAAGAACTTGCAGGGCAACGAGCCGGTGTCGTCCTGCACCAGCAGGTGGTAGATGGCATCGCGGCCGTACATGCCGCGAACAGCCTGGCCGCTCATGACGCGGGCGCGGAGAGTGTAGGTGCCGTTCGGCTGGACGTCCTTGATTTTCGAGAAGTGAATACGATCTTCATAGCGGAACGGCAGGTAATTCAGGAGGTCTTCGAGGGTATAGACGCCGCGCTGCGCCAGCAATTCCGCCCGCTGCGGCCCAACCCCTTTCAACATGCGCACGTCGGTTTTCAGACCGATATCCATCGCTCCCTTCTTTATATCATCCCCACAGTAACCTCCGCTTTTCGCGAAACTTGCGCCGCTGGCACACGTACCGATAGAGTGGGCGTTTGGCGAGCGTGAACCAGGAGGCCCCTTGGCGGAAACTCGATTGACGGGAAGTGACAAGCGCGCACTGGCGCTCTGGATCGTCTTCGGAATTTTCGGCGTAGTTTTTGCTCACCGCTATTTCTTTCAGGCGTTCCCGGAAGCATCCATCGAGTTCAAGGTGACGCAGAAGGAAGCGCTACAGCGGGCCACGGATTTTCTGGGCAAACTCGGGGAAAACGTGAGCGGCTACAAATCTGCCGTTGTGTTCACTCAGGACGACGACGCAAAAACCTACCTTGAGCGGGAAATGGGACTAAAGCAGGCAAATCAGCTTATGGCCGGCGAAGTCAGCACCTGGTATTGGGAAGTGCGCTTCTTCAAGCCGTTGCAGACCGAAGAATACCTCGTACAGGTAAGCCCGGCAGGAAAAGTGGTGGCGTACAACCACAAGATCAAAGAGGCGCAGAGCGGGAAATCGCTGAGTCGCGAGGAAGCGCAGCAAACCGCGCAGCAGTTCGTGGCTGAACAGATTGGGGCAGATCCGCGTGACTGGACATTCTTGCCCGAGGAAGCAAGTTCGACGGCGAAGCCAAACCGGCTGGACTGGTCCTTCACCTGGGAGAAAAAAAGCTTCAAGGCGAAAGACGCTCCATACCGGCTGGAGGTCGGGGTACAAGGGGACAAAATCGGGAGTGAGCAGGAATTCCTGAAGGTGCCGGAGGAGTGGTCACGCGGGTATAAGAAGCTGCGGTCAGCGAACAATCTGTACGAAACGATTGCGCTAATCCCGTATGGATTCCTGCTGGGCGGGGCGTTGTGGCTCGGCTTCACGCTGTGGCGCCAGGGCCAAACGAGGTGGACGCCGGCGTTCAAGATCGGCGGATTCGTGGCTACGTTGTATCTACTGATGCAGCTGAATTCGTGGAGCACGCTGCCACCCACATACAACACGCAGGATGCGTACGGAGGGTTTGTTGCGCAGAGGATCTTGCTGGCAGTGATGGTTTCGGTTGCGTCTGGACTGATGGTAACCATCGTACTTCCCGGCGGGGAGCCGCTCTATCGCGAGTCGCAGCCGCACAGACTGCAGCTATATAAGACATTTACTCTGCGCGGGCTGCGTTCGAAAGAGTTCTTTTGCTCTTCGGCGGTGGGCCTGCTGATGGCGGCAGCGCACATCGGTTTTATCGTGGCATTTTACCTGCTCGGCAGCCGGCTCGGCGCCTGGGCACCACAAGATACGAACTATTCCGATGCATTCAACACCGTGATTCCCTGGATCGGCGGAGTGGCAATTGGCGTCACTGCGGCAACGAGCGAAGAGTTCCTGTTCCGGCTGTTCGCCATTCCGTTTCTACGCAAACTGACGGGGTCGCGAATCCTTGCAGTCGTACTGCCTGCCTTCTTCTGGGGATTCCTTCATAGCAATTATCCGCAAGAGCCGGGCTATGTGCGGGGATTGGAAGTGGGTGCGATCGGAATTGTGGCGGGCCTGGTCATGCTGCGTTGGGGCATCGTCGCCACGCTGATCTGGCACTACACGGTGGACGCATCGCTGGTCGGTATGCTGCTGATTCGTTCCGACAATCTTTACTACAAGATTTCCGGAATTGTCGTGGGGCTGGCGGCAGCCGCTCCACTGCTGTGGTCAGGCATTTCGTATCTAGTGCGCGGTCGATTCGAGCCTGTGGATGATCTGCTGAATTCCGCAGGGCCGCAAGTGTCGACAGTTACCGACATGCAGCCCGCGATGGAAGTTGTAGCGACCGCGCCGTCAAAGAAGTACACCCCCCTGACCGTTGGCATGTTGGGCTTTCTTGGGCTCTGCGTGGTGCTGGGACCACTGGTGGCGTGGCGGCTGAAGCAACCCAGCGTCGGTGATTACCTGCAACTCAGCGTGAATGCGGCGGGCGCGAAAAGGAAAGCGAACGAGGCCATGAAGCAACACGGGCTGGATCCCGCTGCGTTCCGCAATGCCGCGGAACTCGTTGACGTGATGGATCCCGTCAACAATGAATACCTGCGACGGCGCATGTCGATCGCGCAAATCAACGATGTTTATGCGACGCAGGTGCCGGGCGTATTGTGGCGGGTTCGTTACTTCAACGATTCGGAGCCCGAGGAGTTCGCCATCGTTTTGCGGCCGGACGGCAGCGTGCATTCCTTCCGCCATACTCTCGCCGAATCCGCGAAGGGCGGATCGCTTGACCAAGCCGCAGCGGTAACCATCGGGGAGAAGTTCCTGCGAGAAGAGAAGCGCATCGATCTGGCCGACTGGAAGCTAGTCGGCGATGCGGCAACCAAACAGCCGAATCGCACAGACCACTTGCTGACCTGGCAGCAAAATACTCCACTTGATCCGCCAGGACCGCGCAACCACCCCGCAAACAGCGACGACCACGCTCACAGGCGCGTGGAACTGACTGTTCTCGGCGATGAGCCCGCCAACTATCGGACCTATATCAAGATCCCCGAAGAGTTCGCAATTCAGCAGGGTCAACGTTCGCTACCACGTACGTTGTTCAACGTCGGCCGGGGCGTTCTCGGAGCCGCGTTTGTCCTGGCAATCCTAATTCTGTATTTCAAGCGTTCGCGCGGCGACGAAGTGAATCTGGTGCCGTGGCGGCAGTTGGTGGTATGGGGTATGGCCGCGCTGGCAGCGTATGTGTTGAACAGCGTGTTTGGTATCAGCATTCCGAAGACTTTCGCGGCGTATCAAACGGCACTGCCCTGGAAGATCTACATCGCCGGAATAGTTGTGGGGCAAACGATTGGTTGTGCATTGCTGGCAGGCGGTGGCGTGTTGCTCTTTGGTTTGCTGTGGTATTTCGCGGCGCGAGCGTTTGGCAAAGATGCGTTGCCTACGGTAGGTGGAATGCCGGCGGAATACTACCGCGACGCGTTCTGGCTCGGGCTCGGTGGCACAGCTGCCCTAATCGCGGTGGAAAAGTTCGTGGGCGCAGTCGGGCACTGGTGGCCGACCACGCCTCGGATGTTGCCCGCGAGCGTAGGAGGTAGTTACGACGCGCTCGTCCCCTCCGCGATGGTGATCGCAGGGGCGATCCTGGCGGCGTTATTTTACTCTGGGGTGGTAGGCCTCGCCGCATCATTCCTGGGAGCCGAAGTGAGGCTGGGCGCGATGCGACTACTGCTGTATGTGGCGGTGGCCTTGGTCTTCGTCGGCGCATGGGGCTCGTCACTGGACTTCCTGAAGCATTTAGTACAAAACCTTTTGTTGGTTGGCTTCGTAGTAGTGGGTATCAGCCGAGTAATCCGACTGAACCTGGCGGGGCTGTTCCTCATCGTGGCCTGTGCGACCATGGCGGGTGGTGCCGCCTCGCTGCTGGTGCAGTCTGATCACTACTACCGGACCCAGGGGTACTTTGTGATTGCCGCCGTGATTGCGCTGCTGGCGTTGCCGCTGATTCGCTGGCGGCACCGTGCAGGCAAGCCGGCGGGGATAGCCGGGGCCGAACGACCGTAGAAAGGCCCGGCGCATCCAAAGAGAAGCTGTTGCACCAGCTGGGTTTGGCGATGCTCACCCGGCGTAGCAACAAGCGTCTAAAGGCTAGAGCGGCGGAGTGCGTTCCTTCGCCGTTGGGCACCGAATCCCTAAGATATAAATACGAATAAAGTTATCCGGGATCCCGGCGAAGAGAAATAGAAAATGTCCTTACCTCACTGGGCTCTGGCTCTGGCAAATGAATCCGGCTCAACCAATGCGGATTCCGCGATGGCCTCTGTGACCTCAACAGCCAGTCTTGATGAACGAGTAGTCGTAGAACAAGCGCAAGCCGGTAACCGTGCCGCGTTCGAAGAACTGGTGCGTCGCTACGACCGCGACGTGCTCCGGCTGGCGCTGAACCTGATGAAACGCACCGAAGATGCCCGCGATGTGTACCAAGAAGCCTTCCTCAAGGTCTACCGCAATCTTCACCGCTTCCGTTTCGAGTGCAGTTTTTACACCTGGCTCTACCGGATTGTCACCAACGTTTGCCTTGACCACCTTCGCCGGCGCCAAGCCCGTCCGGAAGATCAAGCGCCGGAGTTGCGACCAGCCCATTACGAAGAGGGCGGAACGGACTTCTTCGAGCGGCAGCGAGAGCATCGCGCGACATTGGACCCCGAGCGCTATCTTCTGGGGCAAGAGATTCGCCAGAGGCTGGCGGCGGCGATGGAACGGCTTTCGCCGCGCGAACGCATCGTCTTCGAGATGAAGCACTACCAGGGATTGAAGCTGCGCGCGATTGGCGACGCGTTGGGCACGAGCGAAGAGACCGTCAAGAATTCACTGTTCCGCGCTACGCGGAAGTTACGCGGCGAGTTGGGGGCACTGCGATGAACCCCAGCGCATCCAATCCAATCTGCAAGGAAATTGCGCCACTGCTGGTCTTTTACGCCTGTGATGAGGTGACCGACCAGGAGCGCACAGCGATTGAGAGGCATCTGGCCGCCTGCTCCGAGTGCAGCGCGGAACTGACGGACGAGCTGGAGTTTAAAAAGACGCTCAATTCCCTTCCCGATATGCAGCAAGAACTGGATCCTTCTGGCATCCTGCTGGGCCAGTGCCGCAGCCAGCTTTCGGAAACGATCGATGACATGGAGTATCCGCCGTTGAAGGAAGTCGGCCGGTTCGCCTGGCTGCGCCGTTGGATGAGCCTGCATCCGGCGTGGAGCGCAGCGACGCTGGTTCTGTTCGGTCTCGTGGCCGGAACTCAGACGACACAGTGGTTCACGGGGCGCAACAATGCGAATGCGCTGGACTCAGCGGTAAATGTGAGGCCGGGCGGACCCCATCTGACGGAGGACCAGCTTTCCAAGATGGCTGTGGCGGGGATTAATTTCTCGCCGTCTGCCGACAACAGCGGAGCAAAAACCGTACGCGTGCAGTTGAGCGCGGAGCAACCCGTGGAGTTGAGCGGGAGCTTGGATGACTCCGATGTGCGGCGGGTGCTGACCTATGTCCTGAAAAACGGGCAGAAATTCGATCCCGGCGTGCGGCTCGACTGCCTGGATGCGCTGCGGACGCGGGCGGAAGACAGTCAGGTCCGTGATGCGCTACTGGCCGCCGCGCGTAAGGATCAGAATCCGGCGGTACGCCTGAAGGCACTGGAAGCGCTACGGGAAACAGTGGCGGATGCCGAAGTGCGCGAGACTCTGTTGGAGGCGCTGCAGCACGACGGCAACCCCGGCGTACGTGTGGAGGCCGTGAACCTGCTGGTGTATTCGATTGGCGCAGGTTCCGGCGGTACCGTGATCCTGCCTGAAGCAACGGACATGGCGGATCTCCCGCAAAGTTACACCGTTCAGTCGGGGACCGGGATGACAAATGATGATTCAGCGCAGAACGTGATCCGCGCGCTCGAGCATCTGCAGCACAGCGACCCGAGCCGATACGTGCGGCTGCGCAGCGCCGCGGCCTTGCGCGAAATCAGTGTGCGCAACGAGCAGTGATCGGACGGGAGTGTAGCGGCTTTCGGTTCACCCACATGCAGGCTTTTTCCCACAAACCGGTGGGCGGTCGCCCGCAGAGGCGGATGGCGTGGCGATGGTTCCTGTTGCCCGCAAGCTCAATGCTGGCGATGGTGCTGGCACCGTATGACACGCATGGCGAAGCCACCGCTGCGCCGCCACACGTATCCGTGGATCGGTCTGGCGAACTCCGGGTCAGCAACGGAATGACCCTGCGGTTGAGCATCGACCTGGGAAGTGTGCGCGTGGAGACGCTTCCGCCAAACGCGCCGCCTTCGATTCGCTACAGTGTGCACTTGGAGACCGACGCCACGGGCAGCGCGGGCCAGCGCTTACTGGACGGCTACGCTCTGACGACGCGCGAGACGATCGACACCGTGCTGATCTCCGGTGCGCTCCCGACACAACGGCTATCGGCCCTGCAACACCGCCCGGTGGCAAAGACGCCACAATTTTGGGTGCAGTTCGTGATCAGCGTGCCGGCGGTCTTCAATGTCGAAGTCTCGACCGGTGCCGGTGACATTCAAACCACGGACATTGGCGGCCGTGCCGTGCTGGTGAGCCAGGGCGGGAATATCTCCGCGGGCAGGATTGGCTCTGTGGGTCCACAAGGGCCGCACAACGATCGTCTGGTAGCGAAAATCGTCACGCAAGCAGGCGGACACATCACGCTGAGGGATGTGAACGGAGACGCGGACGTATACACGGGCGGCGGACACATCATTGCGGGAAACATCGAGGGCAACGCCAAGCTGACCACTGGTGGTGGGAACATTCGAGCAGCGCGCATCAAAGGAACCGCGAGCCTAGACACGGCGGGCGGGAATATCGCGGTGGGTGAAGCCGGTTCGTTAGCGGCCGTGCGCACGGCTGGAGGGCAAATCGATTTCGGCGAGGTGCACGGCTCAGTTCGCGCACAAACGGGCGGTGGTGGGATCCGCGTGATGTACGTCTCTGGACCGATGGAAGTGGCGACGAGCGGCGGAAGTATCTGCCTGACACGCGTTGCCAATGCCGTGCACGCGGAAACAGGCGAAGGAAAAATCATCGCGTGGATCAATCCTGAAGACAACGAACGGGGCCACAATGTGAGACTTTCTGGCCCGTCGCAGCTTGCGTCGCGGACGGGCGATATCGCCGTATTTCTGCCGCGCAATATTTCCGTGACGATCGACGCGACGGTCGATTCCGGCGGACCAGCGCGGATCGAGGCGGACCCTTCCCTGCCGCTGAACATACAGACGCGGCCGGACGGCCCGGTACATGCGATGGCGACGCTGAACGGCGGCGGCGCCCCATTGAGATTGCATACGACCGGCGGAAGGATTCAGCTGCAATTTCTGGATTCGCAGATTTCGCTGCGACAGTCGCTGATGGACGAGCAGCGCCAGCGCCTGGAAGAGAAATTCAAAGAGAACGGGATGGTGCCCGTTGCGTGGTCCACGGCTACATCCGAAGCGATGACGCCGCCGGCTCCTCCACCTTCACTGGATTCCAAGGACAGCTGGTTCGACACGGCCAGGAAACAGGCGCAAGCCATCTTCATGGGCAGTATTCGGGAAGACGCTGAGGATTTTAAGAGGCGCCTGACAGTGGCACCTGCCCCAGTATACCCGCAGCTAGCACGCAAAGCGGGTGTCCAAGGGCTGGTTGCGTTGGAGGTCCGCATTAAAGCGGACGGATCTGTGGCGATCGACAAGGTTGCCGAAGGTGAGCCGTCGTTGGCGGAAGCGGCCATCGCTGCAGTCCAAAAGTGGCGAGGCAATCCGGCGCAGGTGAACGGAAAGAACGTCGAGGTGGTTTCCACGATTCGATTCCGTTTTGAACTTTCGAAGTGAGGCTCTGCTTTGGTTCGTCGGGCACGGTAATGGGGTATTCATGGAAGGAGGAATCATGAGAGCACGTTCCCTCGTCCGTCGTGCATTGGTGGGACTGGCTTTGACGCTGGGGCTTTCTGCCACACCGGGATTCGCCATCTCGCGCGAGTACACGAAAACGCTACCGCTGCGCAGTGACGGCTCGTTCGAGCTGCACAACGTGAACGGATCGGTGCGGATTGAAGGATGGGACCGCGAGGAAGTGGAGGTCCGCGCCGTAAAGACCACACCGGACCGGGAGGCGGTACTCGACCAGGTGCGCATCCAAATCGAGTCGACTCCGGACGCGGTCTCCGTCTCCACGCACTATCCCGAGGATGAAGGGGTGGAAGTGGCCGTCGATTACGTCATTCATGTGCCGCGCCACGCCCAATTGAGCCGCATCAACAACATCAACGGGACGTTGCGCGTGGTGAGTTCGGAAGGGGTCGGCGATCTCCACACCGTCAACGGCAACATCGAAGTGTATGAGGGCAGCGGCAATGTCCGTGCCCATACGACGAATGGGAACGTCTACCTCGAACTCAAACATCCGGCAGATTCGCGCGGGGCCTCCGCGGAAACTACGAACGGTTCTGTATTGCTGGCGATTCCGGTTGATCTGCCCGCGGAACTGGAAGCGCGTTGCATGAATGGCAATTTCTCCAGCGAACTTCCCATGATCATACGAGGAGCCGACCAGCCTCGAGTTGTCCACGGCCGCCTGGGGTCCGGCGGTGCTCCGATTCATCTCGGCACGGTGAATGGTGCGATCCGCGTCGTGGCATTGCGCTCAACGGTTTAATTTCCGATGCGTCTAAGAAGGCAAGGAGACGGATAGAACATGAATACGAAACGATTCTTGATGATCCTCGGATGCGGCGCGCTGGCGGCGACCGCGGTGGCATTGCCGGGTTTCTCTGCCAAGCAGCAGGACCCTCCCAAGCAGAAAGTGCAGAGGACGCAAACTATTATCGTGGACACAGATGGGCCCAATGTGCAACGGCTGCTCGACGATACCACAGGCGGTGCGACCATCGCCGACGGGCAGGGCGAAGTACATGTCCTAGTCGGCGGCAACACGGGCTGGCTGGGTGTCGGCGTAGCGGAGGTGAACACAGACAAAGTGAAGGAACTCAAACTGCCGGCCGAACGCGGTGTATTGCTGGGTAAAGTCGTTCCGGAGAGCCCGGCGGCGAAAGCAGGACTGAAAGAAAATGACGTAGTAACCGAAGTGAACGGCCAACGCGTGGAAGGCACCGAGCAATTCCGGCGCATGATCCGCGAAATTCCTTCCGGCCGCACGGCGCAACTGACGATCTGGCGCGATGGGCGCGCACAGCCGGTGAACGTAACAGTCGGAAAGTCGGAAGCACGGCACACCCAGACACTCGTTTCTCCTGGGACATTTGCCTTTCATATGCCGGAGATTCCACCAATGGAAGGCCTGGCAGAATGGACTCCCTGGGCACCCAACCGGAGTCGCATCGGAATTGACGCCGAGGATCTAGAAGGTGAGTTTGGCAAGTACTTTGGCGCGCCCGAAGGGGAAGGCGTGCTCGTTCGCGGCGTGTTTGACGAAATGCCGGCAGCCAAGGCCGGCATCAAAGTGGGAGACGTCATCACCAGCGTGGACAGCGACCGAATACGGTCGGTCGGCGACCTCCGAGAAAAGTTGATGGAGAAGAAAGGCGAGAAGTCGATCAAGATCGGGGTGATCCGCAACAAGGCCGCACTGACCTTGTCCGTCGAACTCCCTCCACCCGCAGAAAAGCAGGAACGCCACACATCGGTACGCACGAACATCTGACAAGACGATGGACTAGAAACACGGCCCGGCTCGAAGCAAGAATGAGCCGGGCTTTCGTTTCTTGTAGGTGACGCTAGTCGCCGGGGCCGTATTTGCGCATGAGCCGCAGCGGCCGGCGCAGCGCATCCCAAAACCGCGAACGGCGCCTGAGTGCCCCACGCTCCCAATCTTCTTGGGTCGGAGAGAGGGAAAGCCGCGACAGGTATTTCACTCCTGCCACGCCGCCGCCCGCCATATGCATCCGATACAAGGCCCGTTGGCGAATCGACGCCGGCGCTCCGCCACTGGAGGGCAACCACATTTCGATCTGCCGGCACAGACGTTCGACGGCTGCATCTGCCTCAACCTGCGGGTGGATCGCAGCGGGCATTCTTGTACCTAAGACGTGCCCGGCAAGAAGCACGCCGACATGTAACATACGGCTGGAGCCGCTCTCCGCCGCAATCTGCAAAATCTCGGACCAGGGCAGTTCCGGTCGTTTTTCGACAAAGCCGGCAACATCGGCAACCCAGAGTAAGCGTTCCCAGAAATCCTTCGCGCCGTGGACGCAATGGAACACGACTTCGTCCGCCAGGCTCAGCGCTGGAATTCCCCGGCCATCCATGAGCAGTTCGCGCTTCCTGCGGAACATGCCGTCGATCGGCATTCCGTTGGGGTAGTAGCGAAATGTGCGTTCCGTGTGAATTTCGATCATCCGGCGAGTGCCCGGGAGTCTGAACACATACTCGCCCGGAATGTTTCCCGCGCGGATGGCCTCATCCGGAACGGTAGCCACGAAGCCTTGTTGCTGGATGCGGCGGCTGGCCGCGGCAATGTCCTTTTGCTGAAGCAAGAGATCAATATCGCCGAAGCTGCGCGAGGACGCATCGCCGTGCGCCACGAGCGCGGTCACTGGACCCTTGATGACGATGGTCTGAATGCCGTCGCGGGAAAAATCGTCGAGGACGCGGAACAGTTCAACCATCAAACTTAGCGCGAACAAGTGCTGGGCACGCAGCCGCTCTTGGAGCCTTTCCCGTGCGCCGGGAGGAATGTTTTCGAAGCCGATCTCTTGTAGCCGTTTGGCCAGAAGAAGCTGTACGGCATGCCGTTCGGCAAGGTCCAGCAGGAGGTTCCAGTCGAGTCCGGGGGGAATTTCGCTGCGAAGCGACTCTGAGTCTGTGGATGGAGCCACACACGCACGGAGAAAGGGCCACTCCTTGGTCAGGAATCCGCCGCCGAATGGAGGTTGCTCGCTCAGAGTTATTTCCCCGCTCTGTTGGTGACCAGTGTACACCGCGATGGCAGGGGCAATCCGCGATGGGGCTAGCTGGTCACCAGGACCCGGGCCACATCGGACTGGATCAACTCACACAGCCGCCCGATACCCTGTGGATCGCTGTGAGGCACCAGCCTTCGCACGGGAACTTGTTGCACGAGGTTCCCGATTACGTTGAACTCTTCTGCTCGCTGCTCGCGGTCAAGCAGCCAGTTCATGTAGGTATTTTTCACCAATTCCAAAAGCGCATCCTTTGGGGTCAATTCCTCGACACGAGGCGAATCTGGTGATTCGGAACGCATAGCAAGCATGTAAATCACGCCAACCGGCAGTCTCTCACGTGCGAAATAAGTGCGCTGCCCATTCAACGAGAGGTAGCGCTTATCCCAAAGGTCCGTCAATCTCGGGAACGCTTCGAGGCTTTCACCAAGGAGGGCGACTGACTCTGGCCACAAGCACACCCGAGGATAACCGGGCACCGCCCGGAATTTGCCTCTCGTCAGCTCCAAAGGCACGATGTCTTCGGCGACCACGGGCAACCCACGCAGAGCGAGCGCAGCAGCCGTAGTGGATTTTCCATAGCCGGCGTCGGCACAGAATAGGACGGCGTTTCCGTTCCAGTCGACAGCACTCGAATGAAGGCAGGTAATGTGCAGGCGGCGCAAGAGGAAGCCACTCACCGGGCCGAGAAGGTACATCGCCAGATCCCGAATGGTCAGCGGCGCTTCGAACGCGCCCCACACCCTTTCTGCGGTTCCGGTCACGACGAAGCGAAGTCCCGGAGAATAGGCAAGTTCAAAGCAGTTCGCATCCGCATATTCCATCAGAACGAAGGAAGGTTCCGGCGTGCGTTCGCCCGCCGGCAGATGAGAAAGGACCCTTCCGGGGGAGTCTTGCAAGCGCTTCACCCAGTCGGGGGGGGGGCCTATTTCCAGCTTCAGGGGAATATCATGCGAATCAGGCTGCGTAGGCTGGAGTCCGGGGATGCTTACGGGGGAGTTAATTCCGAAACCGTAGGCTCGGTAGGAATAGCTCACTGTCGATCTATTAATTCGCTCGTAAACTCAAGTCAGTTCAGCGACCCGTGGCGCGACGCAACGCTCTTCCGCCGTCCCGACTGCCCTTAATCCCCAGCGTCTGCGTCATTTGCGTCAGATCGCCATAGACAATCAGTTTGGGAGGTTCATACGGCTTCTTTTTTGGAGACATCGCCGACGGCTGATTCATCCACGCCCCTCGAGAGACAACTCTACTTAATCCCCATCCGATTTTCAACGGCTTTCAGCCAACACAGGAGACTGATAGGGCGGATACTCAGCCAGCTTAGAGAACCCTGAGGTTCGTTCAAAGTTTCGCACCATTTGGTCCAATTTACAAACATTTCTATGGGGCCCCAACCCCCACGAAACCGTTCGGGCCAGTCCAGAGGCTTGGCGCATAAGCTGATCGGGTCCCGCGGTAACGGTGTTTTCGGCCGATCGACGACCGGCTGGGGCAGTCGTCTGCCTATGGCCTTGCGCGCCAATTCTTTATTCATGCACCACGGAACCGGCGGAATCCGGAGCATGAATCGTAAAACTCGTAAATCAAGCAGGGGCGCTCGCGCTTCGAGTCGAACACCATTCCAGCCCGCATCTTCCCTTTCCAGAACGTCGGCCCAATAGCCGCTGTGCAGCGCCTGATACGCGCGGGGATGATGAGGGTGTTCCGGAACCGTTGGATTGGTCCTTTCTGTCCAGCGCTGCTTCAGATGGAGCTTGGCTTCAAAGCCCGGATTCAGCCATCGGGGAAATCCTGCATATTGGTCCTCGCGCCGAAGCAGACCACGCAGCTTCGCACGCAGCCCTGCGCGCAGTGGCGGCAGACGCCCGTGCGTCCACAGGTAACCACCAAAATCCTGCGCCAGACGCTGCCAATTCCGCTCCCGCCACAGCTGAACCAAATAGGGCCAACTCTGCCCCATGAGCACATCGTCACCTCCGTCGCCGCTGATGACGACGTTGGAATGCACGGCGACATCCTGGAAATGCATCTGCCAGGATTCAAAGAACGCGTCCGGATCAGGCTCCGGCGTATTCCACGAAGGCGGATCGCCCTCCGTTAAGGGAGTGTATTTCGGCTGTATAAGCACTTCATGCGCAATGCCGATGTGGCGGGCCGATAGCTTCGCAAACTGTGGTTCCGGATCGTCAAACGATCGCTGCCAGCTCAGTGTGAACGCTTTCAAATGCTTCTTCCCGCCGCATTCCGCGGCAATCTCGCCGGCCACGGCGCAAACCGATCCGGAGTCCAGTCCACCGCTCAGATACAAGGCGGCGTTACCTTGCGGTAACCGGTCGCGGACGGCCGTTCGGAGCACCTCCACATACGCGTCTAAATATTCCTGGGAGCGGGAAAACGTCAGCGGCTCTTCGATGGGAAGCGTATAAAAGCGCCGCACCTGCAGACCGCCTGCGGCGAACTTTAGCGAGTGGCCCGCAGGCAATCTTCGAATGGAGCGGTAGATCGTCCGCTCGAGATCGGCAATGACGCCGCTCGCCAAAAAATCCGCAACAAAAATCTCGTCGAGTTCGCGCGACAGCTCCCGAACTTCCGCGAACACACCGAGGGTATTGCCGAAATACAGCGCCCCGGCTCCGTGCGCGTAATAGAACGGGCGCGTGCCAATGAAATCTCTCGCACAGTGCAGCACCTCTTCGCGCTCATCCCACAGTGCGAACGAAAAGTCTCCCAACAGATGTGCGAGTGCGTCTTCGCCCCATCTCTCCCATGCCGAGAGCAGGAGATGTTCACTGCTTGGATCGCGCTTTTTATCGGAGAGTTGCTCGCGGAGCACTTCCCGCCCGTCCAGGCGCACGTCGCCCCAGAGAAGATACCGGTCCGCGGAGGATGCAGGCTGCCGTAGGGCCTGCGGTTCTCCTGGGATCCGCATCAATGTGGAGCAACCGCCGATACCATTTCGCACGCATACGCTCGTTCCGTCGCCGCCGCGGAAAGACAGGCAATCCGCCACTCGACGCAGGAGGCTCTCGTCGACAGGCCTGCCATCGAACCGCACCGAGCCGAAAAAGCCGCTCACGCGTTCTCTCCCGGGAGGTTCGAGAACTCGGATTCGAACGCGGCGTAGTGAGGGTGCGCCCATTCTGCCTGATTCAGGGCGACTCCCTGATACTCCACCCACGCGTGCGCTTCAAACTGGCCTGCGAATTTGCGCACGCCGATCCGTAGCGCCACAGACACCTGTTCGCGCTGCAAGCAGTGCCACAGAACAAGCGATTCCTCGAGACAGTTGGGATGCGTCAACCCGTACCGGCCAGCGGCCTTCACCATACGGGAAATCAGTTGAACCTTTTCGCCATCGGAGTTGGATTTGCCAAACAGAGGAGCGCTTTGAGCGAGGCGCGCCTGCAGCGCAAGCTTGGTCTTATTAAAACCTCGAGTGCGCAGGGAAAACAAGACCCAGGGAAACAGCACGACGGCTCGCCCGAATACCTTCTGGGCTTCCGCACCCAGGCCTCTAAACCGCTGGATGGCTTTCCACATCGGCAGGTGTCTGCTTCAGAAGACCATTCTCAAGGAGCCGTCCGATTAAATCGGCCAGGTTCGCGCGCAACTGGGGCGGTTCGACTTCGAATTCCTCCGCGAGGGTCAGAAAGGCCGCTTCCAGACAAGAAGATTGCGTGGCCACTTCCCACATACGCGTTCCCGTGGTGTCGAGCCCGAAGTATTTCTCTGTCTCAAGATTGAGCAGGACGGCTTCCCCGTCCAGGTGCCGAATCAGCACGTACGCGGGAACCACGACTCGATCGGAGAATGTCACCATTTCCGCAGAACTCCTCACATTTCTCTCATCGGGCTGGGGCCGCAACCCGTCTGGTAGCGCAACGACTATCTTACCGAGGATTCGTTTTTGTCGCCATGGACCTCTCCCTGCCATTCACGTTGTTTTCTCGGCGAAGACACGTTATAAACTCGGGAGTGCCCGAAACCGCGGTCAGCATCGAATCCCTGGACAAGTTTTTCCCGCCGACACAATCGGGCTGGCGTGCGTTTCTGCAGCCATTTGTTCCATCGACCTGTCCCGCGCTCCGCGGGGTGTCGATAGAGGTGAAACAGGGCGAAGCCGTGGCGCTGCTGGGAACGAATGGGGCCGGAAAGACTACGCTGCTGCGCATCCTGGCCACCTTACTGCTTCCTACAGCGGGCACGGCTCTCGTCGCCGGGCAGGATGCGGTTCGAGACCCCGCGGCTGTGCGGCGGCAAATTGGCTATCACGCCGGAACCGACCTCGGGTTTTATCCAAGGCTGACGGGGCGCGAGAACCTTAACTTCTTTGGTCGCCTCAATCATCTCACCGATTCGTACCTGCGAACGCGGATACCCGAATTGGCTGGGCGATTTGAGCTCGCGGCCGCGCTGGACCGGCAGGTGCGCACGCTTTCTTCCGGGACGATTCAGCGTTTAAGCCTGTTGCGCGCCGTCATCCATGAACCCAGGGTGCTCCTGCTCGACGAGCCCACGCGCAGTCTCGATGCCTTGGCAGCTGCCGACTTCCGTGCCTTCCTCAAGCACAACGTTCTGGAATCGCGCGGTACAACGCTGTTGTTCGCCTCGCACACTCTCTCGGAGATTGAGTATCTGGCTGATCGTGTGGCGATCTTGAACGAAGGTGCCCTGGTAGCTCTGGACACCCCGGCAGCGCTCAAGACCAGAGAAGGCGCGACCACCCTCGAAGATGCGTTCTCACGGATCACTGGACACGGCCCCCATGCGCTGCGAGAGCCGGTGCCTTCATGATGCGCACCCTGCGCGACCTTCTGCTCTTCTTTCGGCGCGACCTGCTCATCGCAAGCACGTATCGCAGCCCGTTTGTACTGGAGCTCATTGAAGCGCTGTTCGGCGCGGCCATGTTCTACTATGCCGCACGGTTCGTCGATTCGCCGCAGTTGCGCGAGGCGCTTCCCCGGGGAACGTCCTACTTCGCATACGCGCTGATCGGCTTCGTTTTTTTTGACTATCTGCACGCGGCGCTGGACTCATTCGACCGCAGCTTGCAAGAGGCGCGGGACGCAGGCACGTTGGAACCATTGCTGGTCGCGCAGGTGCCCTTGCCCGTGATTATCGCGGGTTCTGCGGTATATCCTTTTGTCGCTACTACAGTGCGCATCGCCGTGTACTTAGGCTGGGGTACGCTGCTGTTCGGTTTCCCGTTGAAATCCGCGAACTGGCTGGGCGTCGCCGCGGTCCTGCTTGCTACGCTCCTCGCGTTTTCCGGCCTGGGAATTTTCTCAGCTGCGTACCTGCTCCTTTTCAAGCGTGGTAATCCGGGGAAGTGGTTTCTGCTGGCCGTTTCCAGTGTCGCGGGCGGCATGCTGTTCCCCGTGAATATTCTTCCGGACTGGTTGCAGTTCGTAGCGAGACTGAATCCTGTCACCTACGCGCTCGACGGGATGCGCGGAGCGCTTTTGGACGGTGCCGGCTTCGGGTTGATCGCCCGTCCGCTTGCGGTTCTGCTCGTTTTTGCCGTGGTTTTGCTTCCCGCCTCGATGATCGTGTTTTCGTGGGCGCTGCAGCGGACAAAAATCACTGGAACGCTCTCGCACCGCTAGCACATTACGCGACTGCTCACAAAAACCAAGCCGGTCTTGCGACAGCAAGACCGGCTTGTCGCGCCACAGGAGCAGGCGGTTCAGTTAAGGCTTCTTTTTCTTGGCCGGGGATCCCACCTTGGTGTCGATTCCTCCGGTGAGCTGGTTCAACTGCTCGAGTCCCTGCTTCGCCTGGGCGCCGATTGCTCCGTTCGGATCCAGCTCGATGGCTTTCTGAAACGCCTCGGCGGTGCCCGGCGTCGGCGTGACGACGATTTTGTCGCCCTGCTGCTTGTAGATGCTCGGGTCCGCCACCATGCAGGTGCCAAGCAGGTACCAGCCTTGGGCGTTCTTCGGGTCGATCTCCGTGGCTTTCTTCAATGGCTCGATGGCTTCTGTCATGCGGCCCGCCTGGTAGAGGCTAATTCCGAAGTTGCGCCACGCGAGGCCGGCCTGGGCCGGGTCAAGCTCGGCGCTCTTGGTATACGCGGCCTTCGCTTCCTCGATCTTTCCGGCGCGCGCCAGCACGTTGCCGAGGTTGTTGTAGTAGCCGGCATTGTCGGGCTTGGCAGTCACGGCTTGCTGATATGCATTAATCGCTTCATCGTTGCGATTGGCAAGGTCATACGCCTCACCCATGCGCGCCCAGAAGAGGTGCTGGTTAGGGTCTTTTTCCGCAGCCGCTTTCTGCGCTTCCTGGAATTCCGCGACGGCTTGATTCGCCAAGTCAGCCACCTTAGCCTTGGCGGCGTCACGCTGGTCGGCCGGAGCCTTGCCTAGTGCATCCTTCGCCGCGCGCTCTTCCGTCAATAGCGCCACGCCCTTCTCGAAGTGCACCTTCATGCCGGAAAATTTCTTACCTTCTTCGGCCTGTTTCTTGATGGCAGCCACATATTCGGGGTTCTTCTTTGCTACGAGATCCTGAAAATTGAGGTCCACAGGTACGGTCTGCCCGCCGCCGACTTTTACCTGTCCCGCGATGTAGGGTTCCTTCTGTAGCGGCAGCATCACGCTGACCTTGTAGTTACCCGAGCGCAAGCCAGTGAAGCTGTATCTACCGTTGGCGTCCGTCTTAGTGTTGAGTTTGTTGCCCTGCTCACCCTCCACCGTGACACCGAAATCGCCCCAGGGCTTTCCATCCAGATCCAACACCGTGCCGCTGATGCCCCCGTCTTGCGCGGACGCACGCGGCGCGAACCACGTGGCCAGCCCAAACATCAACATCACGGCGAGCCAGTACGCTTTGAAAAATTTCGCCATGCTCCAGTCTCCTTTGTCGTTGAGGAGCGCCGGCCCGGTTCCCTGGCCGGTGTGTCCCCATTATCACTCATCTACCGCAGATTCCAATGTGTTTGCCGCATGCTCAGGTGCCTGTTGCCGCACGATCGAGGTAGGGAATCGGATCGTCTATGCCCACTTCCTCAAACGCGCGCAGCCGTAGCAGACAGCTGTCGCATCTCCCGCACGCCGCCGTCTCACCCTGGTAGCAGGACCAGGTCAACTGCAGCGGCGCTCCTAATTCCCTGCCTCGCCGAATGATCTCTCTCTTCCTGAGGTGAATCACTGGCGTCACCATCTCAATCTCGGTTTCCGGCTTGGTGCCGACGCGAATCAACTCCTGAAAAACCCGATAGTACTCGGGCCGGCAATCCGGATACCCCGAACTGTCTTCCGCAACCGCCCCGATATAGAGTGCCGTCGCGCCGATGGCCTCCGCCCAGCTCACTCCCACACTGAGGAAGTGTGCGTTGCGGAACGGCACATACGTCGCCGGGATGGTGCTTCCAGCGGGGCCCGAGGCCCCCAGTCCATTCTCCGGCACCGCGATTTGGCTGTCTGTGAGCGCTGAACCGCCGATTACCCGAAAATGGTCCAGTTTCACCAGCAACCTCTGGCCAATGTCGTAGAAGTCTGCAATCGCCTCAAAGGCCTGCCGCTCGCGTTTCTCGGTGCGCTGGCCGTACATCGCGTGCAGCAGCGCGACGTTTCCGGTGCCATGCCGTTCCCGCGCAATCGCCGCACAGACGCAGGAATCCATCCCGCCACTCAGCAGCACCACCGCTTTGCGTGAATCCGTCATCGGTGTTCTCTGCGGCTAAACCGCGCGCATAGCCGGGTCCCATACGATCTTGTGCAGTTGTAACCCCAGGCGCACCGACAATCCGTCTTCGAGCATCCACTCGACCAGTTTGCGCGGTTCCAGCCCCGGCCATTTCCCGTGAGGGTCTTCGTTCACAGGCGAAAACATGACGTCATGCACTTTCTCGGTCAACCTGTGCTCACGCGTGAAATCGCGAGCGAACTCGTAGTCGCGCCGGGTGGAAATCACGAATTTAACCTCGTCGCGCTCGGTCAGTTGTGCAAGGTTATCCAGGTTGAACGAATCCGGCTCGCCCGAATCCGGGCACTTCACATCCATGATACGAATTGCTGCCTTTGGCAATTTGCCGATAAAGCGCTCGCCGCTGGTTTCCACCATGACCGTGTAACCCGCGCCCAGCAGCCGTTCCGCAAGCAGGTAGACCTCGGGCTGCAGGAGCGGTTCGCCGCCCGTCAGTTCCACGAGTGGTACGCCGGCAGACTCGCCATTGGGCAGTTGATTCAGCCTTTCGACGCGCTCCACGACATCGTCCACCGTCATCTTCTGCCCGCCGTGGAAGGCGTATTCTGTATCGCACCACGTACACCGCAAATTGCAGCCCGTCAGCCGAACGAAGATACACGGCCGTCCGGCTCGTGTTCCTTCTCCTTGAATAGACTTGAAAATTTCCGTGACGTACATAAGGCACCACGACCCTGCTGAATCAATCGCCTATTGGCTTTTCGCTTTCTTGCTCGAACGCCGCGACAACCAGTAAATCCCGCCGAAAAACAGGACCATCGCCGCAATCAAGCGCGGATAACCCGGCGCGATTCCCATCAGTCGCAGCACCACGATATACCCTGCCGCGACAAGCAGTGCTGGAATCAGGATGATGTAAAGCGAACGGTTCATCGCCCCGCCCTTACTGGCCCGGCTGGTACCTGACCATCGCCGTGTCCGTCTCCCATACGATCACGTACGAGAGATGTGCGCCCACGGGAAGGCCCGTCAGTTGCCCGGCAATCTCGTCGTAAAAATACTTGGCCATGTTCTCCGCGGACGGATTCACCTTTGTGAACGGTTCCAGGTCGTTGATGAACTGGTGATCCAGCCGCCGAATGACATCGCGCATCACATGCTTTAGCTGGGTGAAATCGATGAGCAGGCCGATGTTGTCCAGTTGCGGTCCTTCCAGCGTCACTTGAACTCGATAGTTATGGCCGTGCGGGTTCTCGCATTTACCCTTATAGCCGCGCAGCGCGTGACCAGCCGAAAACGTCTCTTCTACACTCACTTGAAACATGCTTTCTATTGTCCTCTTCAGGCGGGTCCGCTGGCGCTCAGGAAGCGTTCGACATCCCCTAAATCGTGCGTCCTGCGATAACGCGGCAGAGACTCAAGGAAAATTTTACCATACGGCATCCGTTGAATCCTGGTGTCCAGCAGGGCCAGCACGCCATGGTCGGTTTTGGTGCGGATCAGCCGCCCGAATCCTTGTTTGAGTGCCAGGACTGCCTCGGGGACCTGAAATTCGGCGAACGGATTCCGCCCCTCTTCCTGCAAGGCCCGCACCCTTGCAGCCACGATGGGGTCGCTCGGCACGGCAAAGGGTAGCCGGTCCACGATAACGCACGACAGCTGGTCGCCGGGCACATCGACACCTTGCCAGAAGCTGGCGGTCGCGAACAATACGGCGTTCGGAGTGGTCTTGAAACGCTCCAGAAGCACGGAACGCGGCGCGGTGCCTTGCAAGAGCAAGGGGAAATCCAGTCGGTTGCGTACCCGCTCGAACAAATCATTCATCTGCGAATAACTGGTAAACAGGCAGAAGGCGCGCCCCTGGCTCAATTCCAGGAGTGTCACGATCTCGTCGGCGGCCTTTCCTGCGAAGCCCGCGTCACGCACATCAGGCATGCGTTGCGGCAGATAGAGCAAGGCCTGCTGCTGGTAATCGAACTCCGGCGGCACGGAGCACTCCTTCGCATGGTCCAGTCCCATGCGCTGCCGGATAAATTCGAAGCGCCCGGCAACGGTCAAAGTAGCGGAAGTGAGGATCACCGTATCGAATGCCTCGAACAACTTCTCGCGCAAAATCTGGCTCACGTCGATCGGCGTAGCCGCCAGGAACACGCCTTTGTTCCGCCGTTCGAACCAATACACAAAGTTCTTCTCGTCTGATTCGAACAGGAACGCTAGTTCCTGTCGGATTTCGAAACTGCGTCGCCCGATGCGCACCAATTCCTCGGGCTTTGGCGAAAGTGCGGCAAACTCCGTCTCCAGCCCCTTCAGCGCGTTGTGCAGCGAATCGTACGCTTCGCGGTTCTGCTCGAGAAACGCTTCGCGTTCGTGATGCGTAAAGGGGAACCTCCCATCGCGCGGCGGAAAAGAATCGAAAAAGCTGCGGCTTTTCTCGCGAATGCGTTGCGTTCGGCGCAACAGGCTCGGCGTGGCGTTGCGCGTAAGACGCAGGGACTGGTCGGCATCGCGGGCCAGTTCTTCGAATCGATAGTTCGAGATCTGCTGGCCGAAGTAGTCGCTGGCCACGTCTTCCATCTCGTGTGCTTCGTCAAACACGACCGCCGAGTATTCAGGCAGGATGCTGCCAAAATCGTCTTGCTTCAGGGCCAGATCGGCGAAAAACAGGTGGTGGTTCACAATGATGATGTCCGCTTCGCGCGCGCGCGCCTGCATCGCGGTCAGGAAACACTGCTCGAACTGCGGGCATTTCTTTCCGGTACAGGTATCGCGTCGCGCGTCGATGCGCGACCACAACTCGGAATCGTCCGGCAGAAACGTCAATTCGGCCCGGTCACCCGTATCCGTCACCTTCGACCAGTCGCGAATCTGCCGGAACGCGTCCACTTCTTCCATGCCCTTCAGCGTGGGTTGGTCCGCCAGCGCGGCCATTTTTGAAAGGCACAGGAAATTCGAGCGGCCTTTCATCACAGCCACCTTCAGGTTCGGCGCAAAATGCTTCTGCAGAAACGGCACGTCTTTCTGGTAAAGCTGTTCCTGGAGCGATTTCGTCGCGGTCGAAATGACTACGCGCCTCCCGCTGCAGATCGCCGGGAGCAAATAGGCTAGGGTCTTCCCGGTGCCGGTTCCAGCTTCCACGACAACGTGGTGGTGGCCTTCGAAACTATCGTTCACCGCGTTGGCCATTTCGAGTTGGCCCGGCCTGTGCTCGTAGCCACCGATCATCGACCTGTCCAGGAGCCCCCCCGGCCCAAAAACCTCCTCCATCGAGGGCTTGCCCTCGACCGCTGGGCCTCTCTCCTCGCCCTCCGCGGCAGTGTCCACCATCTTTTGCTTTGCTGCCGCCGCGAACCCCACGCTCAATTGGCGCGGCCGCGGGCCGAACTCTTCCTCCAGCGGTACATACACCCGTTCCTGGACAACCTGAGGTTGGCTTTCCCGCTCTGTCCTCACCGCTTTGGGTTTGCGCTTCGCCAGGGGCGACCTCGTCCTGATTCGGAATGCTCTTTTACGATACCACACGCCTTCCTGGCATCCCGGAGCCCTCCTTATTCCTCATTCTGTGTTAACGCTTGCGAACTTTTTTGCTTTCGCCCACCTCTTCTCGTGCCCTTCGGGATAGAGTGTCTTGGGGGATTTCCAGGCAACCCGGCCCGGTGCCTGAGTCATTCTTAAACTCTTGGGGTGTGCGAATGAACTGGAAGAGCTCGTTAACGCTACTCGCAGCAATCGCCGCGCTTTCTCTCTCGTCCTGCAGCGGCCTGAATGATACCTGCACCACCAACTGCAACAATGGCGACGCCAACGTCACCTTAACGATTTTTGATACACCGCCCACCGGAGCGAGTGTGCTGGCCTTCAGCCTCCCCATCGTGGGTATCAGCCTCACGCCACAATCCGGCAGTCCGGTTGCGATTTACTCGCCCTCCAGCGTGCAACCGACCGAGTTGACGCGCCTCCAAGCCGATTCCAGCCTCATCGTGAGCGGAGTCACCGTGTCCGCCGGGAACTACACTTCCCTCAACATTACGATTGCCGCCACGTCCGGAATTTTCATCAATACAACCGGCTCCAGCATTACCTACAAGTTGAACGGTACCAACACGACGTGCGTGAACTTTGCCGTGTGCAACCTGCCGGCGGGCGCGGCCACCACCGTCAACGTGCCCATCACCCTTTCTTTGAACAGTAATCAGAATCAGTGGATCGGCATCGACGTCAACCTGAATAACGCTATCACCAGCACCAACGGGATCACCGTGGATTTCACTCAGGCGAACGTTTTTACGGCGACCACCGCGGCGCGTGCAGGTCTGCCCTCGGGGGCCGTCGATACGATTGAAGATTTCACGGGGAAAGTGACGGCCTTGAGCAACTCAGGCATTACCGTGCAGAACGCAATCACCGGGCAATCTCTTTCCGCTGTGGTGACTTCGAACACCGGATTGAGTGTTGTGGCTTCGCAGTACAACACGGGCTGCGGCAGTTCGAATCCTGCGACTTGCATCCAGGTCGGCAGCATTGTGAGCCTGAGCGCTAATCTGGCCTCTGACGGCACGCTGACTGCGACGCAGATCGATGGGATTGACACAACGGCTACAGATGAAATTGAGGGTGTCATTTACCCGGTCGAAGCCGCTGGCAAGGTGGGTCTCATTCTGCTCGATAAGACGGTTGCGAGCAGCAATCAAACCTTGGCCGGATCTACCTTCGGCACCCCTTACCTTCTCGATGCGTCAAGCACCACAGCGACGTACAGCGTCGATACCGGTCCCTTGACGAACTCCGGTATCTCGACCGTTGGTTTTAGCGGCTCGGGCAATCTTCTGGCGGGGCAAGTCGTGCGCGTGCAGGTTTCGAACGTCGCCGTGTCCAACAATCTAAACACCGCAACCGCTGTGAACGTGCTCCTGCGCTGGTCGCGTGTCAGTGCCACGGTGAATTCTACCGGAGGCAGCACGTTTACACTGACCAGCATACCGGTTTACCTGAGCGGGGGTACAAATGGGCTGAATCCCAGCGTGCCCGTGACGCCGCAAGTGATCACGTATCAGGGCTACACAGCTTTCGATGGTATCAACGACGTGACTGGTTTGACGGTCAGCAGCCCGGTCGCGATCCGCGCGCTCTTTTTCGACGTTCCGCCGAGCGGCAGCGCGCAATACTCCTTCCAGGCCGCTAAAGTCCGCGTACCTTAAACACTATTCGGCGCCTCCGCAAATGATAAAGGGCCGGCTCTGAGGGGAGCCGGCCTTCTTTTTTTGAACCGGAGGGTTAGTAGCTCCCCACCGTGGTATTCGGCGGAAGAGGCGCGCTACCGGGACCGATCGGCGCGGATGGGAGGCTGGGAGGCACAGTCGTCGGCTGCAGACGCCGGTAAATCGCCAGAGACAAGGCACCAATTCCCCAGATAATCACGCCATACTTGAACCAAATCCCCAGATAAGGGACCGCCATGCCCGCGCGCAGCAGGCAGATTCCGATCACCATCCGCCCAATCAAGCCCCAATTGTCCGCGGCGCGACCCAGGATCCATTGCCCCACTGTGGCGCCCACGATGATCTGTGCAAAATACAGTGACGCGTACCAAAGAAACAGCGTGCTTAGCCCCACAAACAGCCCAACCACCGTGACGCACGCAATAAACGCCGCAATGGGAACCGCAAAAAATACGAGTACACCCAGCCCGAACGATGCGCCTACGTTCTCTACGTTGTCTGATGCCTCGCGCGAAAACCCAGGAAGCAGGGACAACAGCGCCAGGCCGAACAGCACGTAAGCCGCGGCCCAGATGACCGTCCACACGTAGTAGCCAGTGCCACGCACGCCATGGGATTTATGCTCCAGCTTTTTGTATTCGAGAGGCGAAGCAAGCTTGGCGCTGGAGGAAACATCTGCCGGATTGTCGCCTTCGAACTTTGCCGTTCCGCTGACAGAAGCGCCACTGTTAATCGTAAGGTTTTCGCCTTTGGCGCTCAGTGAACCACCGATGCTGCCGTTGATCGTAGCCTTGCCAAACATCGCCAGCAGATCGCGCCCGAGGTTGCCGTCGAGGCTCAGCGACTTGGTGAACGCGGTGAGGTTGCGGCCGATTTTCCCTGAAGGATCGATGGTGACGCTGTCGGTAAAGGTAGTGACGTTTTTGTCGACTGTTCCTGTGACAGTGATGTTGTTTGCCATGGAGCGCAGATTGCCGTCAACCTGCCCGCCGATCCGCAGACTCTGGCAGAAGCAGATAACATCGCCCGTGACATGGCCGGAAATTTCGACCTGGCTACTGAACCCGAAAAAATCGCCGTCGACTGTTCCTTCCACGCGAACGTGATCACCCATGGCATAGAGATCTGTCTTGACCGTTTCGTCTTTGCCGACAGTCACCGTGTCATTCTTGCGGAACTCCGCGGCGTTCGTGGGCGTTGGAACGGCCGCGAGCAACCCGAGGCTCGCGAACATCAGCGCCAGCGCCGTCCCGCGCCGAAGGTATCTCCGGATGGCAAACAGGCCGAAACCCGCGACCGAGGCAAGCGCGACGAGTTCAATCAACGTGAACATGGACTGCCACCCTTTCCAGAAGGCACCCTGAAAAACCATGAGGCTCAGCAAATTGCTTCCACCGAATCCGGCCTGCTCCAGTTGCGACTGCCAGGGCTCGATGTAGCCCGTGTACAGCGCATAGACGCCAAGCGCAGCTAGGCCGAATACCAGGCCCCAGACCCACCGCATGGATCGCTTCACCTGCTCGTGGAATTCGGCGAGTTTGGCGGGAAGGGCTTCATCCTGTTCAAGCATCGATCGCGTCAGAAGGCGGGATTCGCGGTCCAGGACCCGCAGCAGGTTCAGGCAGCGCGTGCAGGTCTGCGTGTGCAGAGACACTTCTTGCGCCGTGTCGCGATCCAATTGCCGTTCGACGTACATCAGCAACGTTAGTTCGTCCAGATGTTTCGTCGTGTTTTGGTCGCTCACTGCGTCCCTCCCGCCGCCAGTGCGCCGCTTCCCTGCAACACATCGCGGAGTTCATGCCTCGCGCGCAGCAGCACTACTCCCACAAAGGGCCTGCGCACACCCAAGGCATCGGCAATTTCGTCGTAGCTCATGTCGGAGTAATAGCGCATGACTAAAGCCATGCGCGCGCGGGCGCCCAGCGTATTCAACGCCCTGCGCACTTCTTCCCCGCTGCGTTCTTCGATCAGCTTTTCCAGTTGATTTGGTTCCGGATTTTCCAGCGGCAACTCTTCAATGTCTTCCATGTCTTTATCGTGTCGCGCTTTTCTACGGCGCAACAGATCCCAGCAGTGATTCGCGGCCACTTTGTAAAGCCATGCGGAAAAGGAGCGGCTGGTGTCGTATTGGCCCAGCTTTTCCCGCAGCTTCATGAATATCTCCATTGTGGCGTCTTCCGCGTCCTCCCTGGTTGGCATGGCCCTCCGGCAAAAACGAAAGATAGCCGGCGCATATTCCCGGTACAAATCGCCCCAGGCCTGGGTATCCCCCCCCCTGGCCCGGACGATCAAATCTCTAGGCTCCGTTATGCCCGGCACGCTCATTCGGCCTGGTTTCAGCGGTTCCATAACTTATACGCAGTGAAGGCACTAAAACTATCACAGGCTGCAATAGGAGCGCCGTGGGACCGACGCGCGAGATGGTTCGAGGGTCCGGCAAGTCGCACAGAGGTCAGGCATGACTCGGAGACGACAGATCAGGTAACGCGCTCATTATAAATTACTTACATCCACATTCGCGGAAAACCACGACGGCCCGGTTTCTCCGGTGCCGTCGTGACATTGCGAACCGCTGCGCTAGAAGTTGAATTTCGCGGCGATTTGCATGCTGCGCGGCCCACCGCTGCCGAGATACGGGTAACCGATGCCGACATCCCCGGTGGCCGACAAACTGTAAAAGTCGATCGACCTGCCATCTGGACCAACCCCGTTCGGCGCTGCATCCGCAATGAACGACGGCAAGTACGGGTTCGCGAAATTGGGATGGTTGAAGAGATTGTAGGCTTCGAACCGCAACTCGAGATTCAACTTCTCAGTCAGCTGCGTCCGCTTGAAGATCGAGAAATCGAATTGGCGGAAGTGCGGGCCTACGAGTGAGTTCCGGCCCATGTTTCCAAAATGCCGCGTGCCGGGAATGCACGAATCCGCGAAGCCGTCGCCACCTCCCGCGGGATAGGTACACGGCACCGCGAAAGAGCTCAAATCAAGAAATTGGCGCGGATCGCTTTGATTGTAGCGAATCGGACCGACAACATCGGGCCGCCCGAAACCTTCGCCGCTTCCATCAAAGTCGTCGAGGAAGTTGTTGTTCAGGTGGAACGGCTGTCCGGTCTGGACCGTCACGATGCCGTTCAATCCCCAACCGTTGCGCAACAACCTATAGCGCGAATCCGCCGAGTTGGGAATTTCGAAGATGAAATTCCAGACGAAGCGCTGTCGGACGTCGAAGTTCGAATTGCCACGATTGAAGCGAATGGGAGACTGGCTGTCGTTGGGCTGCGCGGCGTTGGGCACATAGTCTTCGCCGTCGCTGGCATCGTCGATTGAGTGCGCCCACGTGTAATTCGCGGTGGACGTGAGGCCGTGCCAATTGTCGATTCGCCAGCTCAACTGCAGCGAGTTGTAGATCGAATTAGCGGAGGTTTCCTGGTAGTTGATATACCAGAACGGGCTTGGATTCGGATTGTCCGGCTGCGCGAAGAAACGGGGAACTCCCCAATCGTTGATCGCTCCGCCGGGGCAAGGTTCGCCTGGCACTATTGCGGGCCCATTTGGGCAATCCGCCGCAAAGATCTGAGCCGAGGTCGGCTGGTTGATATCGCGGAAGCGCAACAGCTTGTGCCCCTGCGAGCCCACGTAGCTGATCTGCAGGGTGGACTTCTGCCAGAGCTGCTGCTGAATGTTCAAGTTGTAATTCTGCATATACGGGGCGCGCATATGGCGATCCACGCCGAAGGCGTCGCCCATCGGTGACGCAAAATCAAAAAGACGCAGGGTCGGATCGAGCACGGCGGGGACGAAGGAATCACTGCCAGGATCGTAAGTCTGACGGATGCCAGCTGTGTAAATCGGATTGGGACCAAAGCCGGAATAGGCCGCACCAGGATCGTAGTAGCTGTTCCACGGAAGGTGTCCCAGAAACATGTCCTGCGAGAAGGCATCGTAGAAAATACCGTAGCCCGCTCGCACAACAGTCTTCTGGTGTCCCGTCACATCCCAGGCGACGCTGACGCGCGGCGCCCAGTTGTTGTAGTCAGGTTCATAGAGCCGGCCCGGACCGACGTTGAAGCCTTGCCCGGTCGTCGGATCGATATTCGAAAAGTTCTGATGCTTTTCTTGAATGATCCCGTAGTAGTCGTAGCGCAGGCCCAGGTTCAGCGTGACGCGCGGGTTCACGCGGTAGCTATCCTGCAAATAAAATGCATGAGAGTTCTGGAGAGTGTTGCGGTTGGAGTCCCCGGAATACTGAAAGCCGCCACTGGGCTGACCGGCAAGGAATTCTTGGAACGCCGGAATGGTACCGCCCTCTGAATCGGTCGCGTCTGAAAAATTCACGCGGCCGCGGAAGTAGGCATCAAAAATCTGAGATACCGTCGTCCGCCGGAACTCGTACCCCAGCTTGAAGTCATGCTTGCCGTGCTTGATGGAGATATTGTCGATGAAGTGCCAGTTAGCGTCGACACGGTGTCGCTTTGTCGAATAACTGGACCCGAGTTGTGGGAATCCGCCGACGTTGATAATCGGCAAGCCGAAGTCCGTGCTCGTCACATTGTTGTTCAAACCGATGGTGGACGGATCAAAATTCCGGTCCTCCGGACTGAAACCTTCACCGAAACGGTTCCAGCCGAGCCGGACCTCGTTCACCATCGTCGGTGAAATCACGGACACCCAGGAGAGGGCGACGAGCTGCACCCGTGTCGGAGTAAACGTGTTGTAGCCGGGAACGGCCCCGCCTCCAACTAATTGCAGCGGAAAAAGTTGGTCGCTGTCGCCAATGAAATAGCGACCGGTGAGCAGGTTGTCTTTGTTGAAGTTGTGATCGACCTTAATCATGCCTCCGTTGATGTTGTTCGAAAACGGCGTGGCGAAAACCGTGTTCGTATCGACCTTGCCTTCGACATTGTTGCCCAAACAAGACCCCGAACCGTTCGGTGCCGGCCAGCCCTTTTGCGTCAGGATCTTGTATGTTACTGGGTTGATCGAGCTGACGTCGCCCGGTGTCGGCGAATAGAACAGAACGTCGTTCGCGGTGGGTACGCATCCAGGCAGCGATTGGGCCCCGGTCTCGCGCATGCCTTCATAGTCGATGAAAAAGAAAGTCTTGTCCTTGACGATCGGCCCGCCGAGTGAACCGCCAAACTGGTTGGCATGGAACGGATTCTGCTGAATGCCAGAATCGTTAAAGTAATTGCGGGCATTCAGCGCGGTATTGCGGAAATATTCGAACGCCGAACCATGGAACTGGTTTGTGCCGCTCTTAGTCACGACGTTGACCACACCGCCGGCACTTCGGCCATATTCAGCCTCAAAGTTCGAGGCAACATGGAGTTCCGCAATGGCTTCTACCGGCAGAATGGTCGCCGGCGTACCGAACACGCCCGCTTCGTTAATGGCCGGGTCGTTGCGGTAGCCATCGTTCATGTCCGTGCCGTCGAGCAGGAAATTATTGGCGCGGCCGCGCGCCCCGTTGACGGAGAAAATGCCATACGCACCGGGTGAATCGGTAATCTGGTCCGGAGAGCCGGTCACACCGGGCACGAGGAAAATCAGTTTCTGATAGTCACGACCGTTGACGGGAAGCGAGGTTACGACCTTGGATTCCACGATGCCACCAAGCGTGTTCGAGGTGGATTCCACCAGCGGGAGGGCTTCGCCGACGACTTCCACTTTCTCTGCCACCTCACCGGGCTGCAGTGTGAAGTCGACGCGACGCTCGCTGGAGACTTCGACGCGCACACCAGTCACAACGCCCTGCTTGAAGCCCGATTTTTCGGCGGTAACGGAGTAGTTGCCGATGGGCAATTCCGGCGCCGAGTAGTCGCCGCCGTCGGTAGTTATCACGGTGCGGCTCAGTCCCGTATCCACGTTTTTGATGGCGATGGTCGCTCCTGGTACGGCCGCACCCGACGAGTCCGTCACAGTTCCCAAGATGGTGCCGCGGAAAGTCTGAGCGCCCGTCAATGCTCCGGCGACCAGCACTGCCAACGCCAGCAAACACCCCTTCACGCTCAGGCTCTGAAAAGACCTGTTCATTATCTTCTCCTTCGTCCCTTCAATGGCATCTCGTGACCCCGAGATGATCAGACACCTTCCCCGAAAAGCGCCTGGGGGCACCCAAGGATAATTCAAGCAACATACTCAGGAACCAACCGTGAATCAAGCAGTTCCGGCATCGATCGTTCCTATCGTGACTATCCAGGAACCCTCACCGTGGAACTCGCCACATCCGCACGGATAGGGTAGATTGGAAGATTAAGTTCGCCGCGACGCACCGATTCGTCGCGGCCGAAACAACATCGAATGCCAGTCAAACTCCCTTCCCTGGTGATCGTCGGTCGCCCCAACGTGGGCAAGTCCACGCTATTCAACCGCCTGACGGGCACGCGCCGTGCAATTGTCACCGATGAACCTGGAATCACGCGCGACCGAATTTACGGCAAATGCGAATGGCGCGGCAAGAACATCGAGATCGTGGATACTGGCGGCATCATTCCCGACGACAAGGCTCTGATCCCGACGGAAATCTTCCGGCAGGCGCGTGTTGCATTCGAAAAAGCAGCTCTGCTGGTATTGGTGGTCGACAGTTCAGCCGGCCTGACGCCGCTCGATGAGGAACTGGCGCGACTGCTGCGAAGCACCGGAAAGCCGTTGTTCATCGCCGCAAACAAGGTCGACTCTACCCTGCAGGAAGTGAATGCCGCTGCGTTTCACCGTCTGGGTGCTCCTGTCTTTCCGATCTCCGCCGAGCACGCCACCGGCGTCGACGATCTGCTCGATTCGGCGCTGGAGCAGATGAAATCCCACAGTGTGACCGAAGACCCCGAGGAAAAGAAGGCCATCGAGATCGCTATTATCGGCCGGCCGAACGTTGGGAAGTCGACGCTACTGAACCGCTTGGCGGGCGAAGAGCGTTCCATTGTTTCCCCGATCCCCGGCACAACCATGGACAATGTGGACACGGATGTGGTGCATAACGGCCGCGAGTATCGCTTCGTAGATACCGCGGGCATCCGGCGCAAAGGCAAGACCACCCTCGTGGCGGAGAAACTCAGCGTAGTGATGGCTCGGCGCGGTCTGGAGCGCGCGGATGTGGCTATCCTGGTGATCGACGGCGAGCAAGGCGTCACGCAGGGCGATGCGACCATCGCGAGCTACGCCGAACAGTCTGGCCGCTCTGTGATCATCGTGGTGAACAAATGGGATCTTGCCGTTGAAGCAGCACAGCGCGTCGCGGATCAGGCTGCAAAGTCGGCCAAGGGCAAGAAACAGGCGCAGGATGGGGGGCGGCCTCCCCGCGAGATCGACAAAGGCCGCTTGCTTTTCGACTACGAGAAGATGGTGAAGGAGAAATTCAAGTTTCTCAGCTACGCACCCATCGTGTTCCTATCCGCCAAGACCGGCGAACGCGCGCACAAGCTGTATCCGCTGATTGACGAAGTAGCGGCAGCGCGAGTGAAGAAGATCCCCACGCCAGAACTGAATCGCTGGCTGAAAGAGGAAGTCGACCTAGGCCGAGCCACCAACCCGAAGGCGCGGCCTGTGCGCATTTACTACATCACGCAGGCCAAGTTCGCGCCACCGGTGTTTCTCCTGTTCACCAACCAGAAAAAGCCTCTGCACTTCAGTTTCGAACGTTTTCTGGAAAACCAGGTAAGAGCAAAATGGGACTTCGTCGGTACGCCGATGCGCTTTATCCAGCGCCTGAAGAAACGCGGCGAGCGTGGCTCGAGCGAGAATTGACGTTTCGCCAGCAAGTTGACTTGCCGCCGATTTCGCCTAGGATGGAAGCAGCACCGCATGAACGAAGCAGAGATGCGAACCGTGAGCAGCCCCGGAACAGCGCCGACACCCGAAAAACCTGAAAAGGAAGACGGCTATTACCTGATCGGCGATGTCAGCCGCCAGGCCGACGTAAAGCCCTTCGTATTGCGCTTTTGGGAAGAAGAATTCCCGATGCTGCAGCCCATAAAAAGCCTCAGTGGGCGCAGGCTGTATCGTCAGGAAGACGTTGACCTGATCCTGAAGATTCGCAGACTGCTCTACGACGAAGGTTTCACGATAGCGGGAGCAAGGCGGTTCCTCCAAGATGGTGGCAATGGAAATGGGGAGAATGACGAGGCGAACGCGGTGCCAACGCCGTCTGCCGGACCTTCACGCGCCCCTTCCGTCAAAGAAGAAACAGCGCAGCTCAGCCGGCAAATGCTGCTCGAACTGCGTGAAAGCTTGCGCAGTTTCTTGACGCTCCTCGAACGCAAGTGATAGCCTTGAAATCGACGGTCCGCCGCGTATTTGAAGCGGCGGTTTCCAGCTTGTCGGGACGTAGCGCAGCCTGGTAGCGCGCACGCTTGGGGTGCGTGAGGTCGCGAGTTCAAATCTCGCCGTCCCGACCACTTCTTGAGAACTCCGGCATTTACAAAAGAAAGATGCACCCGCGCATGTACGGGACACGTTTCCGAGCTGCTTCAGCCCTACTGGTCTTGCGCCTGCACCAGCGGCAGTTGTGACGCTAACTGGATGTCGATCATCATTTGCACCCGCCGCTCAAGTTGAAAGAAAGTGGCTGTCTTCTTGCCAGGCAAGACCTTGTTCACAATCGGAACGTATTTGGCGCGCAACGCCGAGACCTGCTCATCCACACCCAGCCACCGCTTGATATAGCTCAGGGCCTGGTCGTCGGTCATATTTCCCCAGGCATCGGCATATTCTTTTACGAGAGCATACTTCTGATCGTTGATCTTGACGAGTTCCGCTGTGTACTGGTCGTAGACCGGCCAGAACTTCGTTGATTCGTCGTCGGTGAGTTTCAGGTTAGCCGCAATCAACTGCTTCTTCTTCGAGCGGATGTCTTGCCTCAGCAATTGCATATCGGAATCGGCGGCCTTTTGAGAATCGGAAGAGGCCGTTGCCGAAGCCGCCTGCGCGAACGCGTTCGGCCCGCTCAGCAGACACGAGCAAAACAGAACCAGGAACAAGGGGACTTTCTTGATCACGAGAATTCTCCTTCATTTGGGAGTGAGCCGGGCCGAGGCGATCGGCAATCCGGGAACTTCCGCTGACCTGCGCGGCGCAAAGCTTACGGCTTTTTCCCGAAATAGACAAGGATGATGGCAGGCTGTGCCTTTACCCTCATGTCACTTCGTTCCGCGGATGGGAGGTTGTACAATCTGTTGTTGGATCAACACTGTTTCAATCACAAGGAGATTCTATGAGAGTGCGCCCCAGGGTTGTATTGCTGGCCGTCCTGGCATTGGTGTTTTCCACCGTTTCCTTCGCTCAGACGCAAAAGCCGACCGTCAAAGAAGGCATTCTGACCACGTCGGAGGTGGGCGGCAAGCTCTTCCCGGAAAAGGTATTCTTCCGTGGCCAGACGGCTTCCGTCCAGGCCCGCAATTCGGGTGGTGTGCGGTATGCCGATGAATTGGTAGTGATAGGAGCGCTCGTGGACTCATCCGGGTACGCCAGTGGCATCAGAGAGAAGTATCAGGGCTACCTCATCACGGAAGTGCCGCTGGAGGTGAACGGGCAAGCGCTCAAGCCCGGCGCGTATGGCTTCGGATTCATTGAAAACGATAAGTTCGTGGTCATGGATCTGGGGGCGAACGAACTCTTCCAAGCGAACTCAAAGAAAGACGCGGAGCTGAAGCATCCTGTGCCACTGCAATTTTCTACGGGCTCGGGCAGTGGCATATATCGCCTCTACAAAGGCCGCGACTACGTCGAATTCCATCGCGCCAAGTGACTTTCCGGAAAATTCAACCGTGAACGAAACAGGGGACTGTAGATCAGTCCCCTGTTCGTGTCTTTGTTGTGTCCGCCCTGTTTACACGTTCTTGATCTGGCTCGATGCAACGTCCCAGGTTACTTGCGCCTTGCGGAAATACGATTCGTTCGCCATATGACACGCCAACGCGGCGTTGTGGCCGAACGCCGTGTCTTCCGGCAACGGCTTGCGCGAGCGCACAGCCTCGAAATAGGCCCACATATGAGGACGCTGGTCATCCCAGTCGTTGCCCTTATAGACGTACGATTCAAACATTGGCTCTTGACCCGGCTTGGGGTCGTGCTCGTCATGCCACTTCTTGTAGTATGCGTCGCGCATTTCGCGGGGAAACGACGAAGCGTAGTAGCTAGGGGCCGAGTCTTGTCCAGTTTGCGGATACAACGCCATGCCGAATTCGGTCACTTCCAGAATGCCCTTTGAGCCCTGGAAGCGGTAGGTTTCCGGCGTCTCGCAACCGAGATTCAGTCGCAGGTACACCGGAATTTTGCCGTACTGGTAGATTGTCGCCTGCACGTCGGGCATGTTGCGTCCGTCGGGGAAGCGCAAAATTCCGCCATACGACGTAGCGTGGTCCGGCGGCTGGTTCCAGCCCAGCATGAAGTTCATGCCGCTGACGAGGTGCACCAGCAGGTCCCCAGCCACACCGGTACCGTATTCTTTCCAGCAGCGCCAGCGCGCGAAAATCTCGCCATTGAAGGGGACTCTTGGGACGGTTCCTTGCCAGGTGTCCCAATCCAATGTCGTCGGTGAAAGATCCGTAGGCACGGGATACTCCCACGCGCCGGTGGGATCATTGCGACCCAACGACCCTTCGACGAGATTCAGTTCGCCGATCACACCCTGTGCCAGCATTTCTTTTGCTTTTTTGCAAAGCACGGAACTGACGCGCTGGGAACCGATCTGTACAATGCGCCCGGTCTTCTTGGCCACCGCCACCATCTCGACGCCTTCCTGCGCAGTGTGTGACATCGGTTTCTCGAGATAGATGTCCTTCCCGGCGTTCAACGCATCCACGAACACCTGCTTGTGCCAGTGATCGGGCACCGCGGCGATGATGCAGTCGATATCCTTGTTTTCGAGCAGTTCCTTGTAGTGGCGCGTCGTGGTGATCTTGTTGCCGGCAATCTCCTTGGCCAGAGTGTGACGGCCCTCATAAAGGTCTGCAGCCGCGATGCATTGCGCGCCCGGCAACGAAACTGCCGTGGACAACAGGCCGTTGCCCTGCATGCCCACACCAATAATGCCGAATCGAATCTGGTCGCTCGGCGACATCATCTCCCATTTAGAAGGGATGCGTTCCGGCTCCAGCAAGATCCGCTTCGAAGCGGCAATCGCACCAGTGGCAGCTGCGGTCGTCTGCAAGAAAGAGCGGCGAGTAATTGATTTGCTCATCGATTTTCTCCGAATGGGAATTTACTTCAGCTGCTGCATACTGACTTCCTTGAAGAACACGACATCGTTGTCGCTGTGATTCTGCAAACCGAACCAGCCCTCGTCGGGCCGACGGCCGCGCTGTGGCTCGAAGTCGAACTTCTTATCGGGAACCGGTTGACCTTCGGTGTAGTCCGTTACCTTCACTCCGTTTAGTTCCACTATCGTGTGCGGGCCCTCGAGGGTAATGATCATGGTATTCCACTCGGGCCCTGGCTTGCCTGGTTTGGCCAGCGGTTTTGTCAGCGAATACAGCGTGCCGGTGATGTGGTAGTCGTCCTCGTTCGATGTCTCGGGGTGGTTGTCGATCTGCACCTCGTAGCCGTAGTGCACTGGCATCCATTCCTCTCGGGGTTCGACCGGAATGCGAATGAAGACGCCGGAATTGTCGTTCATATCGCGCATTTTGAACACGACCTTGATTTTGCAGTTGCCGACCTTGCCGCCGGTCCAGTACAGCAGTCCCATCCCACCGTGAGTCTGGATCAATCCGTTCTCCACGGTCATATTGCCGGGGCCGACATGTTTCCAGCCCGTCAGATCCTTGCCGTTGAACAGCGGCTTCCACTCCGGTTCCGCTGACCGCACAGCAAGCGCGAGCGTCACTGTCGCCGCCATCAGCACGAGAACCACTCCCAATCTGCGCATCAAACACCTCCCATGAAGTCACTACAAATCAAAAACGTTGCGGAGCATAAACCACAAATTCGCGGGACGTTCCGCCAGGCGACGGACGAACCACGGATACCAATACGTTCCATACGCTACCAGGACCACGGAACGGCAGCCCTCCCGTACGAGCCTTTCCTGTTCGGCACGCTGAATTCCATACAGCATATGCACTTCGCAGTCCGCCTTGGCCATGCCCTTCTCTGTCACATAGCTGCTCAGGCGGCGGATCAGTGCTACATCGTGAGTCCCAAACGCCGCGCGCACGCAGTTTCCCTCGCGTTTCGCCGTTAACAACATCTGTGCCAGCGCGAAGTAGTTTTCGTCCACGTCGGATTTCTTCGGAAACGCTACCTCTGGGGACTCGTTATACGCGCCTTTCACCAGGCGGATGGACGGTTTCAACGGCAACAAGTCCTCCACATCGTTCTTCGTGCGGTGGAGATAGGACTGCACACACAGCCCGACGTTGGGATACTTTTCGAGGGCGCGGCGATAAATGGCGATGGTGGCGTCTACATACGGGCTGGCTTCCATATCCACCCAGACAATCGTTTTACCATACTCCCGCTGAATGATTTGTTCCAGGTGTTTGAAGCAAAGTTCGGGGGAGAGGTCCAACCCCAGTTGCGTGAGCTTCACCGAGACTTCCGTGCTTAAGCTGGTGTGGTGGATCCGGTCGAGCACTTCCAGATAGTGATCCGCGACCTTTCGAGCTTCGGCCCGGTCCGCGACATTCTCTCCGAGATGCGTAAAAACGCTCCCGATATTCTTTAGCGCCAGCGCCTGCGCTGCACCCAGGGCCGCGTCCAGTGTTTCACCTGGCATGAACCGCGACACGCTCTTCCGCACGAACGGATACTTCACCGCATGTTCGCGCAGCCACACATTCTGCGAGGCAGCCAACAACAACGAGCGCATCAGCGCCATGAACGGAATCTTCCTCCCGGGGGAGCGAAAGTGAGGGAGTAACTGCCCCATTCTAGACCAAATCCCATGGGAGAAGTCACGTCGAATTGGAAAAAAGCGCTGTATTGAATCGAGTGAAGGGCTGACGGATCAATTCGAAGCCATGAAGGCCGGGCTCGGCAAAGACAGGGCTTCCGACAACAGTCGCGAGATTTGGCCGTTCAAGCCGTGCGCCCGAGTGCCGAGTTGCTTCGTGACGTCCCTGAGTTCTGCCGCAGCGGCATCCAGCTCCTTTCCCGGATGGGTGCTCAGCAAATCTTGGGCCCGGTAAAAGCACGCGTAGATCAGTCGCTCCGGCTGGTTGTGCCGGCGAAGAAATTGTCCATAGCTATACCAGTCGGTTCCCGCGGTCTGCGGAGTGCCTTCGGTTTCATCGACCATCAACGCCTGCTGAATGAGCTGCGCAGCGTCTCCGGAACTGCCGGCACGTTCGTGAGCGTCGGCGGCATGAACCAGAGCCAGGCTGTGCAGACCAGGGTCCTTCAGTTTTTGCGCGAAAGACGCGGCAGCGCGATAGCCCGTCAGGGCGTCGGCAAACTTCTGTGCCCGGGCATCGGCGTCGGCCACTTTGATCAACGCGGACACGACAGTCGCACCTTCGCCGGGGTGATCTGCCGGGTTTTTTGCGACCTCCTTCAGGTACGCGCGATAGTGCCGCGCCGAAGCCTGCGATTCTCCGCTGAACTCGAGCGCTTGCGCCAGGTAAAGCTGCGCATTCGTTTGCGTCGGATCAGCGGCGACGGCCCGCTGCCAGCTGTCGATGGCTTCCCCGGGATGGCCGAGCTTCTCCGCCAGCACTCCATAATTCACCAGGGCATTCGCGTTCTGCGGCGCGCGTGCGAGCAATTTCTGGTAAAGCGCGTAAGCATCGGCATCGAGGCCGGCCACCAGCAAGCCGTGTGCATACGCTTCCTGCAGTCCGATGTTATCCGGATTGATCTCTGCCGCACTTTGCAGCGCCCGCAAGGCAACGTCGCGCTGGCCAGCCTGATCCGCGGCGCGCGCCAAGCGCGTTTGCACCGCGCTGTCGTCAGGATTGAGCCGAGCGGCCCGCTCCAGCGACGAAAGGTTCGCGGACACGTTCGACCAGTAGAAATGGAGTTGATCCATCGCGCCCCAGAACAACAGGGCGACGACGACGGAGACGCGCACGGCACGAGCGCCCGTGCCCTTTCCCGAAATCCAGCGAAACACGGAGGCAAGGCCCCCCTCACTTATCACTGTTTCTTTCGCCTCATCGCGGTTGCCGAGTAGCAACGCCGCAATCCCAGAATCGCGTAGTTTCCAGATCGCCCCATCCAGAATGAAATGGTGTAAGTTCACCAGCGCGGTAAACGTGAGGAAGCTCGTCGCAAAATCCGCGTGGAACACCCGGCTCACCACCCAAGGTCCGGGGATGAATAGCGCAATGCCGCCCGCGATCAACGTCAGCACGTAGTGCGCGAAGCTCCACGACGTCTTCCCCTCTGCGCGTGCTTCTTTCGTCTGGTAGTAGCTGGTGATCCACAAATACTGCGCCGAATGCATCACCGCCAGGATCCCGCTCGAATACCGCGTCTGTGGGACTCCCTGTCGTGTCACCAGTTCAATCACCGCCGGCAACAGAAACCACAGGAATTGCGTGCTTACCAGGGTTGCAGCTGGTGTCAGCGCCTTCCAGGAACTGCGCCGAGCAAGCGAAATCAGCGCCCAGCTGCTGGACGCCAGGAAGAACAGGCCAAGTGCCGCGCGTACCGGCAACGTAAACTTGGCGGGGAGCCCGAGGGAAATGATCAATGGATCGCCCGATCTGCCCGTGTGAAAACTGAACAGCAACATCAAGTACGAGGCAATAAACGACAAGTGCAGCGCCTGCCTCTCGCCCTCGTATGGCGTCAGTCCGGCGCGGCGGGTAAACATCATCAGCAGGCCAAAGTTCTGTCCTGTGTAATGCCAGGGGCTCCAGCAGATGTACAGAGTAAATATCCAGGGCAACAGCGGGTACCAGAGGTGCGCAATGAGTCC
>Ga0335082_10000459_pt1 | contig 42168 bp, 39 predicted proteins | sample Lox_Sample_41_FD_206718 | JGI IMG/M metagenome (GOLD analysis project Ga0335082, IMG submission 206718) | Soil microbial communities from Loxahatchee National Wildlife Refuge, Florida, United States - Lox_Sample_4.1 | ecosystem: Environmental > Terrestrial > Soil > Wetlands | place: USA...
GGCTTTGACCGGAACGAACAGCTCAACCTCGCGTTCGCTTTTCCCATTCACGGCCACCTCCAATTCACCGGCGAGTTCTACGGTGACACAGAACTGAACCAGTCTGCGCCCGGCTTCGCATCGTCACTGTGGGCGTTGACGTACACAGTTCGCCCGCGCCTGGTAATTGACGGAGGCTTTGAAGCCGGCCTCACGTCCGGAGGACCGCATCGGCACGCTTTTGCCGGGGATGACATACTCAATCGCCAAGTTGTATCCGGGATGGCGGCACAGGAAATCTGCGAACACGCAGCTGCAGAGTCGCTAGATTGCTGCCAAAGCCTGCTCCAGGTCCGCAATGATATCGTCCACATCCTCAATCCCCACCGAAATCCGCACCATACCGTCGGTGATGCCGATCTTGCGGCGTCCCTCCTTGCCAACCGCCGCGTGAGTCATCGTCGCCGGATGTGAGATCAGCGTCTCGACTCCGCCCAGCGATTCGCCCAGGGAGCATACACGCACCTTGCGCAGCATCTTGTTGGCATTCGCCAGCGACCCGGTTTCAAACGCGATCATCGCCCCGAATCCTGACATCTGCCGTTTGGCCAATTCGCGCTGAGGATGGTCCGGCAATCCCGGATAGAACACTCGCTGCACGCTCTTGTGCTGCGACAGGAATTCCGCCACCTGACGTCCATTGCAATCGTGCTGGAGCATGCGCGCGGCTAGCGTCTTCACCCCACGTAAAATCAGCCAGCACTCGAACGGCGAGAGAATCGCGCCCGCCGCCTTCTGCAGGTAGGCTAACTTCTCCGCCTGCTCTTTCTTGGTGCAAACCACAACCCCACCCAACCCATCGCTGTGCCCATTCAGAAATTTCGTCGTGGAATGGACCACCATGTCGGCGCCCAGTTCAATCGGCCGCTGAAAATATGGCGACATGAATGTGTTGTCGACGACGACTTCAACTCCGCGCTGGTGGCACAGATCGCTGATCGCGCGGACATCGCACAGTTCCATCAGCGGATTCGTCGGAGTTTCCAGGAACACCAGCCGCGTGTTCTTGCGCAGGGCCTCCTTCACGTTTGTTGCGTCGGATGTATTCACGTACGTGAATTCCATTCCGAAGTTGGCCAGCACGGTGTTGAACAACCGTGGCGTTCCCCCGTAGAGATTGTGCCCGGCAACCACGTGATCGCCCGCCTTCAACATGCTCGCGACAGCATTGATGGCCGCCATGCCGCTGGCGAAAACCTTGGCTGCAAACCCGCCTTCCAGCGCCGCCAGATTCGTCTCCAGTCGGTCGCGCGTCGGGTTCGACACTCGCGCATATTCGTACCCTTTGTGCTTGCCGATTTCTTCCTGAACGTACGTGGACGTCGCGTAGATCGGCACACTCACAGCACCGGTCGCCGGGTCGGCTTCCTGGCCGACGTGGATCGCCGTGGTGGCAAAACCAGGTTTAGTCACGAAGCACTCCCGCAAACGTCGTCCCGGTTCGCTGGCTCGCAGCCCGTGGCTCGTAGCTTGCCGTTCTCAAATTCCACCCTCAAAAATCTTCTTCGACAAATACCGCTCCGCCGAATCGGGAATCATGGTCACGACCCGCTTCCCCTCCCCCAAACGCTTCGCGATCTGAAGAGCGGCGGCTACATTGCACCCCGCACTCGAGCCGCCCAGCACGCCTTCCCGCGCAGCCAGCTCTTTCACCATGGCAAACGCCTGTTCGTCGTTGACCGCGATGACTTCATCGCAAACTGCGGGGTCAAAATTTCTCGGAATAAAACTATTTCCGATGCCTTCAACTTTATGTTTCCCCGGCTGACCTCCGCCCAGCACTGATCCCTGCGTTTCGACCGCGACGCAATGCACTTTCGGCAGGCGTTCCTTCAAATAGCGTGCCACTCCGGTAAACGTCCCGGCCGTCCCGGCGCCGATCGCGATGGCGTCAATCCGCCCTTCCATTTGCTCAAAAACTTCCCGCGCTGTCGTTTCGTAATGGAACTCAGGATTGGCAGGATTTTCAAATTGCGCCGTCACAAAGGCGTTGGAATCTCTAGCGGCCAGGTCCCGCGCGCGCTCAATCGCTCCTTGCATGCCCTCGGCCTCCGGTGTCCGAATCACCTCGGCGCCGAGGGCCCGCATGATCATCGCCTTTTCTTCCGAGAACTTCTCCGGGATGAACAGCCTGACCTTGTAGCCGCGATTCACCCCGATCAGCGCGAGGCCGATTCCCGTGTTCCCGGCCGTCGCCTCGATGATGGTGCCGCCGGGCTGTAATTTGCCCTCTCGCTCCGCCTGCCGGATCAATCCAATCGCCGCGCGGTCTTTGACACTCCCCCCCGGATTCAGGTACTCCAGCTTGGCAAACACATCGGCCGACCCCAATGGCACCAGCCGTTTCAACTGCAGCATCGGGGTTTCCCCAACCAATTGTGTGATGTCGTCGCTGACCCGCAGGCGGCGATTCGAGGTTGTAGAAGGCACCCTACAGAGTATGAAAGCGGAGGCCGAGCGTCAATGCTGGAGGCTTGGCAAAATTGCGAATCTCAATTCACCCGTTAGAAATTGTCTTTTACTGTGTTCCGGACGAGGCTGTTGCCGATTCGCCGCCGGCATAGTATCCGCTCCTGGTGCGGACCACAAGTTTCCCGTAGCTCCGCGACTTGGCATCCACCTTCACGGTGCGGTATCCACCCTGATTCTTGGGTGTGCTCGGCTTGTATCCGATGGTGTACTGGTTGCGGATATCGTGTGCCACATTGCGGCTGATTTCGTCCACCTCATCTAGCGTCTTTGGAAAGAAGGCGATGCCGCCGGTTCGATCGGCGATGACCTGGAGAGCGCGGCGTGCCCGCTTCGGGTGGTCTTCGTCCCCTAAGATGCCAATCGCATAAACTGTCGGTCCGTTTTCCGCCTGCAGTCGCTTAACCGTCTGCTCCATCGACTCCGAACTCTCGTTGTCTTCTCCATCGGTGACCACAAAGATCACCTTCTTCTCCAGCTTCGCCCTTTTCATCCAGTCAGCCGACGCGACCAGAGCGTCGTACATCGCGGTCCCCCCCCGCGCCTCGATTTTCTCCAGCGCCTCCTTCAGCTTGTTCACATTCGAAGTGAAATCCTGATCGAGGTAGTACTCGTCATTAAAGTTGACGACGAACACTTCGTCGTTTGGATTGCTGGCGCGCACCAGGTTCAGGGCTGCCGCATTGACCTTCTGCCGTTTTTCGCGCATGGAGCCGGAATTGTCCACCACAATGCCCATGGCTACGGGAATGTCTTCGTGGCGAAAGGATGTGATCGCCTGCGGCTGGCCGTCTTCGTATACGGTAAAAGCGTTCCTATCCAGATTGGTCACGAAGCGCTGCTTGCTGTCCAGCACAGTCGCATGCAGAACGACCTCTTCCACTTGCTTGCGGAACACAAACACACCGCTCTCGGAGTCCGGCATCTGTCCGGCGGGCTGATTGGCTCCCTGCCCGCTCCTAGCGGACGGATTTGCGGGCGTCGGTGGAGTGGCTGCGGCAGGTTCAGCGCTCGGAGCAGATGGCTTTTCAGAGCTCGGCGATCCACCCGACTGCGCCAGGAACGGGGTGGTCAGGAACAGGAGGAGAAGTGCAGAATGGAATCGTCTATTCTGTCGGCGCATAATAACCCGTTTTCGCGTAAACCCGTAGCGGCGGCAATCCCTTGGGCGGATTCAACTTTACTTTTATCTTACGCCATTTGCCGTCACGTATCGGATTCTTTGGACGGTACCCAAGAACATATTGGTTGCGCAGCTCAATACCAATTTTCGTGGATACGTCCGCAAGATCGTTCGGGTTATCAATCGTAAACGCCCTCCCGCCAGTGAGTTCCGTGATGTCGCTCAGCAGGCTGGGACCCAACCGCTCTTCGTCGGTCGGGAAGTAGTGATCATAGATGCCGATTGCATAAATGAGGACATCGCCTTCCTTTACCACAGACCGTATCTCGCCCTCGGTGTAGCGGCTGTGGTTGTCCCCGCCGTCGGAGATGATCAGCAGCGCCTTCTTCGGGTACCGCGCCTGCCGCATCTTGCTCACGCCGAGATAGATCGCGTCCAGCAACGCGGTGCGGCCCTTGGGAACCGTATAGACCAGCTTGCCCTGAATGTCCTCCACCGACGTGGTGAAATCGGAAATCTCCTCCGGCTTGTCGGCAAACGTGATCATGAAGAACTCGTCTTGCGGGTTTGCCGTCTTGAAAAATTCGATGACCGCTTCGCGAGCACGTTCGATCTTGCTTCCCATGCTCCCGCTCATGTCGAAGATCACTCCCAGCGATACAGGTGCATCTTCGCTGGAAAACGTCCGGATCTCCTGCTGCTCCTTACCCTCGAATAAATTGAAGTTTTCCTTGTCCAGTCCCGTCACCAGCCGGTTCATCGGATCTGTGATGGTTACCGGCACCAGCACCATCTCCACATCGACTTTGAAGGGTTTGGTGTGGGTCTTAAACATTGGGTTTATGTCCGGCTCTTTCGGGGTTGATGGCTCCACCCGCGGCTGGATATGCACGTCTTCAGTTGAGTTTTGAGGGAAAGCTGGAAGCACACTGATCACGGCGAGTATCACTACGACGAGCAGGAAGACCCGAGGCAACCCATTTTGGTACGACATATGCCCCACACACGATCGAATACTTCGAGTTGACTTTTGGGAGCGAAACGGCCCGCATACCCGCCCGCGGGGCATAAGAACCTCTTGTAAGCGGGATACTAGCACAATTCGGGGTTGTCGGCTCCCCGTTTTTAGGACGTATTCGGACATTTTTCCTGAGTCGGCATACGTGCTCGTCGCCGCACTTTCGTTCGCCTGCTACAATTCTGCGTTCACCGTGGCCATCATCTCTCCATTTCAGGCGTGGCGCTATGACCCCCGCCGCGTCCCGATAACCCAGGTCATAACCCAGCCCTACGACAAAATCACCCCTGAGATGCAGGAGCGCTATTACGTGTCTAGTCCCAACAACCTGGTGCGGATCGTTCTCGGCAAGCGCCTGCCAGGAGACAGCGACCGGGAGAACGTCTATACCCGGGCTGCAGGAACTTTCAGCGAATGGCGGCGCTCGAACGTTCTGAGCCAGGATCCTCAGCCTTCCCTTTACCGCTATTGCCAGACCTTCGTGAGTCCGTATGGTTCTAAGACGCTCGTCGAGCGCCAAGGTTACATTGCCCTAGGTCGTCTGGAGGACTATTCCGCCGGGATCGTGTTCCGCCACGAACTGACCCATTCCAAACCCAAGGCCGACAGACTCGATCTCCTGCGGGCAACTCGTACCCATTTTGAGCAGATTTTCATGCTCTATAGTCGTGCGCCCGAGATCGACCAACTGCTTCAATCGGAAGCCGTTCCCGACATTGAGGTGCGCGACGAATATGACGTGCTGCATCGCGTCTGGCGAATCGCCGACCCAGCTGTAATCTCGGCCGTCCAGACACGCATGGCGGATCAGCGGCTCATCATCGCCGATGGCCACCACCGCTACGAAACCGCCCTCACCTACCGCGAAGAACGCCGAGCCGCCGCCCACGGCCCCGTGCCTGCCCCTCACGACCACATGATGATGACCTTCTTCAACATGGACAGCCCCAACCTGGTGGTATTGCCTACCCACCGTGTTGTCTATGGTTTGCCGTCGTTCTCTTCCGCGCACTTTCAGACCGGGGCACGTCCATTTTTCAATGTTGAGGACGTCGATCCGACGATTGACGCTGCCCGCGCCACCGCCCTCTTGCGCGAAGCTGGACACGCCGGCACCGCCCTGCTCGCCGCCACCAGTGATCGTGTTTTTCTCATGCATTCACCGAAAGCCATTGGCAGCAATCGCTTCGCAGGCCTCTCGTTGCGGCAGCAGTCGCTCGACGTCGTCCAGTTGCACAAGTGCCTGCTCGAGGGTGTGCTGAAAATCTCAGAGGAATCGATCCGCAACCTGCAGAATGTCTCCTACCATCGCGATGCCGGTGACGCTCTCGCACAGGTTCGCAGCGGCCAGGCGCAGGTAGCATTTCTCATGAACCCGGTCCGCATGGATCAGATCCGTGACATCGCGTTTGCCGGCGATGTCCTCCCCCAGAAATCCACCGACTTCTACCCCAAGCTCCTGAGCGGACTCACCATTTACGCGATGGAATGAGCTTGTCGAGAAAAACCCTGGTGTGATTACGTAGCAACAGGTTAGCGTCTACAACAGGTGCCCTCCGCCACGCCGAACACGAAAAGCTCGCTCACCGTCGCCCTGGCGCTGCTGCTTCTCGCCGGTGCCCCGTCCGGGGAGCAGAAGAAAATATCCATCTATTCCTCTGTGGCCACCTACAACCTTCCCGTCGTCGATCGTGCCGGCCACGAATACGTCGGGCTGCTGGAAATCCTTGAGCCCCTGGGCCGCGTCAGCGCCACTGCCGCCGGGCGACGCTGGAGCCTCCGCTACAACAACGCGGACTGCGAGTTCGTCAGCGGCAAAACATGCGGCAAGATCCGCGGCCGCGATTTCGAGCTCCCGGCCCCGTTCCTTGTCGAGAACTCGCGCGGACTTGTTCCTCTCAGTTCGCTCAGCACTCTTCTGCCACGCTTTCTTGGAAACTCGGTGACCTTCCACGAAGCCGCACGCCGCCTCTTCATCGGCGATGTGGCCATCCAGGTCAGTGCGCAGTTCGACGTCGCCAATCCGCCCCGCCTGGTCTTGACCTTCACCGCTCCGGTGAACCCAACCATTGCCACGGAACCGGGCAAGCTCAAAATGGTTTTCTCCCGCGAACCGATTGTTCTGCCTGGCAACGAATCTCTTTCTTTTAGCAACACCGTGATCACCCAAGCCAGTTTTTCCGAAAGCAACGGAGCGGCCGAGTTGAGCATTGCCGCTACCGCTCCTCTCATGGCCAGGTTCTCCGACAACGGGCGCACCATCACAGTTGCAGCCGCCTCGTCGGGCGAACTCCCGAGCGTGCCGTCCCCGCCCGAAGTCCCAGCGGTCTCGGGACAGCCCGTGCCTCCTCCCGGCAATCCGGCGCCGGCTCCCCCGCCCGGCCATCCCCTGGTGATTGTCGATCCAGCCCATGGCGGCGGTGAACGTGGGGCGGCTCTATCCGATACCCTGCCCGAAAAAGCGGTCAATCTGGGATTCGCACGTTTGCTGCGCGCCGAACTTCAGGGCCGGGGCTTTTCCGTACTTCTGCTGCGGGAAGACGACGAGACCGTGACCCTCGATCAGCGCGCCGGGATCGCGAATGCCGCGCATGCCGCCGTTTACATCAGCCTTCACGCCGACTCCCAAGGTGGCGGCGTGCGGGTCTGCACTGCCATGCTCCCACCCGACAGTTCCGCCAAGGGGCCCTTTCGCTCCTGGAACACAGCGCAGGCCTCTGCCCTCCCCGTGAGCCAGAGCGTCGCATCGGCTGTCCTCAGCGCTTTGCAGAAGCACCAGATTCCCGCCCGGGGATACTCCGCTTCCTTACGGCCCCTCAACAACTTGCTCATTCCAGCCATCGCGGTGGAATTGGCTCCCGGCCCAAATGGAGTCTCCGATCTGGCCTCTGCCAACTACCAGCAGAAAGCCGCCGCCGCCATCGCCGACGGCGTCTCCTCACTCCGCGATCGCTTTGGAGTGCAGCCATGATCCCGCGACACCTCCTCATCGGCGTCGTTGTCCTGCTGGTGATCGTGCTCTCGATGGGAGTCTATCTTCGCGATGTGAGCCGCGCCGCAACCGAACGGCAGCGCCTGGCTGAAGATAACCGCCCCGTCATGCCGCCTGCCTCCGGCCCCACGGAAACGGTCACTCTCTTCATAGCGGACGACACCATCGGCGCCCTGCGCTCACAGCCGGCCCAGATTCCACTCCCCGAAGGGCGCCAGCAGCGGGCAGAAGAATTGCTTCGCGCATTGCTGCAGATCTACACCCGACCCGACTCGCCCCACCGCCTCGCCCCGGCTGCCGACTTGCGGAGCGTGTACTTAGTCGATCCGGGGGATGCCGTCGTGGACATGAACGCCGCCTTCGCCGATCAGCACCGTTCCGGAATCCTCACCGAGCAACTCACCGTCAACTCGGTGGTTCAGACCCTGGCCTTCAATGTCCCCGGCATCAATCGCGTGCGGATTCTGGTCGAGGGGGACACCCGCGAGACTCTGGCCGGCCACGCCGACCTGACTCAATTTTTCGATGTGAATGCGGTCACCCAGGCGAGCACGCAGGCCGCTCCCTAGCACCGAGCGGCACGCCGGCCCGGCAACTAAGACGAGAGTGCCCCACGTAGAAAGGTTCTTATGGCTAGACCAGTTGAGCGCGCGCAACTTCTGAAATCCGGCTGAGCGCGCTTTCCAGCACCCGCGCCAACTGATCCCCGTGCTCGTTAGCACGCTTGGCTTGTAACTTCTGTCTCGCTTTGTCTGCCGCAAACCACGTGGGCTTTCGCCCCTCTTCCTGCGGCACATCGAGCCAGATCACCTCGCACAGATGGACCTTGACCACGATTTCAATTCGTGCGGCCCGCTTGCGGCGCACATATTCCGTGAAGGCTGCGTTCTCCATCCGTCCGTGGACGCCCGCCTCTTCGAAGGCCTCAAGCGCCGCGGCCTGCGCGTGGGTTAGTCCCGGCTCTGCGCTCCCTTTGGGGAAGGTCCAGCGCCCGCCGCGCGTTTCAACCAGCAGAAACTCAATGCGCCTCTTGCGGACGCGATAACACACCGCCGCCACCTGCTCCGATCCCCGAAGCCGTCGCAGATGCTCAAGGTGAATGAATCTCGCCGGCTGCCGATACGAACGTATGCCTGACTCATCGTTTGGAAGGCGTGATCCTTGAGCACCCATAACAGCAGATTGCCGGATTCAGCCTGTATCTGGCTAGAGCACAGTGTGGTTCGTGGAACTGGGTTTGGCGCCATTCGGGCGAACCAGACTACGGTTTGCCTCGCGCCCTGACACCGATCACGTTCGGTACCGGCCAGGCAGCCTGGTTGCTGTCGTCCTGCCGGAACGACGTTTCGTAGCTCCCGAACATCTCCAGTTGCATGCCACCGATATGCAGATAAAGCTGGGCTTCCGGCCCCCCTTCCAGGTGCTGCGCCGCGACTACACCGATTCCCGCCGCCAGCAATTCCTGGTTCAGATCGTGCATGGAGAACGGTGAGCGCGAGTAAATAAACAGGATTCGACCTGCGCTGTCTTCACCCAGTGCCGCCTCGCTCCACTCCCGGTTTTGTTGCGCCCACTGGTTCGCCCCCGGACGCTTGACCAGCCTCAGGTTCTGCGTCGCAGAATTGTAATCGTGCAAGATGCTCTGCAGAGTGACTCCCGAGTCCAAGTCGAAAATATGGAACGGTGGCAGCTTGGCATCTCGTGGATCAAACGCCGCAACTGACTGATACGCATTCGCGCGTCCGTTGTTGACGTGCTCACGAAAGCGCATGTAGCCGAGATGAGTCTTCCCGTCGCCAAGAAACATCCCGGCGTTGATGGCCGCCGTGAACTGCCTTTTCTCGCACCACTCGCGAGCCGTATGGCCGAACGGCTCGCCCGTCTGGCTGATCCCGGCAAACTCCAATTCCCAGAAACTCGGATCGATCCTCAAGACAGCAATCCGTGAATCTCCCACAATGCTCGGTTTGTGCGCTTTGACATATTTCAGCTCCATTCCTGGAGCCAGGATTTGCCACCCCGCGGGCGCGTCAGCGGCGAACCCGCAAGTCACCCCGAGGAGCACCATCAGGACTGCCGCCCAGTTTCGCGACCTGTGAGGACTCGACATGCCGATCAAGAAAGGCGCGGCTGAGTATACGCCATCTCACCCCGGAATCATCCTGCATACTTGCAACGCAATCCCGGCCCAAGACAGTATCGTGGCAGGCCCATAGCCTCATGGATCATGGATAACTCGTTCTGTCTGCGCTGCAACCGGGAATTGGAACCCGGACACAAGTCGGTCGCTGTCTATATGTTTTCCCAGACTGTCGGAGTCAAGCCCCGCCAGAAATCCTCGTGTCAGCGCATCAATTTCTGCCCCCAATGTTCGGTATCGCTCGCCATGGGCCCGCCTCCCGAAGGCGCGCTGAACGTGGCGGCATGGCAAATGCTCCGGGATCTGGTTGGCAGCGACCCTGCCCTGACCGAAGCCGCGTGGGAGAATCTGAACGGCATCGCCGGCCTGCTACCCCAAGCAGTTCTCCCACCCACCGGCACCGACGCCGCAACCCGCCGCACCACCAGCGGCTACTTCGAATTCTGACGAACTGCAGGTCGGACCCCTGTGTGGGTCGGAGACTCTTGTCCGACATTCCCGCCGCCTGATTTAGAATCGCTCCCAATGATTTTCCGCAGCGACAACCGTACCCCCGACCAACTTCGCCCCGTCAACATCGTCCCGGACTTCATTTCCACCGCCGAAGGCTCGGCCCTGATTGAAGTCGGCAACACCCGCGTGATCTGCACCGCTTCCATAGAAGAAACCGTTCCCGCTTTCTTGCGCAATTCCGGCAAAGGCTGGATCTCCAGCGAATATGGGATGCTTCCCCGTTCCACCCTGACCCGTACTGCCCGCGAATCCGCGAAAGGGCGTCCCAGCGGCCGCACCCAGGAAATCCAGCGCCTCATCGGCCGCTCCTTGCGAGCCGTCACCGACCTCAAGCAACTTGGCGAACGTACGATCTGGATTGACTGCGACGTCATCCAGGCCGACGGCGGTACCCGCACGGCCTCGATCACTGGAGCTTTTATCGCCCTCGGCCTTGCCCTGCAGCGTTTGATCGACGCCGGCACATTAACCTCTGCCCCGATCAAAGATTTTGTCGCCGCCATTAGCGTGGGTATCGTCGACGGCGAGGTGCTCCTCGACCTGAACTATGAAGAAGATTCCCGCGCGGACGTCGACATGAACTTCGTCATGACGGCCGGCAACAAGATTGTCGAACTTCAGGCTACCGCTGAACACCAGGTGTTTGACGACGCTCAGTTGGCGAAGATGATGTCCTTGGCGCGACAGGGAATCCAGACCCTGATTACGAAACAGAAAGCACTGCTCAGCACGCTCGCGTTACGTCAGTAATGCCGACGCGGCGCCTCAACCGATCACTGCTAGACTTGGTGAATGCCGCGTTCCCGGCTCGTATTAGTTCTATCGATTGCGCTATTCCTTCCGCAATGCCTTGCTGATTCCGGCAATAGCGTCCAGCCACTCATCGGCGTAGTCAGCGATCCGACCGGCGCCGTCATCGCCGGGGCGACCGTCCAGTTGCTCGCCGGCTCATCTCAGCTCACAGCGCGCACCGACTCGGCAGGGCATTTCCAGGTTCAAGTGGGCCCCGTCACATCGGGAACCTTAACCGTCAGTGCTACAGGATTCGTCTCGCAACACATCGCCTGGAATGGTGAAAACCATCTCACCGTCGTTCTTCAACCCGGACTCGATTCCGCCCAGCAGGTACTGGTAACCGCGACCCGCATCGATACCCAACTCGATGACGCTCCCGCCGACAGCGTGATGCTGACACGGGAGAATATCGCCACCACTCCGGCTCTCGCGCTCGACGACATGCTGCGCAAGTTGCCCGGGTTTACCCTCTTTCGCCGCACCAGCAGCCGCGTTTCCAACCCTACGTCCCAGGGCGCTTCCCTTCGCGGCCTGGGCGCCAGCGGCTCGAGCCGGGCCCTCGTCCTCGTGGATGAAGTGCCGCTCAACGACCCCTTCGGTGGCTGGGTCTACTGGGACCGGACCGCCCGCGAATCGCTGAATAGTGTGGAAGTGGTACGTGGCGGCGGTGGTGCCAGCCTCTACGGCACGACTGCCATGGGCGGCGTGATCCAGTTTCGGACTCGCGAACCGGAAACCACCGCGTTGTCCGTCGATACCTCTTTAGGGAATGAGCTCACGCCGGCACTTTCCCTCTGGGCCGGCACCCGCGCCGGACCCTGGTATGGTTCTGTCGCTTCCGACCTCTTCCGGACCGACGGATATTTCCTCGTCCCCGAATGCCAGCGAGGCTCGGTGGACACCAGGGCAAACTCGAGTCACGAACTGGTCACCGTGGATCTGGGCCGCCATTTCGGCGACGCCAGCCGCGTCTTCGCCCGGGGCTCATATTTCGATGAAGCGCGTGAGAACGGCACCGTAATCCAGACAAACACCACTCAACTCGCTGACTTTTCCACCGGCTGGAATTATGACAAGCCTGCGTTCGGCAACCTTTCGGCCCGATTCTTTGGCCTTTTCGAGTCCTATCGGCAGACCTTTTCTGCCGTACAGGCCGGACGCGATTCCGAAACACTCACCAATGTCCAACGGGTCCCTTCCCAATCGCTCGGCGGCAATGCGCAGTGGTCGCGCCCCCTGGGCAGGATCCAGACTCTCGTAGCCGGTTTCGAGATGCGCGAGGTGCACGGCTCGAGCAACGAAGTCGTCTCCGTCGGCACCAATCTCAACGGAGGGCGCCAGCGCGCCACCCGCATCTTTGGGGAAGACATTCTGCAGTTGACGCCGCGATTTCTCGCCAATCTTTCGTTTGGTTACGACCATTGGAGCGATTTCGACGCCCGCTCCATCCAGATCCGGCAGAGTGGTGTCACGGTCAACCCTTTTCCCCAGCGCAGCTCTGATGCCTTGAATCCGCGCGCTTCGCTCCTTTACCGGATCGGCCACGGCACCTCCCTCACGGCCTCGGGGTATCGCGCTTTTCGCGCGCCGACGCTCAACGAACTCTACCGCAGTTTTCGCCAGGGAAACACCCTGACGCAGGCCAACGCGGCCCTGAAAGCAGAACGCCTTACTGGGGCCGAGGGAGGCGTACGGCAAACTCTCTTGTCAGAGCGCCTCAGCTTGCGAGCCACATTCTTTTGGAATGACGTCACCAACGCCATCGTGAACGTCACCCTCACACAGGACGCGTCGCTCACCACACGGCAGCGGCAGAATATCAGCCGGACACTGTCCACCGGACTCAACCTCGACGGAGAATGGCGTGTCAACAATGCCATCCAGATCGCCGGCGCTTATCAGTACACCCACGCGGTGGTCGCAAGCTACAACCCCGATCCTTCGGTGCAAGTCTTGAACCCTTCTCTCGTAGACAAGTGGATTCCCGAAATTCCCCATCAGCAGTTCACCCTGCAAACACGCTATGTCAACCCGAAATATCTGACCGCAACCGTGCAGGGGACCTTTGTCGGCGGGCAGTTCGATGACGACCTCAACACCCTGTTGCTGGGACGCTATTTTACGGTCGACGTCTACGCCAGCCGTTCTCTCGGCAAGGGGTTCGAGGCTTATGTCGCCGCGGAGAACTTGCTCGACCAAACCTATGACGTGGCGCTCACCCCTCAGGGCAGCGGGCCTCCGCTGCGTAATGTCGGATCGCCGATTCTTGTACGCGTCGGCCTTCACTATCAATTTCCCGGTCGTTGACGATTGCACGAAAGGCTGCGCATCGGCGCTCACGGGCGTTCTTTGGTTTAGAATTACAGGTCGTACTATCCATCCAACTGAACTCATCTGGAGGCTTCTCATGAAACTTACCCCCGGCAAACTCAAGGGGCTCAGGGCTGTTTCGAATGAACATGGCGTCATCGCCGCCGCCGCTATGGACCAGCGCGGCTCACTGCAGAAGTCCCTCGCCAAAGAAAAGGGCGGCGAGGTCACCGACGCCATGATGGAAGAATTCAAGTCGCTGGTGTCGGAAGTTCTCACGCCGCACGCCACCGCCATCCTGCTTGATCCCGAATGGGGCCTGCCGGCGGCGAAGCGCCGCGCCAGAAACGCAGGTCTCCTGCTTGCCTACGAAAAGACGGGCTACGACAAGACTGGGCCCGGCCGACTGCCCGACCTGCTCGACGTATGGTCTGCGCGCCGCCTGAAAGAATCAGGCGCTGACTGCGTCAAGATTCTGCTTTACTACACGCCCGACGATCCCAAGCACGTCAACGAGATCAAGCACGCATGGGTCGAGCGCATCGGCGACGAGTGTCGCGCCAATGACATCCCGTTCTTCCTCGAGTTTGTTGGCTACGAAGAGGGCGCGGACGAGAAAGGCCTCGATTACGCGAAAAAGAAGCCGCACATCGTGACCGAGAGCATGCGCGAGTTCAGCAAAGACCGCTACGGCGTAGATGTGCTCAAAGTCGAAGTGCCGGTCAACATGAAGTTCGTCGAAGGTACGAAGTCGTTCGCCGGGCAGAAGGCCTATACCAAGAAAGAAGCGATCGACCTCTTCCACAAAGCCGCCGCCGTTGCCACCAAGCCCTTCATTTACCTCTCCGCTGGCGTCAGCAATGCCGAGTTCAGCGAAACCCTTGAACTGGCTGGCGAGTCAAAAGTGAAATTCAACGGCGTGCTGTGCGGACGCGCTACTTGGAAAGAAGGCATTCCGGTCTATGCCAAGCAAGGCGCCGCCGCCTTCCGCAAGTGGCTCGAAACCGAAGGCGTGAAGAACATCAACAACGTGAATGACAAGCTGAAAGCTGCGACTTCGTGGCACTCGATCTATGAGGTCGAGCCCGCTCTGGTCTAATCGCGTCGTCCCACAAGCCATCAGGCGGGTCTGCGGACCCGCCTTTGCTTTCCTCAGTGCTCCTTAGTGCCCTTCGTGGTTTAAGATTCCTGTCGCATCACGGACGGCGGGAAGGCCCACCAGGTAACCCATGCCCCAACGCAAAACTGCTCTCGTCACCGGAGCCTCAACCGGAATCGGACTCGAACTCGCCCGCATCTTCGCCCGCGAAGGCCACGACCTTGTCCTCGTCGCCCGCACTGGGGACAAGCTTCGTCAGCTCGCCGCCGATCTCGAAAAAACGCACGGAGCCCGCTCCCTCATCCTCGCCAGTGACCTTACCGACCCCGGCGCTGCCGCCTACGTGCACGACCAAACCACCCGCGCCGACATCAAGCTCGATGTGCTCGTCAACAACGCCGGCTTCGGACAGTTCGGACTATTCGTCGAGAGCGATCTCGAAGAATGCCTGAAACAGATCCAGCTCAACATCACCACCCTTACTCACCTCACGCGCCTGTACCTGCCCGAAATGGTCGCTCGCAAGAACGGACGCATCCTGAACGTGGCCTCCACCGCTGCCTTCCAACCCGGTCCCCTGATGGCCGTCTATTACGCCACCAAAGCCTACGTGTTGCATTTCTCCGAAGCGATCGCCAACGAACTCGCCGGAACCGGCGTCACGGTAACCTGTCTGTGTCCCGGCGCAACCGCCACCGAGTTCCACCAGCGCGCCAACATGGCCAACATCAATCTGCTGAGATTCGGCGCCATGGACGCCCAAACCGTATCCGAGGACGGCTACCGCGCCTTGATGGCAGGCAAGCCGCTGGTGATTTCAGGGTTCAAGAACTGGCTGCTGGCCCAGACAGTCCACTTCTCGCCCCGGCAGTTGGTAATTTGGGTAGCGAGAAAATTACAGGAAACGAGAAATCAGTAGCTGGTAGCCAGTGGTCGGTAGCCGGCAACACTCATTTTTCATGCCGTGAAGCGGGCGTCGAAGACGTGAACTGGCTGCCGGCTACCGACTACCGCCTTCCTCAATCCGCCATCGAGGGCGCGCCCTTCGTCGCCGCCGCATTCAGCGCTTGCACCTTGCTGTGTTTGCGCCCGTAGCTGAAGTAGATCACCAAGCCAATGACCAGCCACACACCAAGCCGCAACCAGTTCGTCCAGCCGAGGCCGTAGATCATCGCGCAGCAGATGATCACTCCCAGCGGAGTCACTAGCGGCACGGCGGGCACCTTAAACGCACGCGGCAAATCGGGGCGCCGCACGCGCAGGATCCAAACTCCGATACACACCAGAACGAACGCAAACAGGGTTCCGATGCTGGTCATCTCGCCCACAATGTCTTCGGGAAGAAACCCGGCAAACAATCCCGTGAACACAAAGAACAACATGTTGGATTTGTATGGAGTGCGAAATTTCGGATGAATATCGCAAAAGATCTTCGGTACCAGGCCGTCGTGGCTCATCGAGTAGAACACTCGCGACTGCCCGAGCAACATGACCAGAATCACCGACGAGAACCCGGCCAGAATCGCTACCGTGACCGATTTCGACAGCCACTCGTAGCCATGCATGTACTTGGTGATCGCAAACGCGACCGAAGCTTCCCGCCCTGCCGTACGAAAATCATTGACGGTTGCGACTCCACTCAGCACGTAGGAGAACAGAACATAGAGTACCGTGCAGATCACCAGCGACCCCAGAATTCCGATCGGCATGTCGCGTTTCGGGTTCCGCGCTTCCTGGGCCGCGGTCGATACCGCATCGAATCCGATATAGGCGAAGAACACAACGCCGGCCGCGCCCAGGATTCCCAACAGACCGCCGAAGTGATGCGACACCCCCGCCGCAGTGACAAAAGTTGTCGGCGCAGGGATGAGTGGCGTGTGATTGGCAGGATTGATGAAACCCCAGCCGATGCTGATCACCAGAACGACGATCGTAACTTTCAGAATCACGATAAAGGCATTGACCATCGCGGATTCTTTCGTCCCTTTGATCAGCAGCAGCGATAAGAGCAGCAGGATGAACAGGGCCGGGAGATTAATAATGCCCCGTGCGCCGTTCCCCATCATATCGGTCTCCAGCGGCGAGTGACTCCACTGAAACGGAATCCGCAGGCCGAACCAATCGAGGACGCGATTCGCGTATTGGCTCCAGGAAACGGCGACTGTGGCAGCACCGACCGCGTATTCCAGAACAAGATCCCAGCCGATAATCCAGGCCACCAACTCTCCCATGGTGCAGTAGGAATAGGTATAGGCGCTACCCGCAACCGGGATCATGGAAGCGAACTCGGCGTAGCAGAGTCCGGCAAATGCGCACCCAAACCCCGCGACAATAAATGCGAGCGTCACCGACGGCCCGGAACGATCCGCGATGGCATCGGCGGTTCGCACGAACAGGCCCGCGCCGATGATCGCTCCGATGCCAAGCATAATCAGGTTGACGGGGCCGAGAGTGCGTTTCAAGCTGTGCTCGCCCGTCTCCTGCGCCTCCTGCATCAGGGTGTGTAGAGGCTTGGTTGCCGTCAAATTCGCCATGAAAACGCTCCCCTTTTATTGCGGAATCGACTGTGCCACGTCTGACGCACGCCGCCAACGCCACGCATAGTACACCGGGATCCCCAACAGCACGATACACAGCCCCGGCCACGTGTATTGCGGTTTGTAGCGTAGCAGCACGATGTCAATAAACAAAGCCATCACGATATAGATCGCTGGCAGCACCGGATACCCGACAGCTTTATACGGACGTTCCGCCTCCGGATGCGTCCGCCGCAACACGAACAACCCGGCAATCGTCAGGATATAGAACACCAGTACCGCAAAGACGATGTAGTCCAGGAGCTGCCCGTAGCTTCCCGAGATGCAGAGAATGCACGTCCAGACCATCTGCACCATCAGCGAAACGGCCGGCGTTTTGTAGGTAGGATGCAGCTTCGCAACGTTGCGGAAGAACAATCCGTCCTTGGCCATCGCGTAGTAGACCCGCGCCCCTGACAGGATCAGGCCGTTATCGCAGCCAAAAATTGAAATCAGGATGGCGATCGCCATCAGCGCCCCGCCGATCGGCCCAAACATCTGGGTCATCACCGCCGTTCCCACCCGGTCTTCGCTGGCGTACTGGATCCCGCGCTCCAGAACGGTCGCACCGCTCGGGTTCCCTGCCAGCGGCAGTGCGCTCAGATAAATAAAGTTGCACGCGATATAAAGCGCGATCACGACTCCGGTCCCAAGCGCCAATGACAATGGCAGGTTGCGGCTCGGATTCTTGACCTCCCCAGCCGTGAACGTCACCGTGTTCCACGAATCCGCGGAGAACAGCGATCCGACCTGCGCCACAGCCAGCACCGTCAGCGTGCTGACGAATACCCCCGCCGCGATCTCATGCTGCACACCCAGCCCCGAATTCACCCAGAAATTCCGCCCAAAATTCGCCGCGATCGCCTGCGCGTTCCTTCCGATGAATACGCCCAGCAGCACCAATCCCAGAAGGGCCGATGTTTTAGCAATCGTGAATACATTCTGGATGAACGCCCCTGTCTTCACTCCGAAGATGTTGATCACCGACAACAGAACGATCACCAGGATGGCCACCAGATTCTGGGTGTTGAGGCCAACGTCCATATTGCCGAGGATCATCGGCCCGATCGGAATCGGCGGCACTTTCCACAAATGCAGAATCCAATTCGAAGAAGAAATGACCGGAAAGAAAATGCCGAGAAACTTCCCGAATGCAATGCCGACTGCCGCGATCAGTCCCGTCTGGATGACGAGAAACAAGGTCCAGCCATACAAGAACCCCCACAGCGGCCCGAGCGACTCGCGCAGATAAACGTACTGCCCGCCGGCCCGCGGCATCATCGCCGCCAGTTCGCCATAGCTGAGCGCCGCGACGATCGTCAGAAACCCCGTGATCAACCAGGCCCCGATCAGCAGCGCCGGGGATTGCACCTCGCGGGAAATTTCCGCGGAAACAATAAAGATGCCCGACCCGATCATCGACCCCATGACCAGCATGGTCGCGCTTGTCAGACCCAGGCCTTTGACGAGTTCCTTGTCCTGGTGGGTGTGAACGGCCCAGTCGTCGGTGCGGTTGGTGAGAACTGGAGGCTTAACGTCTGTGCTCACGAATCTCCTGTGTCAGGTGTGCATCTCTCAAGTCAGCGGTCAGGTCGTTCCCGAAACCTGACACCTGAGACCTGACGCCTGCTTTCGCAAGTGATTGAATTTACCTCAGAACCGCGAAAAATGCCTCTGCTGATTTCCTCGGATCCCGTAACAAGTCCGATATCACGGCCACCGAATCCGCCCCGGCTTCGATCACGGATCGGGCATTGGCCCGCGTAATTCCGCCGATGGCAACCAGCGGCTTGCGCGTCAGTTCCCTCGCCCGCCGCACTCCCTCCAGTCCAACCACAGGATCCGGATTCGCCTTGCTGGTCGTAGCGAAGACGGGACCGATGGCAAGATAGTCGGCATCAGTCTGATCGGCCTTGGCAATCTGCTCCGGATTGTGCGTTGAGACGCCTAGCCAGCGATCAGCCCCGATGATGCGTCGTGCCGCCTCGGGAGACAGATCGTCCTGCCCGACGTGCAGACCATCCAACTCAGCAGCCAGAGCCAGGTCGGCGCGGTCGTTCATGATGAACCGCGTACCATCTCCCATCCGCCGTTTGAGCTCGCGCGCCTGCTCCAGCATCTCGCGGGCTGAGCCGGTCTTATTGCGGTATTGAATCAGAGTGCATCCGCCGGCGACCAGTTCGTCAGTTGCCCGCCGCATCAGCCTGGCATCCGCGAAGCAAGTGGCATCGAAAATCGCGTAGAGCCTTGGGATTTGCATTGTTGTGGAGACGACGCCTGTGGTCTCTCGCCGGCTGCACAAAGACGACCTCGTAGTCCATGGCCGAGGTTGTGCTCAGCCGCCGGACTCTGCCTTTTTCGCCAGAAATCTCTCGATAAACCCGGTATCGAATTTCCCCGCCCGGAACTCCGGATCGGCCAGAATCCGCCGGTGCAGGGGAATCGTCGTGTGGATGCCCTGAATGATGAACATCTCCAGCGCTCTTGCCATCCGAGAAATTGCCTCGCCACGATCCTTGCCGCGCACAATCAGCTTGGCAATCAGCGAGTCGTAATAAGGCGGAATGGTCGCTTCGGAATATGCCGCCGTGTCGATTCGCACGCCCGTCCCACCCGGCGGGTTGAACGTCGTGATCTTCCCTGCCGAAGGGGTGAACTTCTCCGGATGCTCCGCATTAATGCGGCACTCAATCGCGTGACCGCGATGGATCACCGGACCCTGCAGAACATCCGCCATCCTGGCTCCCGCGGCAATCATGATCTGGCTCTTCACCAGGTCCACATCGGTGACCATCTCCGTGACCGGATGTTCCACCTGGATACGCGTATTCATCTCGATAAAATGAAGCCGTCGGTCCTGGTCCATGAGGAATTCGACGGTACCGGCGTTCTGGTAACCGACGGAACTCAGCGTCTTGCTCAAAACGTCGCCAATCTCTTTCCGCATCTCTGGCGTGACCTGCAGTGAGGGCGACTCTTCCAGCAGTTTCTGATGCCGTCGCTGGATGGAACACTCGCGCTCTCCCAGGCTGACCACGTTCCCGTGCTCATCGGCCAGCACCTGGAATTCGATATGCCGCGGGTGCTCAACATATTTCTCCATGTACAGGTCACCGTTACCGAAAGCCGCCGACGCCTCACCTTGCGCCTGCCGGTATAGCGCAGGCAGTTCTTCCTCGTTGCGCACAATGCGCATGCCGCGGCCGCCACCCCCCGCCGAAGCTTTGATGATGACTGGAAACCCCACCTGGCGCGCCCATTCCAGCGCCTCACCGTCGGAAGCCACCACGCCGTCTGAGCCCGGAAGGATCGGCACACCGTGCTGCTTCATGGCAGCCCGCGCCTTCTCCTTCTCACCCATCAGGCGAATCACATCAGGTGGTGGCCCGATGAACTTGATCTGGCAACTCCCGCACACCTCCGCGAAGTTGGCATTTTCCGCCAGCAGCCCATAGCCAGGATGGATTGCGTCCACGTTTGCGATTTCCGCCGCGCTGATGACCGCAGGGATGTTCAGATAGCTCTGCGAGAGTTGCGGCGGTCCAATGCAGATCGCCTCGTCGGCAAAACGCACGTGCAGCGAATTCCGGTCGGCCTCGCTATAGATCGCAACCGCACGGATGCCCAGTTCCTTGCACGCACAAATCACGCGCAGGGCAATTTCACCACGATTGGCGACCAGAATCTTCTTGAACATAAGTGAAGGCAGCTCTCAGCTTCCCGCTTTCCGCTCTCAGGAAAATCTCGAATCCAGCCGCACGGGTTTCCTGAACGCTGATCGCTGAGAGCCGAGAGCTGGGTTTCTATTTCCCCGGCCGGATCAGAAACAACTCCTGTCCGTATTCGATGGGCTGGCCGTTAGTCACCAGCTTCTTGACGATCTCGCCGGCCACGTCGCATTCGATCTCGTTCATCAGCTTCATGGCCTCGACAATACAAAGCACCTGACCCACTTCCACCCGATCCCCCGGCTTGACAAAGGGCGGGGCTCCCGGTGAAGGCGCCTCGTAGAAGGTTCCTACAATGGGTGACCGTACCCCGTGCAGGCCAGCTTCGACTTCATCGGCCTTCGGTGCCACCTCCACCGGCGCCGCGGCCGCCACGGGCGCGGGCACGGGTATCGCGATGGCTGGCCCGGCTGGATGCAACGCCATGTATCGCGCGTCGGGCATCGCGGGCGATTCACCGCCGCGCTTGATCTTCACCTTCACGTCGCCGCGCTCGAGTTCGAATTCGGCGATATCTTTCTCGATCAGGAATTCGATCAGTTCCTTTAGCTCTTTTTGATTCATCGTAGGCGGCGGGTTCCAATCTCAAGAATCCCGCCGGGCAGGCGGGAACCGGCACGTCCCTCAACGCCGGTTGATCTAGCTAAATGATGATGAGTTCCTTGTCGGTCGCCGTCAGCACCTCACACCCCTTGCTCGTAACGACGACCACATCTTCGATCCGTACACCCTGCTTCCCGGGAATATACGCACCGGGCTCAATCGTAATCACCATTCCCGCCTCCAGTCGCTGCGTCTGGCCGAAGGCCAGACGCGGGGCTTCATGGATCTCCAATCCTAAACCATGTCCCGTGGAATGGGTAAAGTAGCGCGCTAAGTGATGTCTTCTTAGTACCTTACGCGCCGCGGCATCAACCTCGGCAGCGCTCACCCCGGGTCCGACACTGGCGATCGCCGCTTGCTGTGCTTCCAGCACTGCGGCATACATTTGTCGCGCTATCCGCGACGCAGACCCCGCATGCACAGTGCGTGTGCGATCCGAGCAATAACCCTTGAGTATAACACCGAAGTCGCAGACCACGAACCCGCGCCGCGGAATTCGCGCCTCTGAAGCCCGCCCGTGCACCATCGCCGACCGCTTCCCAGCCGCAATGATCGTCGAGAACGACATCCCTTCCGCTCCCTCGCGGCGCGCTTGATACTCCATCGCCGCAGCGACCTCGACTTCCCTTATTCCCGGTCGAATCTTCTTTCGCGCGATCTTGAACAACCCAGCGCCCAACTCGATGGCTTCGCGGATCAGGCGAATCTCATCCTTGTCCTTGACGATGCGCGCCCGCTCAAGCAGCGGCGGCGCCGACACCAGCTTCCATTGGCCCCTGAGAATTGCGCTGATTTGCTCGCGCTGTCCGACCGTGACAGCCTGAGGCTCGATCCCCAACCGGCCCGCCACCCTTCGGCGCCGCAACGCCGCAATCGACTCAGCCGCCGCCAGCGCCGGAGCTTTGCGAACGATTACAATGCGCGCGCCGGAAACCTCTTCGCGGGCCTGCGCGACGTAGCGGCCGTCAGTGAAGAACGTAGCGCCTGACTCACGTATCAGCAAGGCCCCGGCACTCCCGGTGAATCCACACAGATACCGGACATTGGGGAGGTGCGTAACCAGGAAGGCATCCAGCTTGTTTTCGCCTAGCGCAGCCTGAAGGCTCCGCTGACGGCCTGCGTGATCCATGCCGAGGAGTGTAGCAGGAGCGCTACGAGCCTCGAGCTGCGAGCCGGCCAGATCTTGTCGAAGCTCGCAGCCCGAAGGTCGCAGCTAAAAACAAAACCGCCGGCTCCCTCGACAGGTTCTTCGAGAAAGCCGGCGGTTGTGACTGGTTCAACGTCCGTTAGGTCTGAATGATGCGCGGCGTAATAAAGAAAATCAGCTCCTGGTTCGAGGTCGAAACTGTACGATGCTTGAACAGGTTGCCCAAGTACGGGATATCGCCGAGCAACGGCACTTGCTGAATGTTCAGCGCATTGTTGGTCTGGATCACTCCTCCGATCACGACCGTCCCGCCGTCGGTGACCAGGACCTGCGTCGTCGCTTGTTGCGTAATCAAGGTTGGGTTGCCCTGGATCGTGTGGCCGAAGTCTGGGGTGGTGTTCTCCACGTCCACGTTCAGGAAGATCGTTCCTTCCGAAGTGATCTGCGGCGTAACCGTCAAGCGCAGGAAAGCGTCCACGTAGGTAACGGTCGGTGGGCCTCCCAACTGAGCTTGTGTCACGATAGGCACGCGCACACCCTGCTTCACCACCGCCTGGATGTTGTTCTGTGTGACCACCCGCGGACGGGACAGAATCTTCAGCAACCCGCGCGATTCCGCCAGGGTCAGCAGGAAGTCGATGCGCATATTGTTGGTAGCGTTCACGAACTGGAAGCCGCTCGTTGGCTGCGTCACACCGAGGTTCGAGAACAAGGGGATCTGCGTTCCGCTCGTACCGGTGCCCACAATGGGATAGAGAGGGGCGGGGACCAAGCCCGGGCCTACGACAGTTGGAGCGGTTCCCACTGCCGGCACGCCGCCAGCATGGCTGACGCCATTGCCCCATCCGAAGCCGAGCTGGGTGCCGATGTCGCGAGCAAAGCTGCGGGTCGCAGCCACCACGCGCGCTTCAATTTCTACTTCCTGCGTTTTGCGGTCCATCTGCGCAATCAGCCGGTCCAGCTGCGGCAGCACCGCGGGAATATCCGAGATGATCAGCGCGTTGGTGCGGTCGTCGGAGACGATGTCGCCGCGCTGGCTGAGAAACTTCTTCAGCGTGGGCACCACATCTTTCGAGTGCGCGTAGCTGAGGAAACGGGTGATCGTAACTTTATCGACTGCCAGCGCCTCGGCTTCAATTTGTGCCCGCCGGTTCTCGGCTTCTTTCTTCAGCGTGTCGACCGTGGCGATGCGCAACACGTTGCCTTCCAGTTGCCGAGACAGATCGTTGTTCTTGAGCACGATGTCCAGCGCCTGGTCCCACGGCACGTCATCGAGCACGATGGTCAGGTTCCCGTGCACGTTCGGATCGAGCACCACATTCAATCCGCTGATTTCGTGAATCAGGCGGAAGAAGTCTTTCAGGTCCACATCCTTCAGGTTCACCGAGATCGGCTCGCCAGTATATTTCGGACCCGTAGTCGCCTTGCTCTGCGACATCTGGGCCTGCTGCTCGGCGGCTAGGTTCACCGCCGGCTGGATCGCTTGCCCGCTTCCGGCATCCTGCTTCATGGTGGCGTGGTTGTTGTTACCGGCCACCAGTTCAGCGGCTGTCTTGTCGGCGAAGCGCGCAGCGGCGTTCTCCGCTTTCACCGCGGGTTCAGCGGCGGTCGCGGCCTTGTCGCTCTTGGCGCTGTATTGCGGCTCGACAAACGCGAAGTCTACCGGCTTGACCGCAGCTTCCGCCGTGGCTCGCGCCGGAGTACTCGTCACCGCCACCGGCGTCAGGTTCGGCGCGGGGCTGGCGGCGACGGGTTTCGCGGCAGGCGCGGGCTGGCTGTGGGCCAGCGTCGTCGCCTGAAACTTGAGAGTGTAGTGGCCGTCCTTGCCGGCGATCAGTTCCGGCTGGCGCGCGCCTTCCAGATCCACCACCACGCGCGTGGTCGGCGGCATCTGGCCGTTCATGCCGATGCGCACCGCTTTCACGCCGTCACGGCCCACCGTCACCAGGTGTTGCCCGGTGGCCATCACCGTGTTGGGAAGATCCACAACGATGCGCGCCGGGGAGTCGAGCGTCGTCAGCTTGGGCGCGGTCACGCCCTGGGCTGTGAACTCGACACGCAAGCCCTCCGGGCTGTGCGCCACCTCGAGCCGCTGCAGGGCGGCGGTTGCCGTCGCCCCCTTGCCCGGCATGTCAGCCGCGGCCGCGATCAGTACGAACGCCAGCAGCGGAAGAATGAGACCCAGCAATTGCTTTCGCATTTCGTATCTCCCCATCGGAGGCCCTTTCGCCCCCTATATTTCTTCGAACTCCGCCTTCCGGCCTACACCGCCGGAGTCGTGATCTTCTTCGTTACTTCGCGCGTAAACGTCTTGCCTAACCGGTCCTGCAGCGTTTCCTTGAAGACGATCGAGTCGCCGGTGATCTTCACCACGTACCCGTCAAACACCGGATCGTTCTCCCGCAGGAAATACGCCTTGTTCAAACTGTTGGTCACCACAGCGATGAATCCCGCGTCAGAGTGCACCACTCCCCGCAGATTGATCGCGCCGATTTCCAGGCACTTCTTGCCGGTGCTGCATCCCGATCCGCCCGCGTGATTCACCACCGGGCTGATAAACGGATCGCGCTTGCCCGACATACTCCATTTCTTGTCCTGCTTGTCGTTTTCCGCATCTTCGTCCGACTTCGCTTCTTCGGACGGCCCTGCGCTATCGGTGTCGCTCGAACTGCTGGCCGCCGGCGCAGGTGGTTTCGGGGCCTCCGCCTTCTTTTGCGGCGCCGCCGGCTTCTTTTCCTTTACCGGCGCGGGCTTGACACTTACCGGTTTCACCGCCAGCTTCGGAGCCTTGCCCGCCGGCTTCTTCTCGACTGCCGCGGCCGGCGATTTCGCCGCTGCGGGGCTCGACGTTGCCGGCACAATCTTGATCTGGGACGCCGCAGCGGCAGGCTTGACTGCCGCGGAACTGGACTTAGCCGTCGACGAGGCTGGCTGGATGCCCAGCGCCTGATTCGAAGCCGCGGTCGCGTTCTTCTGCACCGTGTCCAGCTGCGTGCGCACGTTCTGCAACACCTGGGGACTCTGCGCCCACCCCATGCCCGCAGCCAGTGTGCAAACGAGAATGACGTGCTTCATCGTGTCCCCCTATCGCCTCGCCGGCTGTCCCGGCTTTCCTGCTTTTCCCGCCGCTGCCGCTGCCACGGTCGGGTCCATGTCATGGCTGAAGTAGGTCGTCGTCACACAGGTCGCAACCACGCTCTCGTTCGGAGCATACTGGTAGATCTTCTTCGCTTTCGCGTCCGACGGCTTGCGCGTCGAAGCCACCAGCAGGTTGTTGACATTGACGATCCGCTCCAGCTTCCCTACCCGGTCGAAGAACCCCAGCATCGAGTAGTACGGCCCATCGAGCTCGACTTCGAACGGCACTTCCGTGTAGTACTCCTTGCTCGCAACCGGACGCGCTGTATAGCGGCGAATCTCGATGCCGGCTTTACGCGCTTCCCCGCCCACCATGCGCATGAAGTTGTCCACTTCTTTGTCATCCGGGACAATCTTCTTCTCGATGTCGAGCTGTTGTTTCAGATTGGCCAGCTGCCGCTCGATATCGGCCAGCTTCGGCCGGTAAGCTTCCAACTCCGCGTTCTCGCGCAACTTGGCCTGCAGCTTCTGTTGCGCCGCCACATTGGCGTCGCGCTGCGACCTGAACACGGTGTAGTAGAGCGCCACGGTACCGACGATGACCGCCAGCGCCAGCACTCCCAACAGCTTGATCCCTGACATTTCACCGAAATTCATAGCGTCCGCCTTTTACGACTTCGCCTTTTGGCAGGTCAATGTGAACTGAAACGCCTGCATATCCTTCACCGACTCATCCTGCACGCTTTCCTTGATCTCGATGTTGCCGAAATACCCGGCCTTCTGCAGATTCGTGATCAAGTTGGCGACGGCGTCATTGCTCAATGCCATGCCGTCAATCTCCACGCTCGCGCCCTGGTCCTTCAGGCTGCTCAGCCAGACCGCCTCGGTGCCGTTCACGGTCTCGCCAATCATGGCCAGCAGGTTCACCGGGCCGCTCTGGTTGGAGCGCAGCTGGTCAATCACATCCACCCGCCGCTTGTAGGCATCGGCCTGTCTCTGCCGCTCCAGGTAACGCGCCTTGATGTCCGCTAGCTCGCGGTTTTTCTGCTCCGCCAGCCGCATCTGCGCTTCGATGGCCTTGTTTTCCCGGTCGAGGTGATACCAGTACCCCCCGTTGACCACGCCGAAAATCACCAGCGCGGCCACGATCATCAGGACCGGTGAGCCGCCACCGCCTCCGCCTTCGAACGCGGGCATACTGACGGCAACGCTCTTCTTTCCGCTTTTCGGTTTTGGAGCACCCAGCAGGTTGATTCGGATCATAGCTTTTCAAAACTCCTCAGAGCCAAACCCACAGCCACGGCCAACTGCCCGGCATTCTGCTCCACCAGTTCCGCCGCCGCGCCTTCCATCGGCGCCAGCACTTTCTGGAACGGATTGAACAACTCCACCGGCATGGAGAATTCCTGCCGCAACGCTTCCACCAGCCCCGGCACTTTCGCCGAGCCTCCGGCCAAATAGATTTTCTCGATATGCTCGCCCGCGGCACTGGCGCGGAAGAAGTCGAATGTCTTCTGAATTTCGAGCACGATGATTTCCGTCACCTGCTGCAGGATCGGCGTCTTGGCATCGTCGTGCACCGTGCCGACCTTGCGGCCCAGTTTGAGCGCTTCCGCGTCGTCGAAACTCAGATCGAGTTCCTTCTGCAGGGAATCGGTGTACTGATGTCCGCCCACCGAGACATCGCGCGGAAACAGCGGTGTCGTGCCCTTGACGATGTTGATGTTCATCACGCTCGCGCCCAGGTTCAGCAATGCCACCACCTGCCCCGGCGCGGGTTCGTAATTGAACTCGTAGCAGTTCTGCAGCGCCAGCGCATCGATGTCCACGATAGCGGGTGTCTTCCCCGCCATCGAGAGTACGTTGGTGTAGTTCAAAATCTTGTCCTTCTTGACGGCGACGAGAAGCACATCCATCTGCGGGCTGGTCGCGTCGTCGGAGAGGATCTGATAGTCGAGATTCACATCAGCCAGATCGAACGGGATATGCTGCGCGGCTTCTTTCTGGATCGTCTCCGCCAGTTCCTGGTCGCTCATCGAAGGCAGGGAGATCTTCTTCACGATCACCGAGTGTCCGCTCACCGCCGTGGCCACGGCTTTCGCCTTGATCTCGGTATCGGTGAACAGCTTCGCAATCGCGCTCGACACCGTGCCTGAGTCGACGATCATCGAGTCGACCACGATATCGGGAGCGATCGGTTCCAGGCCGAGGTGTGCCACTTCGATCCCCTGGCGCGTCTTCTTCAATTCGACCGCCTTGATGCTCGAAGAGCCCACATCCAGACCAACAATCGTCTTCGATCCGAATCCAAACATGTGCCCGCCTTCTCTGTGTGGCGCGGGCATTCCTGCCCGCGACGGTTTCTACTGCTGCCCCGCGGCCTTCATCGCCGCCTTAGGTTTTTTTTTGCCCCGCGATTCCACTTCCATGGACTGTTCTTCCATCCACTGGTCCAGCTTCGATTTCTTGAAGCGCCAGCGGTTGCCCAGTTTGAACGCAGGAATCTTTTGCTCATTCACGTACTTGTAGAGCGTGTCCGGACTCACTCCCAGATACTGCGAAGCCTGGCGAATGTTCATCACTTCTCGCGAGTCGGCCATAGTGTTTTGCCCTTTCCACAGAATCCAGTCTCAGCTCAGCCTCTATTCCCGGCATCGCTGAGGAAATTGGGAGAACCAGTTCCTCGATTCAAATGCGTTCGAGTGAATTTTGGTGTGCTGAGCATATCTCAACCGCTGCCACAGGCCCGTCAACGTAAATCTCCGTGTTTTGCTGGGTTTTATGGGTGTTTTCTGGATTTCACGTCGGCCTGAGTTGCGGGTTATCTCTACTAATTGCGTTGTGATGCAGGTGGGGTACAGTCGGTTGTGGTGTTTACGCGAATGATGCTCCGGTCACGTCGTTCAGAGTAACCAAGGTACTAGAGACGGTACGGAAGTACTTGAACAGCCGCGTAACTCCCTGAGAACACGGGGTCGTCCCTCGCCATCGTTCGTAACGGAACATCATGGTCCGCCTTTGGTTTCCTCATTTGCAGATTGTGAAATGACGCGCGGATAATGACGTGAGGTTATCCCTGCAATGAAGCGATCCCTTCCTCTCGTTCTTGGTTGTCTTGTGAGCATCGTGACCGCTGCGCTGCTGACCTCGCTTGCGCGATCCGCCGACAGCTCAAATATGAAAACCCTCACCACGGAAGAACTCCTGCAGACCCTGCAGTCGAAGAAAGGACCGAAACCACTCCTGTTCTATGTCGGCCCGCGCATGTTGTACGCGCAAGTTCACATCCCGGGCTCGGAATACATCGGACAGGGCTCGACTCAGGACGGCCTGCAGAACCTGCGCAAGCGTGCCGAAACGTTGTCGAAGAAGAGCGCGATCGTCCTCTACTGCGGCTGCTGTCCATGGAGCCACTGCCCCAACGTGAATCCCGCCTACGACCTTCTGCAGGGCTTGGGATTCACCAACGTAAAGGTCTTGTACCTCCCGAACAACTTCGGCGCCGACTGGGCCTACAAGGGATACCCCGTGACCAAGGGCGAATAGCGAGATCATGAAACGAGCCCTGGTGATTTTCGCCGTCGTCGCGGTCGTGCTCGCGTGGATTCTTCTGCGGCCTCCCGCCGTCAACCACAAGGGAGGCAGCGCTCTCCGACCCGCTCCCGATTTCGCTCTCACCGACTTGTCCGGTAACAGAGTGAATCTCTCCGCCTATCGTGGCAAAGTCGTTCTCCTGGATTTCTGGGCCACCTGGTGCGCGCCGTGCAAAGAGGAAATCCCACACTTCGTCGACATGCAGAATCGCTATGGCCCGCGCGGCTTTCAGGTCATCGGCATCTCCATGGACGACGACGAGAAGCCCGTCCGCGAATTTCAGCAGCAGTTCAAGATGAACTACCCGGTAGCCGTGGGAAGCGCCAAACTCGCCGAGCAATACGGCGGAGTGTTAGGTCTGCCTATCACCTTTGTGATTGACCCGCAAGGACGCATCGTCTCCCGCCACATCGGCCAGACGAAAGCTGAAGTGTTCGAGGCGGAGATACAGAAGCTGTTGCCCCATTAGAGCTTCTCTCATAAATGGTTTTGGGAAAGGCACGGCTTCAGCCGTGCCGCCCAGCGCCCTAGGACACTGGGCTTTAGCCCCTGAGGGCCTAAAGCCAGAACCGGGGGAATCATTTACAAGACCGGTTCTAGTCCTGCGCCGCCGAACCCGCTTGCTCGCCTGAACCGGGACAACCGTCAATCGCTACCTAAGTGACCCGCCATCGTGTGAGCCACGTCACTTACGACCGCGAACCTTGCCCGATACACTTAAATCGAATGTTGCTCTCCATGAAAACTCGCCGGCGCAAAGGCCACAACTCCACGGTCGCCCCCGAGTTGACCAGCGGTCTCTAGCGATCCGCCCCCGAAGTGGGCTCTCTCTGTTGTCCTCTCGTAGCAAGTTTTCGCGAGGCCTTATCACGCACGGTCAATCTTTAAGGATGAATTTATGAGACTACTTGTCATCGGTTCCGGAATGATGGGCTCAGCCGCCGCCTACGACATGGCGCGTCAAGACCATGTTGAAGGCGTAACCCTGGCCGACAGCGACATCAAGCGCGCCAAGGACGTAGCCGCCCGCGTGAATCGCATCACGGAAAGCAGGAAAGTCCGCGCTGTCTCCCTCGACGCCTCCAAAGAGAAGGACGCTGCCCGCCTGATGAAGGGCCATGACGGCGCGCTTTCAGCCGTCCCCTACTTCCTGAACCTCGGGCTCGCCCAGGCCGCCATCTCCGCCGGCTCCCATTTCGCCGACCTCGGTGGCAACAACACGGTAGTCCGCCAGGAATTGGCGCTGGCCAAGAAGGCCGAGAAGAAGGGCGTAGGCCTTGCCCCCGACTGCGGCCTCTCTCCCGGCATGGCTTCGATCCTCGGCGGAGAGCTAGTCCGCCGTCTAGGCGGACGCGCCGACGCCCTCCGCCTCTACGTCGGTGGCTTGCCGGAAAAGCCCATGCCGCCCTTCCACTATCAACTCGTGTTCTCCGTAGAAGGCCTGATCAACGAATACGTCGAGCCCGCGCGAATTCTGCGCAAAGGCAAGCTCGTCACCATTGAGCCCCTAACCGAGCCCGAAGAATTTCACATGGACTGCTTCGCACCCCTGGTTGCTTTCCAGACCTCAGGCGGAACTTCGACCCTGCCCGAAACCTTCGAAGGCAGAGTCGGTGAATGCTTCGAAAAGACACTGCGGTATCCCGGACACTACGACCTGCTCTGCGAACTCAAAGAACTGGGCTTGTTTTCCAACGAGAAACTACGCGTGAATGGCAGCGAAGTCGTGCCACGAGCCGTCCTGTCCAAGATTTTCGAAGGCAAGTTCGCAGGCAAGGGCCCCGACGTCTGCATCATGCGCCTCGAAGCCCACGAGTCAGTCAAAGCCCCCGGCGTGCGCGGACTGTTGGGCGGAAAGCTCAAAGGCCGAGTCGCCACGTTCACCATGGTCGACCACTACGACCCCAAGAGCGACATGAGCGCCATGATGCGAACCACCGCCTTCCCGGCGTCGATCGTTCTGCAAATGATGTGCTCCGGTGCCATCGAAAAGCGCGGCGCCGTTTTGCAGGAGCGCGACGTGCCGGCAGAAGCATTCCTGGATGGAATCGAGCGGCGCGGCATCAGGATTGAGTATCGGGTGGAGTAGACACTCCAGAACAACAAGTCCAGGAAGTTGCTCACAGTCGTTGGTGTCGCTTGATTGCGTTAACTGACTAGGACCTCAAGAATCGTACGACCATTTCGATGCCGAAAGGTTCTAACGTCCCAAAAGTGCTGTCGTTCCGTCTCTTTCTGCGGCCCGTGCCTCTTGAAAGTCACCCTCCGCCAAGTCGTAGTTCCTCAGCACCATGTATGGAGCAAGCATCCCCGGATGAGCTTGAATCTGTTGCGAGAGTAGCCCAAGCCCCTCTTCCGGCAGGCCGCAGGTGAGCTTCCATTCTGCGATTTCTACCTCTGGCGTGTCGTATAACGGGGGAGTCGGGACATTGTGTTTGACTGCAAAAAGCGCGAAGTCTGCGTTGTGCTTTACTCGATCCTTCCAATGGGAACATATCGCTCTCGCTTCGGGCTGCCTGCCCTCCTTGGTTAGCAGACGCGCCAGATGAAGCTGATTCTCAGACTTTACGTCGTTCCCCGCAAGTCGTTCGTGTGCGAGATTGAATTGGTTGTGGCGAAATACTGTTTCAGCCTCTGCCCATTGGTGTGTCCCCTCAAGCAATAGCGCAAGCGGTAAATCATTCCAATACACAATACCCCAGCGATTCCACATGCCCGGAGATTTGGGGTTCCGCGCAAAATTGTCCCATGCCAGACGAGAAAGGTCTTTCCGGTACCCAATCTCTTTACTGACATCGCCGCTTTGATGTGCCTCGTCGGCGAGGTGGCTCAGGTCATGCATCGACTCTGTTGGAGAAGGATGGTCGCCGGATCTCCGTTCGGCAGGTGCGATTTGAGCGACGGCGTTGAGGATAGCTAGGCAGAACAATTGGACCATGATCAGCCGCAACCGCACGACTCGAAGTTGTTCCATGAAGCAATCTTTGCTTTTATCAAAACCTCATGGGTACCAAAGTGTGACACTTTCATCTCTGTCACTGTGCAGAGTCGTCGCTCGTTTCGGGAGAATTGTTGGCCACTCGAAAGCTACGGTCGGCTCAGGTGATGAAAAACCACCATTTCACCAACAACATGCGGAATCTGGCTCTACTCCCTCGTGGCCCGCTACTGTGTCTCCCCCACCACCGTAATCTTCGACTCGCTCCGAAACTTCTTGTAGTCCCGGTAAGTTTGCTCGACGTCCACATTGAAGTTCTTCAACAAGGCCAGCCGGATATCAGCGTGGAACTGGACATGTTTCGGCACCCAGACTTCGTCGTTGACGCGCGTCGTGTCGACGATAATCCGCGTACCTTTGTGAATGCGCGCCAGAAATACCCCAAAAGAAATCGTGTCGGTCGTGATGATGTCGAACTTCACCCACTGCGCCTCCGCCTTATCGATCCAAATGCGTCCTTTCAGTTTGGGCAGAAACTTCGCTTCTTTGAACTTCGGCTCGTATCCCGGACGTGGCTCCGCATCCAGCGCCCAGGTATCGTGCCCATCCAGTAGTTCCGACCCCACCAGCCGGAAGTTGTAGGCATCGGCGACTTCCTTCACGAACTTCCGCCCATCTTCACGATCTTTCTCTTCTTTCTCCAGCCGCTTGCGCCGGTCGCTCTCCGACTCATTCTTCCGCTTGTCGATGATCTTCTGAATCTTCTCGTCTTCTTTCTTGACCTCATCGGCCGACAGCGGCTTGTCGTCTTTCGCGATCCGCCGCTCCACCTGCTCGCCATAGATCATCAGCACTTCCGACGTCCGCGACTCCACTTTCTTCACGTTGCCCTTGCCGTCGAGGTGGTGCTCTTCCTCTCTCTGGATGTAGGTGTAGTCACGCAAACGCTTGTCGTTGGCCATATCCTTTTCGGCTACCCGGCGTAGCAGTTCCCGGATCTGCTCCTGTGGAACGTTGCCCGATGCGTCGGGATGGAGCTCGATCGGAGAGGGCGCCGGCGAGACGTTCTGGTCAGCTGGAACGACCGGGGGAATGGGCTCGGCCTGTTGCGGTACCGGAACCGGAGCGGTGGGGGACGGTGCAGGCGAAGTCTCCTGTGCCCCTGCCGCAGAGCAGACAATGAACCCAGCGAGGATCAGGCAGACAACCCTATGCATGGCGTTAGATACGATGCGCCGACCTGGGAAGTTCGACCGAATAAATCTGTGAAGGGCTCATGAACACCGCTAACTCGATGTCATCCTGAGCGAAGTGAGGCGAAGCGGAGCGCAGCCGAACGGAGTCGAAGGACCCCTACCGCACCACTCCCGCGTCCCCTCGCCAACCATGCAAACCAGCAACTAGCGACCTTTCTCCGCCCTCCCCAAACACCCCGCCTGGAACGACCTCTCATCCAACCGGTGCAATCGCTTCGCCTGCGCCGGCGAAATCAGCGGATAGTGAAGGATCCCGCATAAATACTCGGCCACAAACCACACCGGCTTTTCGGTCGTCATCCAGTCAAGATGATCGAACCGCCTCATGTGAACGGGGCGTGAAAATGTGCGCAGCGTCCGCTCCCCGCGCAGGTTGAAGTACACCTCAAAGTAGCTGAGCGTCAGTTCCCGCAGCGAGCGATACACCGGCTCGCGATAGCGGCAGCCCGTGTAGTTCGACTTGCCGATCGATCCCCAGCAGCGGCCGACGCGATACACAGCAATCACATGGTCGGTATCGTGCTCGGCCTCCAGATCAATAATCAGCGGCGGATATCCATTCACCCGCAGCGCCGCCGCCGCGAACAAGGCCCCCTCATAACAATGCGAAGTATTCTCCCGCAGCACCCGCCGCGGAGACCAGGCCGTGTCCTCCAAGTGATAGGGCATGGCATCCAGCGCCCGCTGAATGCCATACGGATTTTTGAGCCCACGCAGCTTGCGCAGCTCGGCACGAGTAAAGCCTTGGGAACGGTTGCTGTCGCTCATCCTGGTCTCCGGCGTAGAGAAGCGCCTTGTCGCGTCCCCCCGGATGGCAGCCTGCTTGAAGCTAACAGGATCAAGCAAGTGTTGAGAATAGAGAAAAAGGATTCCTGAGGTGTCTTTGCCGTCCTTCGTGAACCTTCGTGTCCTTCGTGGTTGACGCTCTTCCTGCTCAAGCCAGGCCCCCGTGCGCCTCACTCAAACAACTCCCCCAACTCCCCCGGCTTCTCCACCACCACATCCGGCAGCACGTCTTCCAGCGTGTGCGGAGCAAACCCATACGTCACCCCGCAGGTCCACACCCCCGCGTTGCGTCCCGTCTGCACGTCAATGCCGGAATCGCCAATCATGATCGCTTCCGCCGCAGCGACACCCGTCTCTTCAAGAATGGTCTGCACTCCCAGCGGGTCCGGCTTCTTGGTCGAAAAACTGTTCCCGCCATAGATGCGCACAAAGAAATCCCCCAGCCCCAGGGCCGCCACAATATCCCGCGAAGGATTGACGGGCTTGTTCGACAGCACGGCCATCAGCCTGGTCATGTGCGGCTGAGATTCCTCCCCGCCCTGGCCCGCCAGTTGCTCCAGCACCTCCGGAATCCCTGCATACACCACCGTGTGATCCAGCTTGTGCAGGCGGTAGTACCCGAGGAAGTATTCCAAGGCCGCCCGCAGTTCCGACTCGCTGGCCGCCTCTCCCAGCGCGCGCCGCACCAGCGTAGGCGCCCCGTCCCCCACGTAGCTGGCAATCAGTTCGTCCGGCAACTCCGGCCGCTCAAAATGCCGCAGCATGGCATTGACGGAATGAACGAGATCCAGTCGCGAGTCGATCAAAGTTCCGTCCAGATCAAACACCAGCAGGCGGATCCCCCGCGGGTCAAACTGTCGCAGAAAGCGAATCATGAACGTTCAGAATAAATGAGGAAGGTCACAGGTGACAGGAGAGAGGTCACAGGTGACAGGTCACAAGGGAAAACCCGCCACAGGTCCAACGAGAAGGCTCGAATAAGCAGCGCCGAAACCGTGTAGTGTGCCGCGCGCTATGACCTGTCACCCGTGACCGTATCCGCTCGCAGCGCTTTTCCACTCCTCAATCTGCCATCCCCATTTACAATAAAACCCGGCCCAACTGGGGTGGGGACACGAAGGAATGGCTCCGACCAAAGTCGAATCCAAACTGAACGACGCCGACCTCAAAAAGAAATCTAAAGCCTACCAGGGTCTCACCCCGCAGCAACTCATCGACGCCTACCGCATCATGTACACCTCGCGGCGCGTGGACGACCGCGAAATCCTGCTCAAGCGTCAGCAGAAAGTCTTCTTCCAGATCTCCGGCGCCGGACACGAAGCCGTGGGTGTGGCCGCCGCCTGGGCTCTCAAGACCGGCTACGACTGGTTTTTCCCCTACTATCGCGACCGGGCCCTTTGCCTCGCTCTCGGCGCCACGCCTTACGAAATGATGCTCGGAGCTGTCGGCGCCGCCGACGATCCCAGTTCCGGCGGCCGCCAGATGCCCTCGCACTGGGCTTTCCGCAACCTCAACATCGTCACCCAGTCTTCTGCCACCGGCACGCAGATCCTGCATGCCGTCGGCTGCGCCGAAGCCGGACGCTATTTCTCCCAGCACCCCAATGCCGTCCGCAAGGCCGACGGCGACTACAGCCAATTCAAGGATGTCACCTTTCAGGGCGACGAAGTCACCTACGTTTCCCTCGGCGACGGCACCACCAGCGAAGGCGAATTCTGGGAAGCCCTCAACGCTGCCTCCAACCGCCGTCTCCCCGTACTCTTTTGCGTTGAAGACAACGAGTACGCCATCTCCGTTCCGGTCGAGGTCCAAACCGCCGGCGGCAATATCTCGCGACTTGTCTCCGCCTTCCCCAATTTCCATTTTGAGGAGATCGACGGCACCGATCCCATCATTACTTACGCCGCTTTCACCCGCGCCGTCGAACATTGCCGCGCCGGACACGGCCCGGCCTTCGTCCACGCCCACGTGATCCGTCCCTACTCGCACTCGCTCTCCGACGACGAACGTCTTTACCGTCCCGACACCGAGCGCCAGCGCGACGCCGCCCGCGATCCCATCTCGCGCCTGCAGATGTTCCTGCTGCGCGAAGGCGTCCTCGACGAAAAAAGCATCAACAAGATCGAAAAGGAAGTGGATGAAGAAGTCCAGACTGCGGCCGACCGTGCCCTGGCCGCGCCCATCCCACAGCCCGAGACCATCTACAACTACGTGTACTCGCCCGGCCTCGATCCCACTTCATCGGCCTTCGATACCCATCCCGCATTCGCGGCTCCCGAATCCGGCACCGACGGCAAGCGCGCCGCCTCTCAGCCCAAGACGATGGCCGACCTGATCAACGCCACCCTGCGCGACGAAATGCGCCGCGACGAACGCATCCTGATCTTCGGTGAGGATGTGGCCGACGCCAGCCGCGAAGAGTACGTGAAACAGAAGCTGGTCAAGGGCAAGGGTGGCGTCTTCAAACTGACCTCCGGCCTGCAGATGGAGTTCGGCTCCGACCGCGTCTTCAACTCCCCATTAGCCGAAGCCAGCATCGTGGGCCGTGCTACCGGCATGGCCGTTCGCGGATTGAAGCCAGTCGTCGAGATCCAGTTTTTCGATTACATCTGGCCGGCGATGATGCAGCTCCGCGACGAACTCCCGCTCGTCCGCTGGCGCTCCAACAACGCGTTCTCCGCGCCCGCCGTCGTGCGCGTCGCCATCGGCGGCTATCTCACCGGAGGCGCCATCTACCACTCGCAGTGCGGCGAAAGCATCTTTACCCACACGCCCGGCTGGCGCGTTGTGTTTCCTTCCAACGCCCTCGACGCCGCCGGCCTGCTTCGCACCGCCATTCGCTGCGACGACCCCGTGCTCTTCCTCGAGCACAAACGCCTTTACCGTGAAACCTACGGCCGCGCGCCCTATCCCGGACCCGACTTCATGATCCCGTTCGGCAAAGCAAAGATCGTCCAGCCCGGGTCAAACATCACCGTGATCACCTACGGGGCAGTCGTGCCGCGCGCGCTGCAGGCCGCCCAGAAGCTCGAGCGCGAGCATCACATCCGCGTCGAATTGATCGACCTGCGCACTCTGAATCCGTTTGACTGGGATACGATCGCGGCTTCGGTAAGAAAAACCAACCGCGCCCTGGTCGCCTACGAAGACTCCCTCTCCTGGGGATACGGCGCCGAACTCGCCGCCCGCATCGCCGACCAGCTCTTCCATCATCTCGACGCGCCCGTGAAACGCATCGCCGCCACCGATACCTTCGTCGCCTACCAGCCTATCCTCGAGAACGCCATCCTGCCCCAGGTCAGCGACCTGTTCCGCGCCATGAAGGAACTAGCAGAATTCTAGGCAGCACAGGTGGCGTAGCCCCGGCCGCCCGCCACCGCGTCCTCACCACTTACTTCGACCCCTTTCCCGCCCAGCCGCCACCACCTCGCCCAAAGTTGAATCCGAACGGCCCACCGCCATAGCAGATGAGCGCAAATGCAATCGCCACCAGCGCCAGCGGAAACTCATACCCGCCCTGCCCCGTCAGCCCGTTCTTGAAGTGAACCCTCCAGATAGCCACTCCCATCTCGATCAGGAACGCCAGTGAGAAAAATCGCGTGAACACTCCCAGTACGATCCCGATTCCGCCAAAAAATTCCGTTCCCGTCGAAAGGTACGCCATCCAGCCTGGGATCCCCAGCGAGACCACAATTTCATGATGGGTGTGAAACCCGCCAAACACCTTCTTGTAACCGTGTGCGATCATGATCGCACCCAGTACCACCCGCAACACCAGCAACGCAAACGGCTGCAGCCGATTCAGACTGTTCAAGGAACCCTCCGGAGCTGAAGCTGAATTGAGGAAATACGGTAGCAGATAATCAGTCAAGTGAGTTGAGGGAACTAAAGCTGGCCTGATCATTCCGAGCATCGAACCGGAAAGAACGAGCTAGCAGCTAATAGCTAGGAGCTGCTCCTACCACTCCGAATACGCCCGCCCGTCACCACCGATCAGATTCGATCCGCTGTGTACGCCGATGATGCCGGTATCGGTCTGGTCCGGCGCCATGATCGTGTCCGATTCTTCCTCAAGCGCCCAGGTGTCGGTGCGTCCGGTGATATCGTTGGGAACGGTCTCGATGTATCCCGCCGTCCTCAGGTCATCCAGCGATTTCGGCGCTTTCTGCTTGTCCAGTGTGTACTGGTAGATCACTTGATTCAGGGTGTGCAGGTTCTTCCGCAGATTGTCTTCCCGCGCGGTGTTGATGCTCCCGCTGTAGATCGGCAACGCCGCCGCCAGCAGAATCAGGATGATGCTGATCACCACCATCATCTCGATCAGCGTGAACCCGCGATTACTTCTTGAGGCCACTCGTTCCATCTTGATCTAGTGCGTCCAACTCGAGTACGGCCCGCTGCCGTCGCTGGCCATCTCGTTGGAACCGCTGTGCACCCAGCCGATCCCCGGCTGGGTCGGATCCCAGGCTTTGTCCTGGTCTTCTGGCTCCGTCACCCACGTGTCCGGCCGGCCGGTGATGTCGTTCGGGATGAACTTCAAATACCCCTGCTGTACCAGGTCGTCCAGGGTCTGCGGAGCCTTCCTCTTGTTCTGCGAATACTCCTGAATCACCCCATTGAGCGTTTTCAAGTCCGCATGCAACGTCGCTTCTTTCCCCCGCACAATCGCCCGGTTATACATGGGCAGCGCGATGGCCAGCAGCACCAGCATCAGGCTGATCACCACCACCATCTCAATCAGCGTAAACCCGCGCTGTAAACGCAACTTGCTCTGCTCTGTCATCTACCAGTCTTTGTATTTTGTATCATCGAGCGCAGTGTCTTGCGACTTGCTGTAGACGTCGAAGACGTTCTGCCCGCCCCACGACTCCGATGTCGGATCGTCCTGCACCGAGCGCATCCCCCATTCCGCCTGCCCGGTCATGGGATCGATGGGAATCTTGCGCAGAAACTTCAGCTTCTTGCCGCCAACGTCCACGCCGGTCACGAGCGTATCCAGATCCGGAGGATATCCCTCACTGCCTACCTTGATTTGAAATGCGCTGCGGTCGGCCGCCTCTTTGTAGCGATCAATCGCATCGCGGAGCGTCCAGAGGTCGTACCGCAGTTCGCGCTCCCGCTCGCGCTTCACACTCATCCTCATCAGCGGGACGGCCATTCCCGTAAGGATGATGAGAATCGTCGTGGCCGCGATCAGTTCGATCAGCGTGAAACCACGCGCCCGACGTTGATGGAGCGATGCAGTCATTGAGTCTTTGAGACGTTGAGGCATTAGGCTCCTAGTCGAGGATCAGCTGATTCAATGAGTCGATGCCTCAATGAATCCATGCCTCAATCCTTCACTGCACCGTAATCGCAGCCTGCGCTCCATTCATCGGAATGGCCTGCATGGCCGGATCGCGAGCCCCGCCTCGTGTGATTGTCAATGCTGACTGTCCGCTTGCCTTCGCCATGAACGTCAGCGTAATCACGGCCCCCTGCCCTGACACTCCTCCTGCCCCTGGAGGACGCGTCGCGGTCACCTGCAGCGTTCCAGTCGACGCGTCGTCGCGATGCACCAGCGCGACCGCCTGGCCGTCCTGCGACAGGAATCCGCCGTTCGAAACGTTGACCACCGCCAGTTGGTTCGGATCGTAGTTGAGCTGCAACGGTACCGAGTAAATGTTCTCGCCGCCTGACAGCATCACGTTCACTGTGAACGTCGTGCCCTTCGCCTGTGTCAGCGACGCGGGATCAAACAGGAACGATCCGCCAGCCCCCGCTTGTGGAGTCGTCGGCTGCGCAACCGGCGGAGCGGGCTGTGGCACGGATGGCGCCGGTTGCGGCTGCATCTGCGGTTGTTGTGCCGGTGGCGGCGGGTTGACAGTCGCCGGCGCCGCCACAGCGGGTTTGCTGGTCCGTCTCAACTCGAGTGCGTTCGCCGTTCCCACGTCCAGCATGTCCGAACCCGAAGGCGATTGCTCCGGTGCCCGGATGATATGCGGCACCAGCACGAACACAATTTCGTTCTCGCGATGTTCGGTGTTGGTCTGAGAGAACAGGTACTTCAAAATCGGCACCGACGCCAGTCCCGGAATTCCCGTCAGTGATTTCGTCTGCTGGTCTTCCAGAATTCCGCCCAGCAGGTTCACCTCGCCGTCCTTTAGCCGGATGTCATGTTCGATCTTGCGCTGGCCGATGATCGGCTGGCTGATGCCGCCAATATTGGACTGCCCGGTGACAGCGGAAATGTCGAGCGACAACTTCAACGTAACTTCGCGCCCTGCATGCACGCGCGGCGTAATGTCGATGTTCACGCCCACATCCAGATATTGAAACTGTGTGTTCACCAGCGGGTTGATGCCCACGCCGCCAATTCCCGGTTGGAACGAGCCCGTCGCCACCGGCACGCGATCGCCGATCTTCAGAGTCGCCTTCTGCCCGTCCAGCGCCCGGATCTGCGGATTCTGGATCAGCTTCGTGTTGCTGTCACTCAATAGCGCCGTCGCCGTCGCCGGCGGGATCGTCACCTGGAAGTCGGTCGCATCGAGGTTGGCCAGCCGGTTCAGGTTGATCGTATTCGAGCTCCCAGTATTGGTCTGACTATTCTGATTGTTGTTATTGTTGTTGCCGCTGGTATCGATGTTCGGTTGCAACGCGACCGTCGCGCTCGTCGGCGGGTTGATCCCCAGGTTCCGCATCTTGTCGCGGCTCACCTGCATGACCGCCACGTCAACGACAACCTCCGGCTTGGCGCGATCGAGGTCGTCTACCAGCTTCTGCGCCAGCGCCATCTGGTCGGGCGTGCCCCGCACCACAATCGCTCCCTGCGAGGGCAACTGCTGAATACGGCTCACCTCCAGAATGGTGCGCATCGCATTCACGACATCCTGCAATTCTGTAGGCTGGGATAAGTTCGAAAGGTAAAAAGTTTTGATGACGTTCTGTTCCAGCTCTTTTCGCTTCGCAGGATTGTCTTGCGCCACGAAAATCGTATTCGGCGTCACGGGACGCCAGAAAGTCTTGGTCTCGAAAGAAACAACCTCCAGCGCATCTTCCAGCGTAACTCCGTTCAGTTCGATCTTGACTCGACGCGAAGTGTATTCCGGATCGAACAGCACGTTGATCCCGGAGAGTTTCCCGATCGTTTCATAGATGACCTTCGTGTCTTCCGTCATCTTCAGCGTGAGAGGGACATTGGAGATGGGCGCCAGTTCGACCGGGCCCTGCGCCGATTCCAGTCGCCTCCGTAGAGCCGTGTCGCCGCTCGAAGCCTCCGGCTGTGGATTCGCAGCCTCCTTGATCATTTGCTGCGTGCGCCGGAATTCCTGCTGCGCTATGAACGAAGAGGCGTCGATTTCAATCGCTTTCTGGAATTCCGCCAGCGCCTCTTCCAGTTTCCCCGCATCCCTGAGAACCTGCCCCCGATGCACGTGCGAAGCGGCCGAAAGAAACTTGGTGCGCTCATACGAAGCACGGTATTTCAGGTCCTTGGGCTTCAGCGCATACGCTTCTTTGTAGTAGTCGTAGGCCTGTTCGTAGTTCTGCCGCGCTTCCGCGTCGACTCCCTTCTCATACAAAGTTTTCGCTTGGTCGGCAAGAACTGGAAGACTGAAACAAAGCAGCACCACGATCAGAGCCGGGCCGGTCAGGCGTCTCATCAAAACATTCCTCGGAAAACTCTCTTTCGCGGGCGGCTTCATCGCCCATCCGGATTCAGCGACCGAAGCAGCAGGCCGGGGCTCCAGTCGGCCGTCACCCGCGAAAAGTTCTGGAAAATCGGATTATAGCATCGCCCGAAGTTCGTCCCGAAGTCATTGGTACCAAATTGTTTACACTCATTGGTACAGGGACTCTGGGGTCACAGGTCAGCGGTCACAGGTCTCGGGAACGCCGCAACGCTGGCCTCCTGATCGGACTCTGTCAACTGTGACCTCGGACCTTCTAACGTGCTACCTTCATCTCAGCCATCTCAGCGTAACTCA